>Ga0209490_10004057_pt1 | contig 13585 bp, 19 predicted proteins | sample MAT06_FD_187209 | JGI IMG/M metagenome (GOLD analysis project Ga0209490, IMG submission 187209) | Freshwater microbial communities from Lake Fryxell liftoff mats and glacier meltwater in Antarctica - MAT-06 (SPAdes) (version 2) | ecosystem: Environmental > Aquatic > Freshwater > Ice > Liftoff...
CCGTGTTGGCCGGGTGCGCTCTGCCACGTGCTTGAAACCTGTGGCAATGAAGTCCGGTCAGCTTGCCTTGTGATCCCGCGGCACGAAGGAGAGTGGCATAGTTTCCACAGATCGCCCCGCGCCTCCACCTGTGTACCTCTCGGCATTGGGCACACTAAGGGCCACGGCCCTCACCAATGGAGCATTCCGTATACGCGGCACGAAGCATGTCCCCTGATGTGCCAAACCGGACGACAATGAACGGCACGAACGACAAGATCAAAGGCAACTGGAACGAGCTGAAGGGAAAACTGAAGCAACAGTATGCCACCCTCACGGACAACGATCTGATGTACGTGGAAGGGAAGGAGGACGAACTGCACGGCCGCCTTCAAAAACGGTTAGGCAAGACCAAGGATGAAGTGGACCAGCTGATCGGCACGCCCAGCACTCCGAAAAAGGCCACGGCCTGATAGGCGATCACCGGCCCTGCGGGCGGCCCGAAGGAGCGATCCTTTGGGCCGCTCCGTATTCAGGTCAAAAGAGGCTGGCCCCCATCCGGCGCGTGATCGCTCTTTGTTCGAGCGAGCATACCTCTGAGGCGCCCTTTGGCCATTGCTACGGCAGATTAGCAGGAACGTGTGTGTGTGAGGAATATCACCTGCGTTCCTGACCAAACTCATGTGCGCTGTGCGGAATATGCGCTTGGTTAGTGCCATGGAAAACGTTGCACCACCTACGGTCATCACCAGTACGCTTGCGTCCATGGGTGCGATCATGGAGCGATCCGGTAACGGCCTTGTCAAATCCGGGAATACGGCGATCACCGATCAGGAACATGGGGACGGCCTTGTTGCCGGGCAAGGAGAGCACACAGCAGCGCGCACCAATAGCAGGCGGCAAAGGGAATTTGTGCAAGAAGAGGACCAGCTAGCGCTTGCCGATCGGATCACGCGCACCATTGCGCACGAAATGCGCAATCCCCTCACCAATTTGCACCTCGCGCTGGAGGTGTTGCAGGATGATCTGACGACAGATCGCGGAGTGGTGCAGCCCTATCTGGATATGATGCACCGCAATGTGGAACGCATCGGGCAACTGATCACGGATATGCTCGGAGCTGCGCGCAAGCGCCAGGTGGTGCTTGTTCCATGCCGGGTGAACGACCTGGTAATGGACGCCATGGCCCGTGTCACCGATCGCCTGGATCTGCGCCACATCGTGGGCGAAGTGGAACTGTTGGAGAACTCCCCCACCGTGCTGGCCGATCCGGAACTGATCAACCTCGCCATCACCAACCTGGCGGTGAACGCTGCGGAAGCAATGGAGTCGGGCAAGGGTGTGCTGCGCCTTCGTGTGCGATCAACACCCCAAGGCACGGTGATCGACGTGAGCGACAACGGAAAGGGCATCGCTCCGGAGAACATCACCAAGCTCTTCGATCCGTTCTACAGCGACCGGCCCGGCGGCATGGGGCTGGGCCTTACCACGGCCCGCAGCGTACTCTTGGCGCAGAACGTTCTGTTGGATGTGGAAAGTACCGTGGGAGAAGGCTCCACGTTCACCTTGCACTTCCCGGTTGCAGAGCGGCTCGCCCTTGGGTGAGCTTGCGGGCGCACGATATCCACGTACCCACTGCCGAACGGCTCTAGCAGGTGTCGTGCGAGTTGGTAAGAACGCGCCAGAAGCGGATCCACAACCAGTCCAACAGCGAAACGCCAAGGCCGATGGTGGTCTGCCGGTGGTCGTAGTCCAGGAGTGACTCGCCATAGCCGTTGAACACCTGCAAGTGTGCTTTGAGGTGGCCGCTGATGGTAAAGGACCGATCGCCTTGTACCGAGCCGCCTTTGAACGGTGCATCCACGAACGCGCTGCGCAGCTGTGCAGAGATCACATGGCTTCGGTGCTGGTAGATGAAGATCAATTCGCCATTGCCCACCAGCCCGGTGATGCCGGGGTTGTCGTCCTTTCGGTCCCCTTCGGGAAAGCGCCACCACGGCCGCAGAAGCACGGTGCAGCGCCCACGCTCGATGCCCACCTGGGCGATCAGCCGGTTCCAGCTTCGGCTGTAAGGGTCGCTGCCACCGTTGCTCTGGTGGTTGAGTCCCGCGCTTAACATGCGCATGCGCAGGCCGAGCAAGCGGAGGTTCATCGGGAACACGACCATCACTTCGGGCTCGAAATTCGTTTCCCGGAAGGGCCGGCTGAGGTCCGAGTTGTATACCTGCCAGCGGGAGTTTTGTGTATAGGCCACCCAGATGTCGCCGGTGTTCTTGAACAGGCCTTGCACCACCTTGGTCTTGAAGCTGAACTGGAACTTGCACTCCACGGCGTTCAACGCGATCGGTTCGGGGTTGGGCGGTGCCGAACGGTCCGAACGGAAAGGGGCTAGGTTGGGTGCGCTGCTCCAATTGACGGGAAGCACATACACGGGCTTGTAGGAAGAGAGAAGGAAATTGCCGTTGCGCAAACTGTCCACCAGTTCCCACCGTGCAGCCAAGGAGTGCGTATTCTTGAAGAGTTCGTTGCGCTGCTGCGCCGCCGCACGCGTACAAAGTACGCCGACGAGCCAGAGCACCAAGGCGCGAGATGGCCCCTTACTAAAGGCCTTCGCCCTCACGTGATCTTCCGCCCCGTGACCAGCCGGTACACGATCACGATAAGGGCGATCACCAGCAGAAGGTGAATAAGGCCGCCCGTGTTGGGGAAAGCAAAGAAGCCCACCAGCCAGCCGACGATGAGCAGAACGATGATCAGGTTGAGCAGGTTGTTCATGGGTGGAGTTGATGATCGATCGGATACAAGCTAGTGCTCGCCCTGCTTGGCAACATGACGTCCATCAATTCTTGAATCACGGTGGTCGTTCCCTTGTCTGGTCGATAGGCGTTGACCCTGGCTCGTTCTGTGCTCCGGCGTGATGTGCAATGATCCCGTGGTTCCACAGAACGCGGAGTAGTTTCCACAGATCGCCGCGCGTTTTCCCCATCACACCGTGTGGCATGATCACGGCGAAGTGCCACGGTCCGGGCCAATGGGGCATTGCGTCTATGTGGCACGAAGCCTGCCCCTTTATTTGCCAAATCCTACGACAATGAACGGCACGAACGACAAGATCAAAGGCAACTGGAACGAGCTGAAGGGAACATTGAAGCAGCAGTTCGCCACCCTCACGGACAACGACCTGATGTATGTGGAAGGGAAGGAAGACGAACTGCACGGCCGCCTACAACAGCGGTTGGGCAAGACCAAGGACGAGGTGGACCAGCTGATCAACACGATCAGCACCCCCAAAAAGGCCAAGGTCTGACAGGCTGATCACCGGCCCCGCAGGCGGCCTGAAGGAGAGATCCTTCAGGCCGTTCCGTTTGTGGATCAACACATATAGCTTCTGGCGCGGTGTTCTCTACTCTAGCGAACACGCCCTTGCCTCACGAGGCACCCATTTTAGATGGTGGTCGAGCGGGAACATGGGCGTGAGGTATTTCGCTTGCGTTCCCGAAGGAGCACCATGCGTGCCCGGTGGAATAGAAAGTTGTCTACCACATTTCGCACTACAGATCCATCCAAACACGAGCCACAATTTTTTCGCAGGACGGCATGTGCCGTTGTGGGAAGAACGGATCGTTGCGCAGTTGCTCGCGGTGAACTTGCGGAAGGAAAGCTACGGGACGATCGATATGGAGAAATAATGCGGATGCTCCGGCTTCACTCAGCATAAGCAAAGAGCAAGGCGGATCTGCCCGCTTTGCGCGATCGGATCGTTTTCTATGTCCAATTGGCAGGCATCTACTACTGCCGTTCGCAGAACGCAGGAAAGCAACAGGTGAAGAGCATATTGAAAGTGCGCTGGACCGATCGCCTCGTCCAGGGCGATACCGTTCCCACACACGGCTTGCGGTCGATAGAGGAATGTTCGCGCAAGGGTGAGCAGTAGCCGACCTGTCGTGGGGCTATTCCTCCAATGGTGCCGTCCGTCCGGCCTTCGGATCGAAAGATCCCCTAGATTCACATTCTGCAAACACCCCCTTATCCCATGTCCATCGTATCCACCGTAAGCGTATTACCGAACGCGAGCAGCAGCCCCTTGTCGCAACCCAAGAACAAGCCGGGCACCTCCGGAGTATCCACGGTCTCGTGGAACTTCCTCGGCGTGTATGCCGATGGCAACAGCAATGTTGTTGTGGCCATGCAAGCGGGTTCCAACCGCGATGGGGGCAAGTTGGACGGAGCCAAGGACGGAGGCGTGTTCGATGCCGGAACCACAGGCACATACTGCTACCTCACCACCGACTCCAAGGACGCCAACAACTGGAGCGTGCGTGTGCGAACAGTGAAGGACGGTTCCGGTAAAGGCGTTACCTACACGGCCAGCTCGGGCGGCGGACACAAAGCGTCCAGCTAGTTCCTGGTCCACGTGATGACGGTAGCATGGCGCGTGCGCGCTTTTGCCGTGGGCGTGTTGCTCTGTTATGGGTCCTGCGCAAGGGCGCAGCGCGCAGCTGAGCACGTATGGGCCGACAGTGCGTTGCACGCGATGCGTGTCGATCGGCAACGTGACCACAAGGCCACCGTCAAGCATACGTTGCGCATGCGCGCTGCTTTTGTTACGGCGGGTGATGGGTGTGCCGTGGCGGAAACGGATGCCTTCCGCAGCGCCAGCTTTTCGCTTTTGGGCGGGCTTGATTCCGCACTGGTCATTGCCCAGCGCGCACAAGGGGCCGTGTCCGCTGCATGCGATGGCAGCATCGATGCACGAGCGCAGCTGGCCATGGCCTTGTTCCAGTTGCAGATGGGGGAATTCGCACGTGTGGATTCCATCTGCACCCAGGCCTTGGCGCGTTGCCCAACGGATCCGTCCGCTGTTGGCGTGCGCTCGGGTCTGCTCATGAACAGAGCCATCGCCCGCGCCAACCAGAACGATGTGGAAGGTGCCACCCGTGCGTTCCGCGAAGTGCTGGCGCTGGGACGAAGTGCGAATAGCGTCCAGGACATCGATGATGCGTTGTCGAACTTGGGCGTCACCAAATTCCACTCCGGAGATCTCGATAGTGCGGAGTACTTTTTCCGCACGGCGCTCTCGGCCGATCTGGCCACGGACAACTTCAAGCGGGCCGCCAAGCGTTACTCCAACCTCACCGGCGTCGCCAACCGTCGCGGGGAGTTCCGCAAAGCAGTAGCGTACTACGATTCCGCCGCAACGCTTGCCGAGCGCGCAGGGGATCTGCCGCTCATGGTAACGATCGCCGATGGCAAAGCATGGAGCCTGGCCCAGATGGGCGACTACCGCGCTGCCTACGAGCAGTACGATGTCTACCACATCTTGCAGGACAGCCTCATCGATATCGAGAAGGTGCGCAGCCTGGCCGATGTGCAGGAGAAGTACGAGAGCGAGAAGAAGGCCAAGGAGATCCTGGGCCTGCGCGCGGACAAATTGGATGCGGAACTGGTGAAGGCCGGCCTACAGCGTACGCGCAACATCTACCTCTTCGCAGGGATCAGCATGCTGGGTGTCGCCTTCGGCCTGTGGGGCCGCCTGCGTTTTGTACACCGCTCGCGCGCCGCCATAAGAAAGGAAAAGGAGATCAGCGAGGGCCTCCTGCTCAACATCCTGCCGGCTGAGGTGGCCGCAGAGCTAAAGGCCAAAGGCGAAGCTGAGGCACGCCTCATCGACGAGGTCACCGTGCTCTTCACCGACTTCAAAGGCTTTACCGCGATGTCGGAAATACTCGGCCCCAAGGAACTGGTGCGCGACATCCACGAGTGCTTCTCCGCCTTCGACCACATCATGACGAAGTACGGCATAGAGAAGATCAAGACCATCGGCGATGCCTACATGGCTGCTGGTGGTCTCCCTGTTGCCAACAACACCCACGCGGTGGATGTGGTGCAGGCGGCGTTGGAGATCCGCGACTTCATCGCCGAAGGCAAAGCGCAGAAGATCGCACAGGGCCTGCCGTATTTCGAGATCCGCATCGGTGTGCATACCGGACCGGTGGTCGCGGGCATCGTTGGGGTGAAGAAATTCGCCTATGACATCTGGGGCGATACGGTGAACACGGCGAGCAGGATGGAGAGCAGCGGTGAGGCAGGGCAGGTGAACATCAGCGAAGCGACGTATGCGTTGGTGAAGGATGTGGAGGTTAGTTCTCAGTTGCCGGATGTCAGTTCTCAGGCTGCATTGGACCCGGCAGACCGTAGCGCGCTGATATCGGAGTCTGCGTTGAGGCGCTCAGGCAGCCCAGCAACTGACAACCAACAACTGACAACCAGAAGGGCGTTCACCTTCACACCGCGCGGCAAAGTGCAGGCAAAAGGCAAGGGAGAGATGGAGATGTTCTTCGTGGACCGCGCATGAAGCGACGTCCTCAGCGATCCGCTCGCCGCAACGCCTTCAGCTGCTCGTTCCGCCGCTTCACGAACGCATCTTCTTGTGCGGGCACCTCGGCCACGGTGAACGGCACACTGTGATCGAACCAGCTCGCGGGGCCCGAGCGTTTGCGCCAAGCATACGTGATACTGCGCCCCTCGTGATAGAAGGTGTGTGGCTGGTCGCGTGGTACCACCAACGTTTGCAACAACGAATCGCTGCACGCATCGAAGAACTGCACCACGGCCTGTTCGCCTCCGTTCCGCAGGTCCGTAAACTTCACCTTCAAGCCATTGATCTCCTGGAATTCGCCCGGCTTGAAGGACTCCCGCACACCTGAGCCCGTGAGCACATCCTTGTCCGCCGCACGCCCGGGATCGGCAGCCCATGTAGCAGCCGTGTCGTTGCTCATGATGTAAGCGCCGTAGCACTTGTACAACAACACTTCCCACGTGGCCTTGAAATACCCGTGCTCGCCCCACCGCTCGCCAAAGGAATTCAGGAACGTGAAGGTGCTATCGCCATCATAGCCTGTACACACCACCGCATGTCCGCCGTCGTTCTTGCCCCAATGCGGTAGGTCCCACACGAAGGGGCGTTCGCCGTTGGTTGCTGCACCTGTGTGAACGAAACTCGAGTCGATCACGATGGTCGCCACGATGGGCCGCTCCTCGGCCAGGTGGTACTTCCACTGTGCGATGTTGTACTTGTCCAATTGCACCATGGGCGGTGTATGGTTGCGCATGGCATCCAGCATTACTTGGGGCACCAAGCGCTTTCGACATGCGGTCACGGCCGTGTCGTAGGGCAGTTCCTGCCACCATGCGCAACCGCTCAGCGGCACCATCTCGGCCAGGCTTTCGAAGTCGACCCCACTGGTGCAATCGCTGCCGTCGATGAACTTCATCAGGTTGAACAAGTAGGCCGGGCTGAACGTCTGCGCAGCGTTGAGTGTGTCGGGCACGACACGCCCTGCGAGCTTGTTGAGGCGGTAGCTCATCAGCCCATAGCCCAGGGCCCATGCGGTACACGAGTACTGGCGGTGCTGGTCGCCAGCCGGTGGGAACCAGTGCGAAAGATCAACGGTTCTCGGCAGCACGTACCGTTCCGGAAGTTGGAAATCCGTCTCCACCGTAACGGCGATCGGCGAACTCGGCCCGGGCAACTCCGCTCCGCTTACGCGTGCTTGTGCGAAGCAAAGGCTCACGGCCACGCAGAGTAGGAAGGTTAGTGGAAGACGGCTCGCAGACATGGGCGAAGAGTTACGACCAAAGTATGCTGTCGGAGCCGAAGAAACACTGCGCCACCAAGCTATAGCGTATTAATTGATGCTTGCCCGATGTTCCGCACGAGGTTGTTATCTTGGATGAAAGTTGATCGCCATGCCATGACGCAGCAGTGGTAAAGGCATTCATCCGCCGCTCGGTGGAAGGAATGCCTTCAGCCGCTGCCTTCTCCGCGTTCTCTAGTTCGCCAGATGGCGTAACCAGAAAACGTCACCAGGACCGAGTTTGTGCGGGCAAATAACTCAGCAAAGTTTCGAGAAACTCGAGGCGATGGTCCTAATGGCACCACCGTGCGTTAAGCACTTGCGGACCACAAATGGCCTAGCGATCACCAACGGCCTGCGCTCGCCAACCTGCGCGCTACCCTCGAACAAGCCCATGCTCGTGTACTCCCTCCGCTATCTCTTCCAATAACCTGGCGTTGAAGGCGGGGAGGTCCTTTGGGCTGCGGCTTGTTACCAAACCCTCATCCACCACCACTTCGCTATCCAGCCATTGGGCACCTGCGTTCATCAGGTCGGTCTTGATGCTGGCGTAGCTGGTCACGTTGCGACCACGCACCACGTCGGCTTCCGCGAGCATCCAAGGTCCGTGGCAAATGGCGGCCACGGTCTTCTTCTGCATGAAGAAATCGCGCACGAAGTCCACGGCTTCAGGACTCTGGCGTAACAGGTCCGGATTGATCACTCCGCCGGGTATCACCAGCGCGTCATAGTCATCTGCCGAAGCATTGTCGATCGCGTAGTCCACATTGGTGCTTCCATGCCAGTCGCCGTCCTTCCACCCCTTGATGGTGCCTCGCTTAAGAGAGATGATGTCGACGGTGGCTCCCACCTCTTGTAGGGCTGCGCGAGGGCTGTTGAGTTCGCTGTCCTCGTATCCGTTCGTGGCGAGGATGGCCACATACTTTCCTTTCAGTAGGGTGTTCATGGGTGCTGTGTTCACGTGTTGCGATAGGTTCTAACCTGTTATGCCGGGTGCTACACCGCGATCGGTCGCGGGTGCTTCAGGTGTTTCATCCGGCTCTTGCGAGACGGGCCGGGGCTTTAGACGGGGCCTTTTCTCTCCCGTCTTGCGTGGTGTTGGCGCCGGTGCATCCTTCTTCTTATTTGTCATGGGATCCCTGTGGCAGATCATGGACCGAAGGATCGCTTTGGTCGATCGCATGCCACCAACAAGGGCGAGCACATGGGAACGCTCCGCATTCTAACTTGGGCTGTGTAGAGGGTGCTCTACAGCATGGGCAACTAATAGCAGTTCATACCCCGCAAGAGACAGAAGATGCACATGGCATGCCCCATGATTACTCGACCCTTCCCCGAAATGGGGAAACCAATACCCGATCTCCTAGCTGCCTCGTGCGTAAGAAGGTGCGGCACAGCATTCGGTGTATTTGCGGCATGCGAACCCTACCCTTGCTTTTACTAGCTTCTGTGTTGATAACCACCGGTTGTGTGTCCAAGAAGAAGTTCCGAAGCGCGACGGCTCATGTGGATAAACTGCGCGCCGATAGCCTTGCGTACGAGGAACAAGCGCGGGGCCTGCAGTCCGAGCTGTTCGGTCTGGTGGGCAATGCGAAACTCACGGCCGAGGAACTGGATGCTCGCAAGCGTGAGCTGAAGGTGAAGGACGCGGAGCTGAAGGAGAAAGCCCAGCGCATGGACGAATTGGACCGTCGCCTACGCTCACAGACCGATGCCATGACAAATCTGCGCCAGAAGGTGGCCGATGCCTTAGTCAACTTCAAGGCCGAAGACCTTACCGTATCGATGCGCGATGGCAAGGTGTATGTTTCGCTCTCCGAACAACTCCTCTTTCCTAGTGGTAGCGATGCGGTGGAGCCCAAAGGCAAGGAGGCCTTGACCAAGCTGGCCACGGTAATGACCACGAACACGGACATCGATATGATGGTGGAGGGCCACACCGACAATGTGCCCATCAAGCGCGGGCGCTTCAACGACAACTGGGACCTCAGCACCGCACGTGCCACGAGCATCGCGCGTATCCTGCTGGCTGCGGGCCTGCCACCGGAGCACCTAACGGCAGCCGGCCGCAGCGAATACGTCCCCATCGCTAGCAACGACACGCCGGAAGGCAAACAGCGCAACCGCCGCACGGAGATCATCCTGATCCCCAAGCTGGACGAATTGTACAAGACACTGGGCACACCCACGAAGTAGTGGTGCCAGCCCGGTCGCTCACACACCCTGCTTCCTATTCTCCACCGCCACGCGCTCCCTCCCCATGCTGCTTTCCGCCTACGCGTTCGCCTTTACTGCGGCCGCCCAGGACCATGAGCAGGACAACTGCACCGCCACCTTGGATAACGTGGCGGGCAAGTTGAGCGAGGTGGTGGTGTTCTGCGGCACACCAACATCTGTGCGTGCTCCGAAAGGCGTGAACGGCGATCCTGTCTTCATCAACTTCGGTGGTGCCTTTCCGCAGCCCGCTTTCGTGGTGGTGGTCTGGGGCAGCGTGGCAGGGGAGGAGCGCAAGCACTTGGTGAAGCGCTACACCGACAAGCCCCTCCGCATAACAGGCCTGGTGAAGGAACGCAAAGGCGAACCGGAGATCGAGCTGAAGGCGTTGGCGGATATTCGGGTAGAGTAGGAGTGGGAGGCTTAACGCAAATTGCTGCGCAAGTCTTTGCACAGTGTGGGGGAGTGACCTACCCAGTCGGTTATTGTATTTGACACGCTACGGCCTCGTTCAGATCGCAAACGAGCCGCCACTACCGAAAGAACAGGATCATGGAACGGAGATCGCAAGCGGTTCTGCCAACGGCTTCGCTTGCAGGCTGAAGACACGCCGCGCAGAACTAAACACCTCACTACTCCCGCAATGATGACCACCTATTTGAACGCGGCGTTCGCCATTCTAGTCGCTGCCCCGGCACACACCCAGTACACCGAGCCGGATATGCCGAACATCAGCCGTGTATGCCTATGGAACGCGGACAAGGATACTTGGCGCGCGCTGGATCTGGACCGCGCCCAGGTATGGCGCCTCAACCAACTGCGGCAGCAATATCCGGCCGTGGTGGACGGCCAATGGGTGGACTGCGGCGATGAGGTGGTAACGACTCATAGCCCTTGGCGTGGGGGACCAGCGGCATCCACCACCAATAGCGGGGACCTTGCCGCGCAACCAGGCAATACCGCTCCAGGCGAACACACCAAGGGGCGCTCCTTCCACGATCTGCAAGAGGAATTGCGAGAAGTGCTTTCAGAGCAAGAGCTACGGGCCTGGGAAAGAATGTGTGCTCCACAGTAAAGGAATCCGCACACTGTGGTATCGGGTGGTGAGGTAGCGGATCGGGCACATCCTTCCACGCCACGTGCTACCATGCACTCCACCCATTACTCGCGCAGCCCCACCAAGGGCGCAGCAAGTGCGATGCGCGGCTAATTCTGGCAGTGTCCTTGTTGGGTACACAACATGCCCAGCGTCGAAGAAAAGCCCATCATCATGGTGGTTGACGATGAGCGGGACTTTCTCGACCTCACCCGCGCGTTTTTGGAGAAGCATGGCTTCCACGTGGACGCCCGCACTCGCGCACCAAGTTGGAGAGAGTTGCGGCGCATCGACCCAGCGTTGGTGTTGATGGATGTGGCCTTGGACGGCGAGAACGGCGCCGAGGTGTGCCACGCTATCAAAAAACATCCGCATTTAGGTCGCCTGGCGGTGATCCTGATCTCGGGTCAAGGCGAGGATCGCCTGCGAAAAGAGGTGGACTGGTGCCGTGCGGACGGCTTCCTCACCAAGCCCATTAGCAGCGGACTCTTGATGCAGCTCGCGGACCACTACACCAAGTTGCACGCGCGCAACGGTGGCCTGCACGGGGCACATTTGGGACCGAACCCTCCAGAGAATGCCACGGAAGCGGAAGCCCGCTCCAACCGAGGCACAGATAACGTGCGCACTGCATCCGCGAATGGCAAGGCGGTGTAATGGTTGGAGGCCGTAGGACACCTCATAATTTTTTTTGAATCGCTGTCTTCGCCTGAAATAGGTTGAAACGAACAACTGATGCCGCAGGAAGAAGGGCTTTTAGTGCGTAGGCGCAGAAGGCGCGTACGCACTACAATGAGTAAGCACGGCATACCAGTATATCCGGACGTGTTGGAACGTGCGCTGATCGAATGCCCCGGACAGGCCATGGTGGGCGACATCACCTACTGGACGGTGCCCGAAAGGTTCTACTAAGTGTTCTTGATCACGGACGTTTGCTCGCACAAGATCATGGGGTATTGCCCGGCGCAAAGCCTTGACGGGGCGAATGCGCTCAAAGCCTTGCGCACGGCCATGGCGGCAAGCCGACATGCGCTCAAAGGACACATCCGCCACAGCGATCGTGGCAGCCAATACTACTATGCCAAGTACGTGAATTGCTTACGCTACAAGGGTCCCGCCTTGGGCGGGGACCGAAACCAGCGACCCGTGCGAAAGTGCGATCGCTGAACCTGCCTACGGCATGCAGGCGCGTGAACGGGATCCTTAAGAACGAGTTGATGGAACATCTTGTCCCAGAGAACTTCACGCAAGGCAAGTCGATGCAGGAGGAGGCCTTCCGGGTATACAACAACGAACGCTTGCCAATGCACATTGACCTGAAGGTGCCCCCTGAAGCACGCGAGTTGGACCATCGCCTCCCCAAACGTTGGCACAACTACCACTCCAATGTCAACCCGATCAAGGACAAACCGGAACTTGTAACCCGAACACAGGACTAATAGCATTAACCCGTCAAGTTTTTTTCAGGACGAGACACTCCTTCGAGGTGATCAACAACAGCACATTCAGCTATTTCGAGGAGATCGAACTTGAGATGCGTGCTGTGCAGCGACCGGATCTTGATCAGGTGCTTGCGGGAACCGATCGCGTGCGCAGCCTCGTGTTCGTGGACGAGCGGCGGATGTGGCCGGTGGGCTTCAGTAGGTAGCTGAACGCCCCGCAGTGCGTGCGAATACGCACATCTTTGCGCATACATGCCCACCACATACACTGTGTATGTCATCGAATTAAGCCGAAAGGTCTTCACCGAGGATCGCAAATTCCGCGAGGCCAACCCGCAGTACAATGGCGTGCTGGAGTGCCTGTACGTGGGCCAGACGAGCAAGACACCACCGGAGCGTTTCACGCAACACAAGACCGGCTATCGCAATGCCAAAGGGCAGAAGCTCAGTAGCAACATCGTGGAGAAGTACGGCCGCTACTTGCGACCGAGCTTGTACCAGGACATCGGGCCGCTGAGCCAGAAAGAGGCGTTGGTGGTAGAGAAGGGATTGGCATTGGAACTGCGCCGTAAAGGGTATGCCGTGTGGTACAACTGATACCGATCATGAGCACAACATGGGCTGCCGGTTCATTCGCCGGTTGCGCCATGGGAACCACTCGTGACCTTAGGGGTCGATGCCAACCCGCCGTTCAAAATGCATTATCGGGCCGTAAGAACCTGCGCTTGGTGATCAATTGTTCTACTGCTGGTTAGCGATCGGCCCCACTCAACACTATATTGTGTGAAAGTGCGGCTAATGCCTGACCAACCACAACCTTGCCCCCGTCTACCTTCGGCGTGGCCGTGCGTACACCCTTGCGCGGTTTGCTATAGAGTGACATTCAGGATAACGCTCCTCGTGGCCTTGATCACCATGGCTGCTCTTCCAGCCTTGGCACAGCCAGCAAATAGTGACTGCGCCAGCGCGGCGTTGCTATGCGCCCAAACCCCCGTTGAAGGCAACAATACCGGTGCCGATGTTATCGTGCCTGGTCCTTGCAGCACGTATGCGTTGGTGTGGTACAGCTTCACCACCAATTCACTGGGCGGTACCGTGGATGTGAGCGTTACCAACATCGATTGCCCAACTGTGCCGCTGATGGATAATGAACTCGCAGCCTTCGTGCTGGCCGGCGACGGCTCCTGCGATCTGACCCAGTTCGACGTGGTGGGCGA
>Ga0209490_10004058_pt1 | contig 13583 bp, 6 predicted proteins | sample MAT06_FD_187209 | JGI IMG/M metagenome (GOLD analysis project Ga0209490, IMG submission 187209) | Freshwater microbial communities from Lake Fryxell liftoff mats and glacier meltwater in Antarctica - MAT-06 (SPAdes) (version 2) | ecosystem: Environmental > Aquatic > Freshwater > Ice > Liftoff...
CCACCACGCAACTTCTCTTGCCGACGGCGGTCTCGGGCCTCACCTCTGGCGTAACCGCGATTGCGGCGGGCAGCTTCCACACTTGTGCGTTGACCAGCGGCGGGGCGGTGCAATGCTGGGGCAACAACGTTGACGGCCAATTGGGGGATAACACCGTCACCCAACGTCTCGTGCCGACGACGGTCTCAAACCTCACCTCTGGCGTGACCGCGATCGCGGCGGGCGTTAGTCACACCTGCGCGTTAACCAGCGGCGGGGCGATGCAATGCTGGGGCCGCAGCGCTGAAGGCCAAGTGGGCAACGGCACGGTTACCGGGAGCAGACTTTTCCCTGCCTCAGTCGTGGGGTTTTTCGCACCCGACGCGCCCACCATTGGCATCGCCAATGCGGGCAACGCGCAAGCGACGGTGAGCTTCACGGCATCGGGCTCGGACGGCGGAAGTACGATTACAGGGTACACGGCCACGTGTGGCACCCAGAGCAACACTGGCGCGACCTCACCGATTGTCGTTTCGGGGCTTACCAACGGTGTGTCAGTCACGTGTACGGTTGCCGCAACGAATGCGATTGGCACCGGTACTGCATCAGCGGCGTCGAATAGTGTGACACCAGCGGTTCCGCCCAACCTAATCCTAACCATCAATGACGTCTCGCTCAGTGAGGGCAATGCGGGCACCACCAACTTTGTGTTCACGGTCAGCCTTGGCACGCCGGCCGGCGTGGGTGGAGTAACCTTCGATATTGCCACCGCAAATAATTCAGCCACTGCGGGTAGCGATTACGTGGCACAGAGCCTGACCAGTCAGACCATTCCGGCGGGCAGCAGCACCTACACAGTTACCGTGGCGGTGAACGGCGACACGACCATTGAGCCAAACGAAACCTTCTTCGTCAACGTCACGTCTGTGACCGGTGCCATCGTCGTCGATGGTCAAGGCCAAGGCACAATCCTTAATGACGATGTGGCGGTTGCGTGCAGCGCAGGAACTTTCTCGGTGAATGGAAATACGCCTTGTACCGCTGCGAGCCCCGGTTCGTTTGCGGCAGCAATTGGCGCAACGTCACAAACCGCGTGTTCGGTTGGGTTCTTTAGTTCGGCGGCGGCGGCGACCTCTTGTACAGCCGCTAGCGCGGGTAGATTTGTAGGTACGACCGGTGCGAGTTTCGCAACAGATTGCATCGCTGGATCATTCCAAGCACTGACGGGCCAATTAAGCTGTACCTTGGCCAGCGCAGGTTCGTTTGTGGCCGTCGGCGGCGCAAGCACGCAAACGGCTTGTGTCGCCGGTACTTTTAGCGCTGCAACGGGTGCAGCGGCGTGTACGCTAGCGAGCACGGGTAGCTTTGTTGCCAGCGCGGGTGCGGCATCGCAGACGGCTTGCGCAGCAGGGACGTTCAGTGCTACGACGGGTGCGTCGGCGTGTACCCAAGCCAGCGCAGGCAGCTTTGTTGCTGCTACCGGCGCGACCGGCCAAGTGGCTTGTAACGTTGGCACCTTCAGCGCGTTAGCGGGATCATCATCGTGTGCGCCCGCGGCAGCGGGTAGCTTCGTTAACACCACCGGCGCCACCGCATCTACACTTTGTGCCGCTGGTAGCTTTGTTGGCACCACGGGTGCGAGCGCCTGTACGCTGGCCTCTGTTGGCTCGTTTGTCGCCACAGCCGGTGCAAGCGCGCAAACCACATGCCCAATGGGAACTGCCACCGTCGCCGCTGGTGCAACGGCATGTCAAGCGTTGACCGCACAGACCATTGTGTTTGCTGCCAACCCGAGCCCGGTGACATTCAGCGCGGCTGGGACCTTTAGCGTGACCGCGACCGGTGGAACGTCGGGCAACACAGTGACCTTTACCGTGCCTGTGACCACCGCCATTTGTACGGTCGTTGGTTCAACCGTGACAGCGGTGAGTGTCGGTACCTGTATCGTCGCGGCTGATCAGGCAGGTGGCGGACTGTTTAGTGCGGCTGCCCAAGCCACACAAAACATCACCATCAACCTTGGCATCCAAACCATCGCCTTCAACCCTGCCGCCTCGGTATTGAGCACCGCCGCGCCGTTTGTTGTCAATGCTACCGGTGGTGCCTCCGGGAACCCTGTCATTTTCGCCTCACAGACGGCCAACATTTGCGCCATAGGCGGCAGCAATGGCGCCACCATCACCTTAACTGGCACGCTCGGCAATTGCACCATCCGTGCAAGCCAACTAGGCAATGTCAACTACGCAGCGGCGAGCAACCTCGACCGCACCATCAGCGTGGTCAGCGCCGCCCCCGCCGCCGCCGCCGCCGCCGCCGCCGCCGCCGCCGCCCCCAACCCCGCCAGCCACGCCGAGCCAAGTGTCTTGTGTGATTAAGCCGACTGGTGGCATTCAATGCACCGTGGGCAGTGGTGGCAGCGGTAGCAGTGGCAACAATACGGCGGCGATCAGAGGCTTCGATATCACCTGCCGCAACCCGCAGGGCGTTCTCGTGGCGAGCCAAACCAACACCAGCAGTGCCGCGGGCACACTGGCTATCCCCAGCTTACCAGTGGGTAGCATTTACACCTGTCGAGTGGTCGCGCTCAGCAACGCTGGCTCCAGCATTCCTGCCGTTATCCGGATCGCGCCGCAGGCTATTCCATTAGCTGTGCGCGGCCAAACTGATTTTGATGGTGCAGGCTTTGCGGCTGTCTTTGTGCGCGGCTTTACAGCGAGCACAACGGCGGGCACAACTGCGGATGTAAGCAATAAAACCGCCGCCCCGTCCGCGCAAGTCGGCCGTTGGGATGGCAGCAAACTCAGCTTTACTAGCGTCGCCGATATTGGCGGTGATTGGTCAGTGTTGGGCACGGGCGACGTGGCAGGCGCAGGCAAATCTGCACTCATCTCACGCAATAGTCTGGGCAATGTGCGGGTCGATCTGAGCGTGCTGCCTATCCCTGCTTTGACTGCTTCCGCAACACCTGCCGCCGCACCAGCAGGCATCATCCTGCGTGATGCCAAGCTTGATTGGGTCGTCGAAGCCATAGGCGACCTTGACGGCGACGGTAAGGCAGATATTTTGTGGCGCTACATCAAGCCGGGCACCAATGATTCTGGTGTCACCTTCGCTTGGTTTATGGATGGTAGCGAGACCAACGTGAGTGTCGCTGAAGTCAAACACCGAGGTGGCGCGCCACTCAACTGGAATTTGGTCGGCGTGGCTGATTTGGATGGTGATAATTTAGGCGACATTGTTTGGGTCAGCCCGACCAACCAAGTGCGCGCCTTGATCGGTAAAGCTGGTCGCACTTGGGTCAATCAAACAGTCGGCCAATTAACGGAAGGCTACGCCATCTTAAAACTAGGCGATATCGATGGCGACGGCAAGGCCGACATGCTGATGCGTGACGCCAACGGCAATGTGAAAGTGTGGCTCATGAACGGCACCACCATCAAAACCGCACTTGACCTGCCCACCAGCGATAAGCGTTGGCAGTTTTACGCCGCGGGCGATTTTGATGGCGACGGCACCATGGACATCGCTTGGGTAAACGCAAATGGCGACTTAATCGTATGGTTAATCAATCCGCAAAATGTGGCCGCACCGGCGGTGTATCACGACGCCGGTAAAGCGCCAGCAGGCTTGTTGCCGGTGGAGTTGTGATGTGATGGTGCATGGTGCACGCAGCGTAGACGATTGATTTGAATGTTGATTGGCGCGTTGATATGCACAGCGCACGCCACGTTCACCGGCACGGCGCATCTACTAACGGTAGTTGAACGCGGACGTAGCTTATTGCTTCAAGATGGCCGCCAACAGGCGAGTTTATTTTTTAATGAGTAACTGCTGTTTCGAGTGAAGCGCCATAGATTGTTTATCCTAGAAACGGCAGTTGGACGGGTGTGTCCCGACGGGATTCCGTCCCCGGTGGGGACATAAGCGTCAGTTTTTCGGACTCTCTGGCAAGGCCTTATTCGGCAAACACGCACGACTGAGGCCTTATCCTGCCAGGGGGAGCAACGCCGCCAGAGAGTTTGAGAAACGTGCACTCGCACCCGTAGCGTCAGACGCCATATTGGTGAACGATCAAAACCACAAAATACCTTGACGGATGCGGACTTTCAAGCATCGGAAGCGGTCAACTGCCGTTTCTAGGTTTATGAATTAGCGTCCACAAATACGGTCATTCCCGCCTTCGCGGGAATGACCGTATTCAGTTGCGCATTACTGATAAGCTACCCGCCACCATTAGATAACTAAAATTCACATGCCCAATATCGACGCGAACGGCTTAAGCCTGCATTACGAATCCTTTGGTCGCGAGACTGATCCGGCGGTGGTGCTCATCATGGGGCTTGCCGTACAGATGATTTTGTGGCCGGACGCGTTGTGCGAAATGATCGCCGCAAAAGGCTTTCGGGTGATTCGTTTTGATAATCGCGATGTGGGGCTTTCTACGCATCTGAGTCATTTGGGTAAGCCCAATATTGCGCTCGACTATGTGAAATTCATGATGGGTGTCACTTTAAAGGCGCCGTATAAAATTGACGATATGGCGGCGGATACTGCTGCACTCATCGGCGCGTTAAAGATTGACCGTGCGCACATTGTGGGTGCCAGCATGGGCGGCATGATCGCGCAAAATTTAGCGGCGTCATTGCCTGCACAGATTTTGAGTCTCACGTCCATCATGTCCACCACTGGTCGGCGTAGCTTGCCGAAAGCCTCGTGGCGCACCACTAAAGCGTTACTCACGCCACCAGCAAAGCGTGGCGATACCGAAGGTGCGATTAAACGGATGATGAAAGTCTTTAGCGTCATCGCGAGCCGCAGCCATCCGCCTTCAGCGGCACACGTACGCGATATTTGTTCGCGCCATGTACTGCGTGCCAATAATCCTGATGGTGCTGCCCGCCAACTTTTAGCCATTGCGGCTAGCGGCGATAGAACGCATATTGTCAGGCAAATAAAAGTACCCACCCTAATTATTCACGGCGATGAAGATGAATTAGTTCCCTACGCCGCCGGGCTTGAAACTGCACGCGTTATTCGCGAAGGTGGTGGGCAGGCGAATGCGCTAATACTCGAAGGCATGGGACACGATATACCAGAAATTTTTTGGCCACGATTGGCCGATGAGATTGCCACACATTGTCGGTCGGTAATCATGACTGACAATAAAGAACCTACCTAAATCGTTAATAGCGCGAGAAAAGCACGGTGCTCTGAGGCTTGCTTAACGAGTTGAGGTTGTGGCGATGATAAAATCATGGTCAACTTAGAAACGGCGGTTGAACGGGCGTGTCCCAAAGGGATAGCGTCCCCGGTGGGGAGATAAGTGTCAGTTTTTCGGAGTCTCTGGCAAGGCCTCATTTGGCAAACACGGACGACTGCGGCCGTTTCTAGGTTTATCCTAGTAGATGAAGCAACACGGCCAAACGGCCTGCCAGAGAGTTAGAAAAACGTGCAATCGCGCCTGCAGCCGAGTTACCCAACTAAGTCACCATATCGGTGAACGATGTAAACCACTAAACTCCTTGATAGATGCGCACTTTCAAGCATCGCAAGCGGTCAACTGCCGTTTCTAGGTTTAATATTTGTGATTTGACATGACACTCTCCCCTTTCGTACACCTTCGTCTTCACTCTGAATTTTCAATTACTGACAGCATTGTCAAACTCGATGACGCGGTGGCTAAAGCAGCGCTTGATAAGATGCCAGCGCTTGCCATTACCGACCTAGGCAATTTATTTGGTGCGGTGAAATTTTTTAAGTTAGCCCGCGGGCGCGGCGTACAGCCGATTGTGGGCTGCGAGTGCGTGATTGAAAATACCAAAAATCGTGATCAAGCGTCACGCATCTTGTTGCTCTGTTGTAATCAAGCCGGCTACTTGAATTTATGCCAATTACTCACGCGTGCTTATCGTGAAAACATTTGGCGCGGGCGTGCAGAATTTAAGCGCGAATGGCTGACGCGCGCTACCACCGATGGTCTTATCGCCTTGTCTGGTGCGCAGTTTGGCGATGTTGGGCAGGCATTAATGCAGTCCGATACCAAACGGGCGATGCAACTCGCCAATGGCTGGGCGAGTGATTTTCCGGATGCGTTTTATATCGAGTTGCAGCGCGCCGGGCGCGAGGGCGATGAGGCGTTGGTGGCGGCCTCTCTCAATTTGGCGAGTGTCGCGGATTTACCGGTGGTGGCAACGCATCCAGTGCAATTTAGTGAGCGCGATGACTTTAAGGCGCACGAGGCGCGGGTTTGTATTGCCAGAGGCGAAGTGCTCGGCGATAAACGGCGCAGCAATGATTTCACCGAGGAGCAGTATTTCAAAACGACGGCGGAGATGGCCGCGCTGTTTGCCGATCTGCCAGAGGCGATTGCCAATACAGCGGAGATTGCCAAGCGCTGTCATTTTGAATTTACGCTGGGTAGATCATGCTTACCGAATTTTCCAACGCCTAACGGTGAATCGATTGAAGCGTATTTATTTGATAGTGCTTGCCACGGTCTAGAGCAACGTTTGGCGGTGTTGTATGCGGATGTGGCAAAGCGTGATGAAGTCAGGCCAACGTATATGGCAAGGCTTGAGTTTGAGGTTAAAACCATCGTCCACATGGGCTTTCCCGGCTATTTTTTAATTGTCGCGGATTTCATTAGTTGGGCTAAAAATAACGGCGTGCCGGTGGGGCCTGGTCGTGGTTCAGGTGCAGGTTCATTGGTGGCGTATTCGCTCGGGATTACTGACCTTGACCCGCTGGAGTACGATTTATTGTTCGAGCGTTTTTTGAATCCTGAACGCGTCTCGATGCCCGACTTTGATATCGATTTTTGTCAAGAAGGGCGCGACCGCGTCATCGACTATGTGAAAAATAAATATGGTCATGACTCGGTATCGCAAATTGTGACCTTTGGCACCATGGCAGCAAAGGCGGTTATCCGTGATGTCGGGCGCGTACTCGGCATGGGTTACAACCAAGTGGATGGCATCGCCAAACTCATCCCGAATCAGCTTGGTATCACCTTAATGGAGGCGATCAAACTAGAGGCGCAATTTAACGAGCGCATAAAAGCGGAGGAGGAAGTCGCCGAACTCATGACCTTAGCGCTGAAGCTCGAAGGCATCACGCGCAACGTTGGCATGCACGCTGGTGGCGTGCTTATCGCGCCGGGGCCGCTCACCGATTTCACGCCGCTTTACGTGGCGGATGGCTCGTCGTCATTTGTGAGCCAATACGATAAGGATGATGTGGAGGCTGTCGGGCTGGTGAAGTTCGACTTTTTAGGTTTAACCACGTTAACCGTAATTGAAGAAGCGCTTACGCTCATTCGCGAGCAGCCTGCGCACAAAAATTTTGCGTTAGAGCAGGTGGCGTTGGACGATAAAGCGTCCTACGATATTTTCGCGCGTGGCTCGACGGTGGCGATTTTTCAATTTGAAAGCGGCGGTATGCGCGATTTAATTAAAAAAGCGCGCCCAAGGTCAGTCGAGGATTTAACCGCGCTGAACGCGCTCTATCGCCCAGGGCCGATGGCGCTGATACCGGATTACATCAAGCGCAAAACCGGCGAGGAAAAAGTTACCTTTCTCGACCCTCGCGTGGAGCCAGTGTTGTCGCCCACTTGCGGCATCATGGTCTATCAAGAGCAGGTGATGCAAATCGCGCAGGTGATCGGCGGCTACTCGCTTGGTGGGGCAGATTTATTGCGCCGCGCGATGGGTAAAAAGAAGGCCGAAGAAATGGCCGAGCATCGCAGCATCTTCAAAGAAGGTGCTGAAAAAAATGGCGTGAAGGCCAGCGTGGCAAATGAGCTTTTTGACTTCATGGAAAAATTCGCTGGCTACGGATTTAATAAATCACACTCGGCGGCTTATTCGCTGCTTGCCTTTCACACCGCGTACTTAAAAGCACATTTTCCGGCGGCCTTCATGGCCGCCAACATGAGCTGCATTATGGATTTCACCGATAAGGTGCAGCTTATTGCTGATGATGTTCGCACTATTGGCCTCACGCTACTAGCGCCTGATATTAATGTCGGCACTTATCGTTTTTATCCGATTGATGATTTAACTATTCGCTACGGATTAGGTGCCGTTAAAGGCACGGGACGTGCCGCCATCGAGGCTATTGTTAAGGCACGCAATGATGGCGGCAACTTCAAAGACCTGCTCGATTTTGTGAAACGTGTAGATCGATCAAGGGTGAATCGTCGTGCGATGGAGGCACTCATTCGGGCCGGTGCGTTTGATCAAATCACGCCTAATCGTGCGGCACTGATTGCTTCGCTGCCACAGGCGAATGAGCTGGCGGACAAGGCCGAGCGCGACCTGCAGCAGGTAAATTTGTTTGGTGACGCCACGCCTGAGTCGGGCGGCGTATTGGCGCTAGTTGACATCCCAATGTGGTCTCCACGCGAGCGGCTTAATAACGAAAAACTTGCGCTCGGATTTTATTTATCGGGCCACCCGTTCACCACTTACGCGCGTGAAATTCGGCAATTTGCAGGCACGCTGTTGGCTGAATTGCAGCCGAAGAATGAATCCATTTTAATGGCCGGTATTTTGTACGAGCAGCGCGTTCGTAATGGTAAACGTGGTCGCATGTGCGTGATGACCTTAGACGATGGCAGTGCTAGAGCGGACGTGGTGGCCTATAGCGAAATTTTTGATAAGCGCCGTCATTTGATACGCGATGATCAGCCGCTTATTGTCCGTGGCCGCGTTTCGCCCGATGATTTTTCAGGTGGCAATCGGGTGATTGTGGATGACGTAATCTCGCTCGACGAAGCGCGTAAATTTATTCGCACCATGACGCTCACAATTAACGGCCCCGTCGACACCGCCAAACTGCGTCGATTACTCACGCCGCATGTAGCCCCAGACCAGCGCGATGCGGCAGCGATCAAAATCAGCTACAACAACGGTGAGGCAGAGACAACATTGACGCTGCCCGATCAATGGCGCATTCGCGTGAGTGAAGCCATTGTTGATGCGCTCACCGAGTGGCTGGGCATTGACAACATCAGTTTCACCTACGATGCGAGCAAAATGATGCCCGCGCCACCCCAGCGCGGCTGGCGCGACAACTATCAGTCGCAGTTCTCCGGTGCAGGCGAGTATTGATGATTAATTATAGCAACTCGCCTATTGGCGAGCGTCTTGGAGCATTAGTATTTTAAGATACCCGCCAATAGGCGAGTTTTAATTATCTATCATCTTTTCCTGCTGCACTCGCTACGCTAAAATAGTTGTTCATTTACGCTTGGATACAACGTGTCAGATCGCCTAAAAGTCATCCCGCAATATCTATTGCCGAAATTGGCACTCACCGTGTTTGCAGGCTTTGTGGCGAACGCGAAATGGGGTGGGTTCACTACCCGCCTTATTACGTGGTTTGTCGCGCGCTACGGCGTGCAGATGGCGGAGGCGGCCAATCCTGATATTGGTAGTTATGCCACCTTCAATGATTTTTTTACGCGTTCATTACGCGCGGGCGCACGGCCATTGGCGAATGCAGATTTCATTTGCCCGGTGGATGGTGCGATTAGTCAATTAGGCGTGATTGAAGGCGGTCAAATTTTTCAAGCAAAAGGGCATGATTATTCAACGACCGCACTCGTTGGTGGGGATACGGCATTGGCTGCGCATTTTGAAAATGGGCACTTCGCCACGCTTTATTTAAGCCCGAAGGATTACCATCGCATTCACATGCCCTGTGATGGCATCTTGCGACGCATGATTTACATGCCAGGCGCGTTATTCTCGGTAAACCCCACCACTGCACGCGGGGTGCCGGGTCTATTTGCGCGTAATGAGCGCGTAGTGTGTGTATTTGATTCAGCGCATGGCCTATTTGTACTAACGCTAGTTGGCGCAACCATTGTGGGCTCAATGGCAACGGTGTGGCATGGTGTCGTAAATCCACCGCGCCGGCCAAAGGTGACTGAATGGACATACGATGTCAATAAAATTTCACTCAAAAAAGGTGATGAGATGGGGCGCTTTTTATTGGGCTCCACAGTGGTGATGCTATTCCCTAAAGACACGTTGGCCTTTAGTCCTACATGGCAGAGCACAGGTGCTATTCGGATGGGTGAAGTGATGGCAACTGCGGTGATGGCAAATGCGATGGCGAATGCCGTCACAACTGGCGCAACCGCCGCCGCGCACTAACCGTTAACTAACCATTACAATGCGGATATGAATTCACCTATCCCCCGCATCAAAAAAGGTTTGCTTGATCCTGAGCGTCGTCGCAAGGGTATTTATATCTTGCCAAACTTATTTACTAGCGCCTCGCTATTTGCCGGTTTTTACGCGATTGTGCAAGGCATGGATGGCAGATTTGAAAACGCCTGCATCGCCATTTTTGTAGCAATGGTGCTCGACGGTCTCGATGGCAGAGTCGCACGCATGACGCGTACCACGAGCGAATTCGGCGCACAGCTTGATTCACTCTCCGACATGGTGTCATTCGGTGCGGCACCTGCACTCGTCATGTATTCATGGGCGTTGCAGCCCCTCGGTAAATGGGGCTGGATGGCAGCGTTTATTTACTGCGTGTGCGCGGCACTGCGACTCGCCCGGTTCAACACCAATATTGGCACAGTCGATAAAAGCTATTTTCAAGGTCTCCCCAGCCCCGCGGCAGCGTGCTTAATGGCGGGTTTAATTTGGGTGCTTAACGATTATCAAGTGAAAGGCCACGACATTGGCTGGTATGCGTGGGCGATGTCAATATTTGCCGGCGTGACAATGATATCGACCGTACCGTACTATAGTGGCAAAGCATTTAACTTACGCCGTAGCGTGCCGTTTTGGGTGATTCCTGCCATTGTTGTGGGTTACTTACTTATTTCCATTCAGCCCTCGCATGTGTTGTTTGGCTTGTTCGTTTGTTACGCGTTGTCTGGGTATGTGATTGGTGCAATGCGAATGATCAACGCACGGAAGGCAAATTCGGTAAATGCGGCAAATACGGTGCCACCGCCGCCGCCGCAATAAAAGTTGATTGCCAGAAATCAGCGCACACGTTATATTCAAGTCATGTCCAACGCCGCCGCAGATTTGAATTTATCAATTTCGCTTACCGTAAGCCCGCTCGGCTTACCGCTGCTTGCGCTCCCCGCGCATACGTAAACTTTCCCCTTCCCGTTATGTGCCAGTTCCACTTCGCCGATGAAGTGAGATAACTATTGTCTAGTGTTGTTTGAATTTGGAGTTTTTATGTCGCAAGATCAGTTAATTATTTTTGACACCACCATGCGTGATGGTGAGCAAAGCCCCGGCGCGTCGATGACGAAAGAGGAAAAAGTTCGCATCGGTAAGCAACTAGAAAAAATGAAGGTTGATGTGATTGAAGCGGGCTTTGCCGCCGCGAGTCAGGGCGACTTTGAGGCAATACAGGCGGTGGCCACAGCGGTGAAAGATTCCACTGTTTGTTCACTAGCGCGTGCGCAGGTGGGTGATATTCAAAAAGCAGGGGATGCGATAAAGCCCGCGGCGCGTGGCCGCATTCATACATTTATTGCCACTTCTCCCATTCACATGCAGCATAAACTTCGCATGACGCCAGACCAAGTATTGCAAGGTGCGATTGATGCGGTGACGTTTGCGCGCACATTTACCGACGACGTGGAATTCTCCGCAGAAGACGCGGTGCGGAGCGAGATGGATTTTTTATGTCGCGTATTTGAAGCCGTTATTAAGGCAGGCGCTAAAACCATTAATGTGCCCGACACCGTCGGCTATAGCGTGCCAGAATTATGGGCGGAGCGCTTCAAGACTTTACTGGAACGTGTGCCAAATGCGGATCAAGTCATCTGGTCTACCCATTGTCACAATGATCTTGGCATGGCGGTGGCGAATTCGCTGGCGGCAGTGAAAGCCGGTGCGCGACAAGTCGAATGCACCATCAATGGTTTGGGGGAGCGTGCGGGCAATGCGAGCTTGGAAGAGATCGTGATGGCGCTACGCACCCGTAAAGATTATTTTGGTGTCGAGACGCGCATTGACGCAACCCAGATTGTGCCTGCTTCAAAGTTAGTCTCAACCATTACCGGCTATCCGGTGCAGCCGAATAAAGCGGTGGTTGGGGCGAACGCGTTTGCACACGAATCAGGCATACATCAAGACGGCGTATTAAAGCATCGTGAGACCTACGAAATCATGCGCGCACAAGATGTGGGCTGGCATAACAACAAACTTACGCTCGGTAAATTATCGGGTCGTGCGGCATTTCGCGCACGCTTAACAGAGATAGGTGTGGAATTAGAAAGTGAAGTTGCATTGAACGCCGCATTCAAAAAATTTAAAGAGTTAGCCGATAAAAAATCGGAAATTTTTGATGAAGATTTGCACGCCATTGTGTCGGACGAAGCCGTTACACCGGCGATTGAGCAATATCATTTAATCTCACTCACCGCGCATGTCGAGACGGGTGAGAGCCCTTACGCGAAGCTAGTAATTTCAGACCATGGTAAAGAAATACGTTGCGAGGCGCTAGGTGCTGGCCCGGTTGACGCCACCTTCAAGGCGCTAGAGACCGTCGTGAAAAGCGATTCGGAGTTACTCCTTTACTCAGTAAATAATGTGACCGAAGGTACCGACAGCCAAGGCGAGGTGACGGTGAGATTGAGTAAGGGCGGGCGGGTTGTTAATGGTATCGGTGCGGACACCGATATTGTGATGGCCTCGGCTAAAGCGTACTTGAATGCGCTTAATAAAATGACGGCGACATTTGCGCGCCTGAATCCGCAGTCGGAGTAGGGTGATACATGGCAACACAGGGCAACACAGGGTGACATAGCTCGAGAGAGCGTGAATGGTGACGCGTGAGAAGTATAATTTCTGGTCACTAAAAAACCAATCCCCATGAAGCTAGCCTCACCATTCATCCAACTACCGCTTAAATTTGACGCTGAACGGTTAACGACAGAAGTCGCCGCCTTACCGGCGGAGGCTTGGGCGAAGCATCCGACTGGCTTTACGAGCAATGCGGCGGTGCGGCTTATAAGTGCTAATGGTGGCGAGAATGATGACATGGGTGGTGCAATGTTGCCGACGGCACATCTACTGCAATCACCCTATATCAGGCAGGTATTGGCTAGCTTTAGTAGCGTATTTGGACGTTCACGCTTGATGGCATTAGGCCCTCACGCCGAAGTGCCTCTGCACAGTGACGTGAACCATCACTGGTTTTATCGGGTGCGTATTCATGTGCCAATTGTGACCTTTCCTGAGGTCAGTTTTCATTGCGATAACGACGTCATCAACATGGGCGCAGGAGAGGCATGGATATTTGATAATTGGCGTCGCCATAAAGTTATTAACCCAACTAATAATACGCGTATACATTTGGTCGCTGATACAACGGGCTCTGCAGATTTTTGGTCACTTGTGGCCAACGGCGTCAATCCTGCAACGGGTAAAATATTATCACCGCCGGTTATTCCCTTTGATCCAGACGCCACGCCGCAAATTGTGACCGAACAATTTAATATGGCGCGCGTCATGCCACCCGCTGAGTTAGCATTTTTATCCAATGATTTATTAGCCGATTTGCAAACTGCCGTCGACAATCATTTGACTGACCGTCACGCCGCCGAACGCTATGTT
>Ga0209490_10004063_pt1 | contig 13576 bp, 16 predicted proteins | sample MAT06_FD_187209 | JGI IMG/M metagenome (GOLD analysis project Ga0209490, IMG submission 187209) | Freshwater microbial communities from Lake Fryxell liftoff mats and glacier meltwater in Antarctica - MAT-06 (SPAdes) (version 2) | ecosystem: Environmental > Aquatic > Freshwater > Ice > Liftoff...
AGTTATTGACAGCGGGCAGATTTATCGTGCTGTTTTGTGCTGTGCTTTTGGCGGCAAAACTGTCTGCGACAATTTCAATTAGTCGATCGACCGGCAAATTACCTACAGCCACTGCTGTCATCGCCCCGGGCTGATATCTGCTGCTGTGGAAATCCCGCATTTGTTGGGCGGTAAGCTTTTCGATGACGGAAGTCGGGCCGAGTACGGGTCGCTTGTAGGGCAGGACTTCAAAGGCTAATTCCACCGATCGCTGATAGGTGCGACGGCGGGGATTGTCTTCCGATCGTCTGATTTCTTCCAATACTACCAGCCGTTCGCGATCGAAGGCGTCGTCGGGAATGCTGGCGTTGAGTAAGACATCGACTTGCAGCGGCGCTAGTTCCGCAAAATCTTTAGGGGCTGTGGTGATGTAATAGTTAGTGTAATCTTGGCTGGTGGCTGCATTGGTGACAGCGCCGCGTTGCTCGATCGCCCGCTCAAATTCTCCACTGGGAATACTGGGAGTTCCCTTAAAAATCATATGTTCTAAAAAGTGAGCCATGCCGTTGATTTCGTCGGATTCGACGGCTGAGCCGAGATTCATCCACACGCTGAGGTTGACGGCATCAACTGGTAAGTGTTCGGCTATAACTGTGAGGCCGTTGGGGAAATGGCGGACTGTTGGGGCGTTCAGGGGCGATCGGGCGGAGGATTTGAGCAGGGTTGATGTCATTTGGGTTTTAAATTGATCTTGTTCTCTATATCTTAAAGCGTCTTTAATGAAGGGATCAGGCATTTGGCATCTGCTAGAAGTATAAAAAATGCGATCGGGCACAACTGTGAGTTTTTTTTGACAGGATTAAAGATGGAAAATCCCAAATTGCCTAAAAATTTAACTCCTCGCCGGGAATTCCCCCGGCATAGATGTACCCGGTTTGGCGACGGGATGAAAGGCTCTTAGATTGTAGATACGGAAATCTCCAAATCTTCTTGACAGTTTTATGGCAATCTGTGTAATGCAGTAAGGAGTGACTTGTTTCTGCTGCGACTAAATGGGGCTGTGACGGATCTAGCTGTTGCGGATTTGATTACAGACTTTGAGGTTGGGGTTGATTCGATCGGGATTTCTGAAGGTTTGACGTTTGCCTGTCTTGCGGCTGGAGGCTGTCGGTTGCAACACCGCGATCCGAGTTGCTGATTCCGGTCAAGTTTTGGCTGTGGTTAATTCGGTGAAGCCCGATCGGCTTCTGGGAAGTTTTGTAACAGCTAATATCACTTTGATTTAGAGGTTTGGCTGGCGGGCGATCGTACTTGTGTACTTTTTTTAACCTGATATTTTGTACCATTCTCGCTTAACAGGCTTTTCGCCCAGCCTTGAAAAACTTATGACAGTGGTGCAATATCTCAGTTTTACCAATAAGACGGCGGTTTAAACCGCCGTCTTATCTGATCTCAACCCTAATGACTTGACTAATGTCACAATCTACGCGAAACTTTACATAACACTGACGTATTGCTTCTACTTATTAATAACTTCTGTTAAGTTGTGACTCAAAACCTGTCAATTCGTCAAAATTGATATAGTGGTTTGTCAGTCAGCCAACTCTCAAGAAGCGACCTCAGAAGGCATCGTCCCTAGCGAGGCTGGTGTTGGTGTCTGATTTCACTATTCCTATTCAGTCAGCCCGGATTATGGAAACACTAGAATTTGTGATTTATCCAGATGGCCGCGTACAGGAAACAGTCACCGGCATTGTCGGTGCTTCCTGCGCTGAGGTAACGGCTGCCATTGAAGCCCAGCTTGGCGTGGTGCTTCATCAAGAGTCAACATCTGAATATTTCGCGCAAACGCTCAATCAATCAGCCGAAGCCACGACTCAAGTGGCTTTTAGCGATTGGTAATTTTTTTTGTTGAGTTCACTTAATCTTTTTGGGAATCACCATGTCACACTTTAGCCAAATCAAGACCCAGATCCGCAATTTGAATTCTTTGGAAGCTGCTTTAACTGACTTGGGTATCGACTGGAAGTCTGGCCCGACTGAGGTGCGTGGCTATCGCGGCCTCACCAGCAATGCTGAGGTGGTGATTGAGCAAGAAAATGGCTATGACTTAGGTTTTAGCTGGAACGGGACTGAGTATGAATTGGTGGCTGATTTGCAATTTTGGCAGCAAGCTTGGTCTGTAGACCGTTTTCTGAATAAGGTGACTCAGCGCTACGCTTACCATACTGTGCTGAATGAGAGCGCTAAGCAGGGTTTCCAAGTTTCTGAGCAAAAGCAAAATCAAGACGGTTCGATCCGTTTGGTGATGCAACGCTGGTGTGTTGCTTAATAACTTTTCGAGATTTTGGCAATCTTTTCTCATTCAAGTCCGCCCAGGCGGACTTATTCACTATTGTGAGGGATCTAAATGTCTGAGCTTTCTGGACTCGGAATAGATACAGCAGGCGATCGCACTGGTTTAGAGCCGGAGTTGGGCGGATTTTTGCGGGATGCGCCCGATCGCACTGGTTTAGAACCGGAATTAGGCGGTCTATTTCGCCAAAAAGGTGTCTATGTTGACGAGATTACCTGCATTGGCTGTAAGCACTGCGCTCATGTTGCTCGCAATACTTTCTACATTGAACCGGATTATGGGCGATCGCGCGTAGTTCGACAAGATGGTGATTCTGAAGAGTTGATTGCTGAGGCGATGGATACTTGTCCGGTGAATTGTATTCACTGGGTTGACTACACCGAACTCAAGAATCTGGAAGAAGAACGCCAGGATCAGGTGATTCCTGTCGTTGGTTTTCCGGTGGAGTATGCGACGATTCGGACTCGTGATCGCCGCGATCGCAACTCCAAACACAGCCATTAACATCACAATCCACAACTTGAAACAATTAAGCTACAAAAACAAAGCCCGCCAGCGCGGGCTATTTTGATTGATCTTACTCTTAGTCCGCGGAGGCGGACTACCCTTCGGGAAGGCTAACGCCTACGTTTGTATAGAAGCGGTTTCAACCGCCGAATCCTCCACCGAACGATGCGTCGATTAACTTATTTCAAAGGATGATGTTCCGCGAGAATTTTCTCAACTCTAGCCTCATCAATTCTCGCAGTCAATCTAGTAGCCTCATTATTATCTCGAATGGTTTTTGCTAAAGTAAAAGAAGAACCAACCGAGAAAGTCAAACCCATACCCATAAAACTTTTTACCCAGATATCTACGGGCAGATAAATGACACCTACAGCCGTAGTCGAAATGGCTAGAATAAAGGAAACCCAGCACTGTAAAATCCAAGCATTAGTATCTTTTTGACGTACAATTTGTTGCTGCATAATGCCTCTAGCTAAAATATATCTTTTGGTTGATTAACTTCAAGAATAGAGAGTATAAATGAAGCATTCAGGAGAGCAAGGGACAGTTTTTAGAAGTGAACAGGGCGATCGGGCTTTCAACTAAAAATTATAACGCTGTAGATAGGTTTTCATATTCTTTGAGCCTGGAAGGGAGTAGACAGTTTATAAACTGGACTAATCGAGATTAACTTTGAGATAATTTACTCACTGGTTTTAGGGATAATTCTCAAAAGTTCCTTTTGGTTTTTGCAGGGCTTGACCAAACCAGACTGGTACACCTTAGCAATAAAAGGTGCTTGATTCCCCCGAATAAATCGTTTCATATTTTCTAAGGCATTTACAAAAGCTTGTGCGACTACAACTCCAGAAACATCGCCACCCACAAATGCAAACAGCCTTACATTACCTTGAGCCACAGCCAATAACTCCAAAGGACGACTAGCAATTTTCTTGTCCTTTGTAAGTACAACCCAATTGCTTTCTCCAACTATCCTCAGCCAATCCTGATCATTGAGGTCTTGACTAAAATGATCGTCATGAATTTCTACTGTCGCCCCCGCATCTCGTAACGAATCTGCCAGCTTTTTTCCTAAACATCGATCGATGAAAAATATCTCATTCATGCCACTAGCGGAAGTTCGCAGCGAATACCTTCCTCTATTTGGAGGCGCGAGCAATTATAGTCCTCAGCAAGTTCATCTATGGAATCACCCGCTTTGTAGCGTTCTGCCAGCATAGCTGTGGGAATGCCAGTTCCAGCCAAAACTGGGCGACCAAAGGAGATTCCGGGGTCAATCATCACTGTTTTGGGTTCGTTAGCACCTGGTAGTTTTGTGAAAGGATAGAGTTTGAGAGGTGATCCAGCTTCATCACGTACAATGCGATCGAAATAAATGTCTAGAATCTGCCTCGCTTCCTGTTCCCTGCCGGATGCTGCAAGCTTCTGTCCGAATTTCTCAAACAAAAGAGCAATTCCCTCGACTTGAAACTCAATTCGAGCGTATAAGTGAGAAGTAGAAAAATGACTGTTGACACATTCGAGAGTGGTGCTAAGTTGCTTGCGGGAGAAGCCTGTAGCCTTAACAATAGCAATCAAAACATGAGCCTCTACCAAATTGGTAAAAGAAAGTAGTCTAGTTTTGGACTGGGGCAGCAGTTCAAGATTATTGTGTTGAGGTAACTCAATCAACGGCTCAAAGAAGTGCTTGTCCGTTTTTGTTTGCGAGTACCAGCCAACAACCCAATGTCGCAACATATCTCTCCGCAGCCTGAGATATTGTGCTGCTTGAGGGATAGAATATATCGGAATATCCCGCAGTTCAAAGTTGTTAGTATCAGCCATAGCACTTACCTCCAGCCTAAATACTTCTATTTTTGCACGGCCAGCGGGCGATCGGCACAATTTATTTTATGCTCTCCCAACAAATGTAGAGATGCAGCATTCTACATCTCTACAATCCAAGGTTAATTTTCTTCTCCCAGTCCGCGAAGGCGGACTTCGTTTATGTGCCCGTAAACTCCCCGAACTCCATTCGGCGGGTTAATCTTCTCCCAGTCCGCGGAGGCGGACTTCGTTTATGTAGCCCCGAATTCCATTCGGCGGGCTTCTTTATTTGTGTGCCCGTAAACTCCCCGAATTCCATTCGGCGGGCTCTTTGTTTGTGTAGCCTACTTATTTTTCTGCTGAGTCTTAGCTTGTTCGATCGCAATTTCCCTCACTGCTTGGAAAGAACTCAAGTTCGACGAGCCTTCAATTGCCTTCACAGCCAAATCTTGAACTTGTTTCAAAGCAGAATCAAGCTGTTTCGACAAGCTAGCAATGCGCGCATCTTGATTTTGCATGGTCTGCAACATCCCTTGAATTTGCAGTTCATAATTTTGCTTTTGCCCTTCGATATCTTTAGTAAACAAATCAGCCTTAATCTTAGCTTGATAATTGCCAATATTCCGACCAGTATCTTTCCCATTCTTAATATTAGCTTCCAGTTCTTTCGGAAAAGCTTCAACCTTAGCTTTAACTTCCGCAGAAACTTTTTCCCGTTCCGCAATTAATTTTTCGCGTTCCCCCCACTGTTTCTCCTGTTCCTGCTCAAACTCTTGGATGTCTTGATGCAGCCTTTCCTGGCGCTGGTTATATTCTTCGATATCCAAATTTCGCTGAAGATGCAAATCGTAGTTATACAACTCTTCATCCCGATTGCGAGCTTTTTGCTGATTTTCATTGCGCTCTTTAACTGCCAACTTTTGCAATTCCTGCTCTTTTTCCCAAGCTTGATGCTGCTCCAACAATTCCTGTTCAACAGTTTCGCGTTGTTCGCTGAGTTCGTTAGTAAATGTTTTCGCACTTTCTTCGTACTGTTGAATTAAATTGTCCAGCGTATCTTCCGCAACATCTTCTAAACTGTGCAACTCTTGCAGTTGTTGAACTTCTTCGCCCACTGTGCGCCGCAATTCTCCGAGTTTAGCAGCTTCAGAAGTTAATTTCTCAGACAACTCACTGACAGCGCCACCAAAGCCAAATTGCAGCAAAATCAAATTGTCGATTGTGGACTGCATTTTTTGTTGATTTTGAGTTAAAGCCATTGGTTTTTGTGCCTCCACAATAGGTTTTTCAGGAACTGCTGTTTGCTTTCCAGAAGCATTTAGCTGTTTGATTTGCAATTCTAATGTGACTTTTTCTTCCGTTGCTTCCTTGTACGCTTCTAAGATTTGAGCCTTGGTGCTTTTGTCGCTAACTTTTTTGTTCATGGCTTTTCATTTGTTAATAGTTGGGAGATTTATGTCATTTTTTCGTAAGGTGCGCAATGCGCACCCAGCCCTGTCAATATGTCTGCTGAGTCTGAATAAAAGTCTCTCAAACACCTAAAATATCGTAGTTTGTAGGGTGCGCAATGCGCACCGGCTCATCTTGTAACGTGCGCAATGTCTACCGAAAAAGTCAACCAGTACGCATTTCGATGGGTATCAAAGTCAACTGGTGCGCAGTGCACACCCTACAAATTACCAAATTTCAAGCATTTTCGGTACTAAAAAGCAAGCTGGGCAGACAGGCCAGACAGGGCTAGCATTGCGCACCCTACAGGGTTTTAAGCTTTGCTCGCAAAAGCTTTCATTGCTAAATCTTGCGATTGCTTCATCGTGGCTTGCAGTTGCGCGGATATTTCGGCGATTTGCTCGGTTTGTCGCTCAATTGTCTGCTGTAAAGACTGCACTTTCAATTCATATCCCTGCTTACTTCCTTCCCATTCTTTGTCCACTAAATCCGCCTTGACTTTAGCTTCGCGAGAAACTTCTTGAATCGCTTCTTCTTTGGCTTTAACATAAGCCTGTTTGAGTTCTTCTTCAAACCCTGTGGCTTTGGTTTGATTCTTTTCAAACTCTGCTTGATTGTCGCTGAGTAATTTTTCTCGCTCTACCCAATTCTTTTCTTTTTCGCGGGTAGATTCTTGCAAGTCGCGTTCTGATGTGCGCTTCGTTTCTTCGTAGGTGTCAGTTTCGATTTTCCGGGTGCGCTGTAAATCGTATTGGTGATCGGCTGCTTCACTCTGGCGCTGTTTAATTGTGAATGCAGTCTTTTCTTGAACTGCGTCCTCAAATTCTTGCTGTTCTTTGCCCCAAACTTTGCGTTTTTGGGTCGTATCTTTTTCGAGAATTTCACGCAGATTGGCGGCGTTTTGTTCCAGCACAGTCAATTTTTCTTGGTGCTCTTCAGTTAAAATGTGGAAGGCGTCTGCTACAACTCGTATTTGCTGCAACTGTTGGAGTTGTTCGGCTTCAATTTCGATCGCGCGTTTTAATTCGTCTAATTTTGAAGATTCCTGCTTCAGTTTTTCAGAAAGTCCGCTGGTGATGCTGCCGAAATCTAATTGCAAGTCGGCTAAGCCTTTGACGATGCTGTCAATTGTGTAAGTAGAAGCGACTTCGAGGAGTTGTTTATTTTTGGCTTTTTCGGCTGACTGTTCTTTGGTTTCGACTTTGGATTCTATCTTTTTCTTGTCAGCTAAAATTTGCTGAAAGTTTTGCAAAATTTGGGATTTGCTATCTTTGGCTGTTGCTAGTGTCATAATGCTTTTTTCTCCTGATTCTAATTTCTTGATTGTTTACTGAGACGTTTTTAGTTATCCCAAGTTGCGCAGTTGGCTGAGAATAGTTCGGTATTTTCTCGCTGCATCGGGTTTTTGTTCGGAGTTGTCGCTGGCGATGATTTTGAGGATCTGCTGACAGCGATCGCACCGATTTTGCGGCCAGCACTCGCACTCGTCAACTATACTTAAAAGCGTGTCTTTTAGCAACTGATTTTGGGCTAACAAAGCTCGGTAATTCCGCCGGATAGATTCAGCAACTAAAGTCATGTGCTGGAAGTCTTCGGTGAGACTTTCGATGTCGTTAACTGCGTCTGCTCGAATTTGGTCGAGCATCTCGAAATTTTCTCTCAGACGGTTTTCTTGCAGGTTTAGTTTGGTTCTGAGTTTCGTTAATTTTTTCATTTTACTTTGGTGTAACAGTTATGGTAAAGGCGCGATTCGATCGCGCCTTTACAGCCTTTTCTGTTTCTAATTTTGTCTTTTCTAAAAATCCATCGATTCATCAATGTGTTGCAGGTTCAGTGGCCGAACTTCCTGCCATTTTCGATTGCCGAATCAGATGTTTTGTCTGTTTTGGTTCTGGATAAGTATAATCAACCATCGCCTCTTGTTGAGCTTTAATAATCCGCAGCGCGGCGAGCAAATTCTCTAAGGTTTCTAAGTGCGCTGGGGTGAAGTGGATGCTGAAGCCTTCGCCATCCCGTGCGTAGCCAGGACAAACCAGTGAGGCTGAGCTTTGTTCTTCGTGGGTGGCGATGTATAGCCAGTCATCGTCTTCGAGCTTGTAATGCGTGTCTGTCCAGGTTCTCAGCATTTGCGATCGGCTCCTTTTTATTTTCTATGTACAAGGGTTGTGACAGCGCTGCTCGCTCCTCTTTCTGTTGACGGCGCTATATGTAGCGTTTTATTTATCTAATTTACATTTTATACCACACCAATATGGTTAGTATGGTTGAATAAACCGTCAACTAATCTCATGGTAACGTATGTTGATTTTGTAGTCAAGTATTTTGTTGAACTTTTGATCAAAACAGGCTAGAATGCTTGTCAGGAGGCGAAAAACCGTGGAACAAACATTTGGAAAACTGATCCGTCAAGCTCGCAAGGACAAAGCTTACTCACAACGTGAGCTAGCTGGTATGCTAAGTGTGGACTTTACTTATTTGTCTAAGTTGGAGAACGATCGAGCGGATTACGCGCCAAAAGAGGAGGTAATTCGATCGCTAGCGCGGAATCTCGACATCAACGAAGAGGAGTTGATTTTTCTTGCCGGTAGACTGCCGCAGCAGTACGAAGCGCTGCTGAAGCAGAATCCGAAGGAAATGCAGGCTCTTTTCCGCCGGATGCAAGAAAATCCAGATTGGCTGAAACAATCTTTTGAAGCGTAAGAGAGGCCGAGCAAAGTGAGTATTTTTAAACCGTATTGCTTCTACCCCAAGGAAACGATCGAGCGTTTGGCAAATGACATCTTGATGCAGATGCAGAAAACGCAAAATTTTGCTCCGAGATGGCCAATTGATGCGACAACGGTTGCTGACTTTCTGGATTTGGGAGTTGTTTGGGAGTTGATCGAGCCGGATGAAGAAGGTGCGATCGCCGCGAGGATTTTACCCCAGCAGCGGTTAATCGAAATCAACGAACAGATTCTCGAAAAACCGCCGGGGTTCATCGAATCGACGATCGCCCACGAAATCGGCCACTGGGTGCTGCACATCAATCAAGACGAAGCAGACGGCGCTGTCAAACAACTGCAACTCAACTTAGATAATGCAGAAAAAACAGCGTCTGATGTCGAGGAACCTTTTGTGTGTCGGGGTGCGATCGCGAGTACCAAGATTGCATCGATCGAATGGCAAGCGCAATATTTTGCAAGCTGTTTGTTAATGCCCCGATGTATTTTGGAGGATAAAAGACAAGGCCGGGATTTAACAAAGTGGTCTAATTTGTATAAAATTCGCGATGAAATGGGAGTCAGTATTTCCAATTTGACCAACCGATTGCAGGAGTTTGGCTGGATTTATATTCCCAAGGGAACTCGCGAGATTTATGCCGGGAAAGATGCTGTAAACGGTCAGCAGCGGTTGTTCGGATAGAATTTGATAAAATTTGAGGTTTGAGAAGTGCGATCGGTTCTCAAATCTTTAAAATTATTTTCACACAATGAGGTGGCAAAATGGAAACCAAACGAGTAGCAGACTTGACAGTTGAAGAACTGCAATCAATCATTCTCGAAACTAAACGAGTAGCAGACTTGACAGTTGGAGAATTGAAAGCGGTAATTGCGGAAGTAGTAGATATTCGGTTAAGTTATTGGATAAAATTAGTTAATCAAAAATCATCTCCTGTTCTTCCTTCGCCAACTAAAGAAGAACAAATGCAGAAGAATCTAGCCATAGTAGAATGGTTAGATAAGTGGGCCGAAGAAGGAGATGAAGAAGAGCAGCGAGAAACTTTTGAATATTTGCAAAAAGCCTTAGACGAAAACCGCCTATCATCCAAGCGACTCCTATTTCAAAAACAATGATAGTATTATTAGATTCGGGCCCTTTGGGAATATTGACAAATCCCAAAGGGTCTCCCGTTACAGTAGAATGTCGGATATGGGTGCGCTCTCTGTTATTAAAAGGGTACAAAATTAAGTTGCCTGAAATAGCAGATTATGAGGTGCGAAGAGAGTTACTGCGGGCAAATAAAGTTACAGGAGTTCAACGGCTTGATGACTGGAAAGAGAGGCTTGAATACTTGCCGATAACAACGCCAGTGATTCTCAAGGCTGCTGAGTTGTGGGCAACATCGCGTCAAGCGGGAATGCCAACAGCAGATCCCAAAGAACTTGATGGAGATGTGATTTTAGCAGCTCAAGCTATACTGGCTGGTGAAGGTGGAGAAGATGTTGTCATTGCTACAACAAATGTCGGGCATTTGTCGAGATTTGTGGATGCTCGCGAGTGGCCAGATATTCAGTAATTATTCTTCCTTCCTCCTGTGGTACAGTATGAATGAAAAAAATCATGGACTACGCATCGGGGCTAGAAACCGGGTTTCTACGATTTTTACGTTGAGTGACGAGAAATAGACGAAGAAACCCGGTTTCTGGAGCGGCGCGCGCAAGTCATAAACAAATATACTGTGCACATTATGCTGACAAATATCAGTCTCGTTCTCGAAGCTTGTCAAGAGTTAAATATCAGTTATGAAATCCTCGCGCCCAACCAAAACTTAGTTAGAATCAAACTGAACGGTCAAGATTATTACTTGGTTAATTTCAGTATGCCGTTTAATAACGAGCAAATCGTATACATCTGTAAAGACAAGGAATATACCTATCACTTGCTGAAAGGCAAGATTAAAACTCCTCAAACTCTAGGATTTCTATCGCCTTTATGCGAAGAAAAGTATCAAAAATACTTGCTTTTCAAAGATTGTGAAAAGATTACTACCGAAGTGAGCAAAACATTTTCCCTGCCCGTGATTATTAAAAAAAATCGCGGTTCTGCGGGAAATAACGTATTTTTTTGTGAAACAAACGAGCAAATTCAAGCAGCGCTCGCAACTATATTTAATGTCAACAGTAAAGATTATGACTATGTTTGTCTAGCTCAAGAGTGCATTGATATTCGACACGAATATCGGGCGGTTTTCTTTAATCAAAAGCTGGTTTTGCTGTATGAAAAAGATAAATCAGATGCTAAATTTGCGGGGAATTTAAGCCCGCTGCACTGGGAGGGTGCAAAAGCTAAGCATATTACCGATTCACAGATTATCTCGGAAATTGAAAATTTTGTTCAGCCTATTTTTGAAGAGATTCGGATTAATTACGGCGGGTTTGATATCGCGATAGATACAAATGGGGAATATTGGTTAATTGAAATTAATTCAAGTCCTAATTTTGAGACTTTTGTGAGAGATAATGATCGCCAAATTGTCGTAACAATGTTTAAAGATATTTTGGAGAGCTTGATTGTTAACAAAACACCTTATTTCAAATAAAGAGTTGAGTAACGAGAACCTCAACCCAACCTACATATTTTGAACTTCACTCCATTCCTTGAAAATACCAGTAAAGATTAGCAACAGTTAAATCATTGACTTCTTGCCAACTTGAGGGGGCTAAAGCTTTATAGCCAGAGGTACTTGCTTTATGACTGATATAAGATTCGTGTTGTTGACGCAAGCTAGGTTTGATCAAAAATCGTAATTGATCCACTAATGATTTGAAGTGGGATTTTTGTTGCAAGTTTTGGTAGAGCGCCATTTCTTCTGGTTCTGCCACTATACTAACTTCTTCTTGAGTGGTTGAAACTGGTGTCGTTTCCATATTTAAACTAGCCAATTGTTTACGCTCATCAGCCGATAAACTTAGCATCCAATCTACCTGATTTTGCCAAGAGTTTAAAACTGCTAGATCGTGATTGTAAATTCGTGTGATTTCTGGAAATATAAAATCAATTTCATCTTTTGTGCAGCGCTCAATAACGGTGAAAATGTCTTGGCGTATTCTTTCTTGGAGGTGGGAAAGGGAATTACTTACAGATGCAGGCTCGTTCAGCAATTGATAAGTTAATGAAATTGTCTGCTCAATTGCCCAAGCGCATTCAACTCTACGAAGATAGCCAACTGCACAAGTAGCCTTGAATAAGTCAGGATTATTATAGTCAGCTAAAGCATTAAATAAGATGTGTTGTGCACTTGTCAAAGTAGAATTTCGGGTATGTCTATCTTCCATTAACAAAGCATGTTGAATTTGTTTCTGTGCTAGATTAAATTTCGCATAAGCTCCACTTAAGATTAAACGATGGTGTTTAAAATCAATGCTTTCGGCTAACAGTTTAATTTCAGCAATAACTTCTGCTTTCTGGTCTTTCAGCAGTGCCTCTATACTAATAAAGCCGTGTGTAACTGTTAGCTTCAATTCCTTAATATCTTCCCTCATTTTTAAGGTCTGATGAAGGTTAACGGCTGACAGTGCCGCTGTCGCCACCACGCCGACACCAATGACGGCAGTAGATGCTGACAGAATGTCCACATTAGCCGAAAGAGATTTTAAGCCATACTCAATCACATCTTGTCTTCTGTAAGTTTCTTTAAAACCCAGATCGGTTTGAACCATTTGCGCTACACCTAATACAAAATCTGGAATAGCGAACAACGGCTCGGCAACCATACCAATTGCCGAACCTACAAAGCGACCTGTTGCCCTGTCTCTAGCTATTCCCAATAATACTCCTGCACTATTCACGACTTCATAAGCGCCGGAGATGATACCAGCCTGTATGTGAGGAGGAAACACAAAAAACATATTTTTTACCTGAATAGCGATTAGTGTTACATATTATAATATATTATACTATTATGGTTAACTTTGTCAGTCTACAGTGGAATTACTTAAATGAACGAATTCATGAAAGCATTTCAGAACATCGCCCAATCAGCCGGAGTCGTCGCGGCGGATGATTATAAATCCTTAGAGATTAAGGAATCTGCCACAACCATGATTAAGTCAGTCCAGCCTGGCTTTGACGAATTGAGGGAATCAGCTACCAGACTTAAGAAAGTTGTGCAAGGATGCCGGAACGATATAGATCACGCTGAAGACGTTTGGACTTGCAAACATGGGATTACCCTAGCTTCAAAACAGGAAATATGGCAACAGCTTGGGGAACTGAGTGGCTGTCATTTCAGAATTAATGAACTCAGTCGGCTATGTCAAAGTTCGGCGCTCGCTGAATCTCAAGATTATTGGCATCAAATATTTGATTCCCGCCTGAGACAGAAGTGGTTTATTGATGCAGCAAACAAACAAAAAAAAGGAATTGGCTGGAAAGAAAAAGATTATTTTATTAAAGATATTCCCATCGTTGTTAATCTTGTTTGTAGGGAAATAGATCGAATTATTAAGCACAGCCTGGGTCTGGTTTATCAAGACATTAGTACGATTAACTTAAAAGTGATTACGCAGTGTGCTGAAATTTTAGATAAGCAGACAAAAACTGTGTGGAATCATCGGATGAATTTCACTTTTAGTCAGATAGCAAATAAGTTTGAGCAGCCGACAGTTTACTTGCCTGAGAATACCGAATCACTGAGGTCTGCACTTAGTCCGGCTCTGGATAATTTATCCAAATACCGTTTAGGTGATCTTTTTTGGGAAGAGGTTGTAAATTTTG
>Ga0209490_10004065_pt1 | contig 13572 bp, 7 predicted proteins | sample MAT06_FD_187209 | JGI IMG/M metagenome (GOLD analysis project Ga0209490, IMG submission 187209) | Freshwater microbial communities from Lake Fryxell liftoff mats and glacier meltwater in Antarctica - MAT-06 (SPAdes) (version 2) | ecosystem: Environmental > Aquatic > Freshwater > Ice > Liftoff...
AAAATTTCCAACTTTAGCGAATCCTGATAACAAAATCTGCCATTTAGCAAATGAAAGTGAGAGTTATGATCATAGCTATTTTATAAAAGGAGAAACGGCGGAATACTTTATAGTTGAATACCCGGACGCAATAAATGGAAATAGAAGAAAAAAAAGGGGTAAAACTTAAAGTCTTACCCCGTTAATCGAATATTATGAGATATAATAGAATAGTCAACCAGAAACAATTGCTGGTTAAGACAACCTGATTACTTAAAGATATCTTCCAATTGCATTGCCGTCGGCTGTTTCCAATAGTGAATGCCCCATTAAAAATTCATCCACCTTTTGAGCACAATCTCTACCTTCTTTGATGGCCCATACCACCAACGATTGCCCTCTGCGCATATCACCCGCCACAAAAACCCTGGAGATATTGGATTGGTAATTCTTTTCTGTTGCCCTTACATTACCTCTTTCATCCAATTCAATTTCCAGCTCGTTTACCAAACCTTCGTGCTGTGGATGAATAAATCCCATTGCCAATAAAGCCAATTCGCAGGGAACTTTTCTTTCGCTACCCTTAATTTCTACGAATTGAGCAGGCCTGTTATCAACAATCTTCCATTCCAGATCAACCAATATCAATGCTTTTAGATTTCCCTTTTCATCACCAATAAACTCCTTGGTGGCTATAGCCCATTTTCTGTCGCAGCCTTCTTCATGAGATGAAGTTGTTTTAAGCACCATCGGATAAGTTGGCCATGGCATGTAATCACTTCTTTGGACTGGCGGCTTTGGCATTAACTCAAACTGCATTACAGAAGCCGCCTTTTGCCTGTTGGAAGTACCTACGCAATCGCTTCCTGTATCGCCACCACCTATCACGATCACATTCTTACCTGTAGCAAAAATATCTATTTCGGAAAAAGAAATATCCTTGTTCCTTTTATTTTGTTGCCTTAAAAATTCCATGGCATAGTTAACCCCATTCAAATGTCTACCAGGAATATCCAAATTTCTTGGAATCGTGCTACCGCCAGCCAATACGATTGACTGGTATTCCCTTAGCAAATCACTAATGCTGATATCTACGCCCACATTGGCATTGCATTTAAAAACAACCCCTTCTTCTTCCATCAATTTAATTCTCCGGTCAATTACCCATTTTTCCAGCTTGAAATCGGGAATACCATATCGCAGTAAACCTCCCGGCTGATCATCTCTTTCAAAAACAGTCACGGTATGTCCTGCAAAGTTTAGCTGTTGTGCAGCCGCCAATCCTGCCGGACCGCTTCCAACCACTGCTACTTTCTTACCAGTTCTTGCAATTTGCTTATCCGCTTGCACATATCCCTTATCAAATGCAATTTCTATGATATGTTTTTCAATTTCTTCAATGGCAATCGCTGGCTGGTTGATGCCCAACACACAGGCTGTTTCGCAGGGTGCAGGACAAATTCTTCCGGTAAATTCTGGAAAGTTATTGGTAGAAGATAATATTTCGTACGCCTCTTTCCAGCTTTTACGATAGACGGCATCATTGAATTCGGGAATCACATTGCCAAGCGGGCAGCCGTTGTGACAAAAAGGAATGCCGCAATCCATGCATCGTGCAGACTGTTGGTTTAATTTTTCGTCCGTATATCTCTCAATGAATTCATTGTAATCGTTTACCCGCTCTTCGGGTAAGCGCTTCAAAGGGAGTTCCCTGTTAAATTCTAAAAAACCTGTTGGTTTGCCCATAGATACTTTGCCTCTCAAACGAGAGAATTTTTTTAAAGTAAATAATATTTTTAATTGTCCGATTGATATTAAGAATACACTGAAAACTTATTTATTAAACTCCCCTTTCAATGCACCAGCTTGCTTTTGCAATACTTTCTTGTAATCCTTTGGAAACACTTTTACAAAATTTTTCAATTGGTTTTCAAAATCTTCCAACACAAATTTTGCAACATTGCTATTGGTATAATTATAATGATCGCTGATCATCCTGAACAAATCATCCTTATCATCTTCACCAACCGGATCTAAATCAACCATCTCTTTATTACATTGGATATGGAAACTGCCTTTTACGTCATATACATAAGCAATACCTCCACTCATACCTGCGGCAAAATTCCTTCCGGTGTCGCCGAGTATTACCACTTTTCCGCCCGTCATATATTCGCAACCGTGATCGCCAACACCTTCCACAACTGCGGTGGCGCCAGAGTTACGAACGGCAAAACGTTCACCAGCCTTTCCTCTCACATAAGATTCACCTGAAGTTGCTCCGTAGAATGCAACGTTACCAATGATGATATTATCTTCCGGAACAAAACTTGCCATGGCAGAAGGATACACAATCAATTTGGCGCCGCTTAAGCCCTTACCAAAATAATCATTTGCATCACCTTCCAGTTCCAGCGTAACACCTTTGGTATTGAATGCGCCAAAACTTTGTCCGGCTGTTCCGGTAAATTTAAAGTGAATGGTATCTTCCGGTAATCCTGCAGCCTGGTATTTCTTCGAAATTTCATTTGACAGGATGGTACCAGTAGTTCTATCAATATTTTTAATATCGAAAGAAGCAGTTACTTTTTTCCGCTCCTCTAATGCAGGTTTAGCAGCGGCAAGTAACTTCCAATCAAGCACATTTTCCATCTCGTGATCCTGGCTTTCAGTATTGTATAAACCGGTATAAATAGAAGCAGGCTCTTTGTACAGAATTGGCGACAGATCTAATTTGCCATATTTCCAATGATCGATATCTTCCCTCATTTCCAAACAATCAACCTGGCCTACCATTTCATTCACCGTACGAAAACCAAGCTGTGCCATAATCTCTCTTAACTCTTCCGTTAAAAACTTAAACAGGTTCACTACATAATCTGCATCACCGGTGAAACGATCACGCAATCTTTTATCCTGGGTGGCAACACCAACCGGGCAGGTATTCAAATGACATTTACGCATCATAATACAACCTTCGGTAACCAGTGCTGCTGTTGCAACGCCCCATTCTTCTGCTCCCAATAAAGTGGCGATGGCGATATCCTTTCCTGTTTTAAGTTGACCATCAGTTTGCAATACGACCCTGCTGCGCAATTTATTTTTTACCAGAGTTTGATGTGCTTCTGCTAATCCTAATTCCCACGGTAATCCTGCATGTTTAATTGAACTTACGGGTGATGCACCTGTACCACCATCAAAACCTGCTATCAATACAACATCTGCTTTTGCTTTGGCAACACCCGCTGCAATGGTACCCACACCTGCTTTGGAAACCAGTTTTACATTGATTCTTGCGGCCCGGTTGGCATTTTTTAAATCAAAAATCAACTGTGCCAAATCTTCTATTGAATAAATATCGTGATGCGGAGGCGGTGAAATTAATCCAACACCTGGCGTTGCGTGGCGAACCCTTCCAATCCAGTCATCTACTTTATGACCCGGTAATTGTCCACCTTCACCTGGCTTTGCACCTTGGGCCATCTTTATCTGCAGCTCATCTGCCTGCGTTAAATAATTGCTGGTAACGCCAAATCTTGCAGATGCCACCTGCTTGATAGCGCTCCTCATAGAATCTCCATTTGGCAAAGGTTCAAAACGCATTTCATCTTCGCCCCCTTCGCCGGTATTGCTTTTGCCACCAAGGCGGTTCATGGCAATTGCAAGTGTGCTATGTGCTTCGTGAGAGATAGAACCAAAGCTCATGGCACCAGTAGCAAATCTTTTATAAATTCCTTCGGCCGGTTCTACTTCATCTATAGAAATAGGTGCACGATATTTATTAAACTGAAACAGACTCCTTAACGTACAGGCTTTTTGTCCCTGTTCATTTACTGTCTTCGAATATTTTTTAAAAGTTGGGTAATCATTCATCCTGGTAGAATACTGCAACAAGTGAATGGTTTGCGGATTGAATAAATGGAACTCGCCTTTACGTTTCCATTGGTATAAACCGCCTACAGGCAAACGATCAACCGGGATATGTTTTTTAGGAAATGCAAAAGCATGTTTGGCCAAAGTTTCTTTTGCAATTTCATCCAGTCCCAACCCCTCGATACGTGAAATAGATCCGGTGAAATATTTATCGACTACTGATTTATTGATACCGAGGATTTCAAAAATCTGAGCTCCCTGGTACGACTGCAAAGTAGAGATTCCCATTTTAGAGAATACTTTCAGCAATCCATCATTTACCGCTTTGATATAATTTTTCTTCAATTGCTCCACCTCTAAATCGGTTTGCAATTTTCCGCTGATCTTCATTTCACGGATGGTTGACAAGGCCATATATGGATTGATGGCAGTGGCACCATAGCCCAATAAACAGGCGAAATGATGCACTTCCCAAACACTACCAGATTCAATTACCAGTCCTACACAACCTCTCAAGCCTTTGCGGATCAAATGATGATGCACTGCAGCCGTTGCCAATAAAGAAGGGATCGGCGCATGATCTGAATCCACTGCACGGTCGGTCAAAATCAATACTTCAAAACCATCTTCGGCTGCATCTACCGCATACCGACACAAACGATCCAACGCTTTTTTCATGGAATCCGGCTTTCCATCGGCACGATAATACATCTGCAATGTTTTGGCCTGGAATACACCGGTATCAATACTCCGGATCTTCTCCAACTCGTAGTTAGATAATACCGGATGCTTCAATGCGACCGTGTGACAACTAAATGGATCTTCTTCCAACAGGTTACCATTGTTACCAACAAATGTTGTCAGCGACATTACCAATCTTTCACGAATAGGATCTATTGGCGGATTGGTAACCTGTGCAAATAACTGTTTAAAATATGAGGTTAAATGCTGCGGCTCATCACTTAAAACTGCCAACGGAACATCCGTACCCATGGAACCAATTGGCTCCTTCCCATCCAATGCCATTGGGGCAATGATTTCTTCCAGATCTTCTGTGGTGTAACCAAATACTTTTTGATATTTAAAAATCTGATCACTTTCCAGGTGTGTAAACATTACCCTAGGTTCAGGTAATTCTTCCAGCCTGATTTTATATTTATTCAACCAATCGCCATAAGGTTTTTGTGAGCAAATGGTACTTTTCAATTCGTCATCGCTGATGATTCTACCCTGCTCCATGTCTACTACAAACATTTTACCTGGCTGCAATCTTCCTTTTTCAATGATAATAGAAGGATCAACTGGTAATGCGCCCGTTTCAGATGCCATGATTACACGGTCATCGTTGGTAACACAATAACGGGATGGCCTAAGACCATTACGGTCAAGCGTGGCACCAATTATTTTACCATCAGTAAATGAAATAGAAGCTGGTCCATCCCATGGTTCCATCATAGAAGCATGGAATTCATAAAACGCTTTTTTTACCGGATCCATCATATCGTCTCCATCCCATGCTTCGGGAATCAGCATCATCATTACATGCGGTAACGAACGGCCAGTAAGCGTCAACAATTCAATCATATTATCCAGGCAAGCAGAATCGGATTGTACCCCGTTAACTACCGGCAATAACATCTCCATTTCTTCTTTACTAAAGAAAGCAGACACAAAACCTTTTTCGCTAGCTTTTAACCAATTAAGGTTTCCCTGTAAAGTATTGATCTCTCCATTGTGCGCAATGTAACGGAATGGCTGGGCCAGTTTCCAGGAAGGAAACGTATTGGTTGCAAAACGGGAATGCACCAATCCAAAAGCTGATACTACCCTTTTATTATTTAAGTCAGGGAAATAATTGCGAACCTGGCGGCTGGTCAATTGCCCTTTATAAACTACTGTTTTGAAAGAGAGGGATGCTACATAAAAACCAATGGCATCTTTGCGTACCGTATTATCAATGGTATGAGTTGCATATTTGCGCAACACAAATAATTTCCTTTCAAAATCCATCGGGTTGGTAATATGATCCGGACAGGCTACAAAAACCTGTTCCATCACTGGCTCTACCGACAATGCAGTTGGGCCGATATCAAACGTATTAACCGGTACACTACGGTAGGTAATTATTTCAAGTCCCAACTTTTCAGCGGCGCTATTAAAGATATCCCTGCACTCCTCCCGCAATTTTATTTCTTTTGGAAAGAAAATTACACCCACGGCATACTTACCAAAAGAAGGTAAATGAACACCCAACTTTACACATTCATCAAAAAAGAATTCATGTGGTATCTGTAAAAATATACCAGCACCGTCACCGGTATTGGTTTCACAACCACATGCACCCCGGTGCTCCATATTTTCCAAAATGGTCAAAGCATCCGAAATGTGCTGGTGAGATTTGTTGCCTTTAATATTTGCAACAAAGCCAATACCACAGGCGTCATGTTCAAATTGCGGATCGTACAATCCAGGATTCTCTTTCATAATAATTAGTTTTTTGCCCACTGATTACACAAATGTTTCACAGATTTTTTATTCTTTTCATTACCACCTGTTCACTGTGAAGACGAACAGATTTTAGCATATCGGCAAATTATCTAACAAGCTGCCTTTTAAACGAGGTAGCCAAATACATTATCATTCTTACTGATTGCTGTAAAGTTAATGTGATATTTATTTAAATTTTGCAGCAACGCCTCATAGTCGGCTTTTGATTTCAATTCAATTCCTACCAATGCAGGACCGGTTTCTTTGTTATGCTTTTGCATGTATTCAAACCGGGTAATATCGTCATTGGGGCCAAGTATGTCATTTACAAACTCTTTCAATGCGCCGGGCCTTTGTGCAAAGCGAATTAAAAAATAGTGTTTCAATCCTTCGTATTGCAGGGAACGTTCTTTAATTTCCTGCATCCTGTCAATATCATTGTTTCCGCCGCTTACAATACACACCACATTTTTCCCTTTGATTACATCTGCATAATCATCCAAAGCTGCTATCGACAATGCGCCTGCAGGCTCTACCACAATCGCATCTTCATTGTACAATTTTAAAATAGTGCTACAAACTTTTCCCTCCGGCACCAGGTGCATATCATCCAATGCTTCCCTGCAAATGGGAAATATTATATCCCCCACTCTTTTTACCGAAGCCCCATCAACAAAGCGTTCTATATTTTCAAGCGTAACGGGATGCCCTGCTTTAATGGCTTCCAACATGCTGGGTGCTCCCTCCGGCTCCACACCAACAATGGTAGTTTTTGGAGAAAATGTTTTAAAGTAAGTGCCCACTCCAGCACTCAACCCACCCCCTCCAACCGGAACAAATAAAAAATCTACTTCCGGTTCATCTTCCAGAATTTCAATGCCCACTGTTCCCTGTCCTTCTGCGATTTTTAAGTCATCAAATGGAGGAATAAAAGTGAGGGCGTTTTCTTCAGTGTATTTTTTTGCAGCGATTGCACAGTCATCAAATGTATCTCCGACCAATTTTACATCAATCCATTCTTCACCAAACATTTTTGTTTGAGTAATTTTTTGATTGGGTGTAATCACCGGCATAAACACCACACCGTGTACTTTAAGCTTTTTACAACTATAAGCAAATCCCTGTGCATGATTTCCTGCACTGGCACAAACAACACCACGCAGCAGTTGTTCAATTGGCAGACTGCTCATCATGTTAAAAGCACCCCGCAGTTTGTAAGAACGAACCACCTGCAGATCCTCCCTTTTCAAAAAAACATTGCACTGGTACTGCCTGCTCAAATTGTGATTGAGCATCAGCGGTGTACGGGTGATAATGCCTTTGAGGCGGGCGGCGGCTGAGAAGAAATCGAGGCCCCGGACCCCTAAAGGGGAGTTACTTGCTGCGTATTCGATGCTCCCGGCCTCTCCCAATAAAAGATCGGGACCTTGTACCAAGGATGTCTGCGAAGCGTATTCGGAGCCCCCGACCCCGCTAGCCAGGGGGGAGGTCTGCGTATCATATGCTAAACCCCCATCCCCGCTAGCCAGCGGGAAGGTCTTCGTACCGTATGCTATTTCTTCTGTAGTGTTCAATTTGTTGTTTACTATTTTTATAAGAGGCTGACGCCCCTCCTGCTATTTCGTGATCCCTTCGTATAACTCCCCGCTGGCTAGCGGGGATGGGGGCGGTTTGGCGGCTTTTATGCCACCGTACTGATCGTTTTCATTTCAGTCATCGCTTGTCTTAATTCGCCACCAATCAATTCAATTGGATGAAAGCGTATTACTTCATTGATTACGATGATTGTTTTATTGTCAACACCGTTATCCTTTCCGTCGTTATAATTTTTACCGATGATATTGGTATCTACCTTCTTCATGAAATCGGCTAGCAAAGGTTTACACGCATGATCAAAAAGGTAACAACCATATTCCGCCGTATCAGAAATTACCCTGTTCATTTCAAACAATTTTTTGCGGGCAATGGTATTTGCAATCAATGGCGTTTCGTGCAAAGATTCGTAGTATGCAGACTCTTCTTTAATGCCTGATTCAACCATGATTTCAAAAGCAAGTTCCACACCTGCTCTTACAAAAGCCACCATCAATAAACCATTGTCAAAATATTCCTGTTCAGCAATTTTGACATCGCCGGCCGGTGTTTTTTCAAAAGCAGTTTCGCCGGTTGCAGCACGCCAGGTCAATAAATTTTTATCATTGTTCGCCCAATCTTCCATCATCGTTTTAGAAAATTCGCCGCTCATGATATCGTCCTGGTGCTTTTGAAACAAGGGACGCATGATATCTTTCAACTCTTCTGACAATTGAAATGCTTTAATTTTTGCAGGATTAGAAAGCCTGTCCATCATCGCCGTAATGCCACCTTGCTTCAACGCTTCGGTAACAACTTCCCAACCATATTGAACCAATTTTGATGCATAAGCTGCATCGATTCCTTTCTCAATCATTTTATCAAAACTCAAAATAGAACCGGTCTGCAACAAACCACAAAGGATAGTTTGCTCGCCCATCAAATCAGATTTTACTTCAGCAACAAAAGAAGATTTCAAGACACCCGCTCTGTGTCCACCTGTTCCAACACAATATGCTTTGGCATATTTCAATCCTTTTCCTTCCGGATTATTTTCAGGATGCACTGCAATTAAAGTAGGCACACCAAAACCTCTTACATATTCAGCTCTCACTTCAGAGCCCGGGCATTTTGGAGCCACCATGATTACGGTAATGTCTTTACGAATCTGCATGCCTTCTTCCACAATATTAAAACCATGAGAATAAGAAAGTGTAGCGCCCTGTTTTATCAACGGCATGATGGCAGTGATTACAGCAGTATGTTGTTTATCCGGTGTAAGGTTAATTACCAAATCAGCAGAAGGAATCAACTCTTCGTAGGTTCCAACTTTAAAATTATTTTCAGTCGCACTTTTCCACGATTGTCTTTTTGCATCAATCGCTTCCTGGCGCAACGTGTAGGTAATATCCAAACCAGCATCTCTCAAATTCAAGCCCTGGTTCAACCCTTGTGCGCCGCAGCCCACAATTACAATCTTCTTTCCTTTCAGTTCATTTACACCATCTGCAAATTCACTTTTGTCCATAAATTCACAAACACCCAATTGGTTTAGTTTTTCTCTTAGCGACAATGTGTTAAAATAATTAGCCATGTTTTTTGTTGTTTACCCCCGTCCCGCCGCAGCGGAGTGTCAATCCTGTCCGGAGGAGTTAATAATGATGATAGTTTATTTTAAAAATATTTTTTCAGTGACTGTATTTCATAGCAGCACCGCTGTGAAATTGTTCTGTTGTTTTTTCTTTTAATAAAAGAAGAGAAATAGTCTCCCCTATACGGCATACCAATGTGATGCTTCTTTCAACCCGAGCATCAGTTATATTTTAATGAATATCACTCAATTCTTCAAAAGAGTGAATGCTATTTCAAATGATGACTGACCTAAGTTCCCCCTTCAGGGGGACAGGGGGCTTTTCTACATACTAAAAACCTCTTCCTGTTGATTTAAAAACTCATTTTCTTTCACCTCTTCACCTGGAGCCAATGCTTCAAACTCTTTTAGCTTTTCATGGAAGCCCCTGCTTTTTTTGATGATGGCTATTCTTGCACTTCGTACAAATTCAATCAGTCCGTATGGTTCCAACGCTTTCACCAATTTATCTGTTTCTTCTCTGTGACCGGTTGTTTCAAATACGGTAAAATCTTTGGTGATGGCAACTGCTCTTGCACCGCATTCTCTCAGCAATCTTTCTACTTTTACTTTTTCTGCTATTTCTTCGGTAGATACTTTGTACAAGGCCATTTCCTGCCATACCAGTTCATCTTCCGTATTATAATATACTTTCAACACTTCTACCTGCTTTTCAATTTGCCTGCACACTTTTCTTACTACTTCTTCCGTTTCATCAATCATGATGGTGAAGCGATGAATTCCATCAATCTCTGATGGAGACGTATTCATGCTATCAATATTTATTTTTCTTCTTACAAAAATGATGGCGATGCGGTTAAGCAAACCAATCTGGTTTTCTGTATAAACTGTTATGGTGAATTCCTTTTTCATAATGAAACCTGTTGCGGTATTAACCGGATGATCAAAATTTATTTAATAGCAATTACTTTTTTTCGAATCATGCAATGATCCAAAAACTATCTGGATATAATTCGCTTCAATGCCATCGAATAACCAAGATGCAAACCCTCATGCATCGTCAAATATTTTACTGCATCTTCTATCTCATTCAGCACTACACCAAAACTAGTGGTATAGGTATCGAATTTATCAAAGATGCCGGCTTGAATATCTGTAATCAATTCATTGATCAAAGTGACCGCCTGCTGTTTCAAAAAAGCAAATTCTTCTGCATCAATAAATGAATCAGGCTTTGTTCCTTTTGCATATTTTGCCACATAGGCTGCATCTATCTTCAACGGTTGATTGGCCAGTTTGTAACAAAGTATTTGCTGGCTTACTATCACATGTCCAAAATTCCAAATGATATTGTTATTGAATCCTTCCGGTATTTCATTCAGCTTTTCAATGGACAAATCTTCCACCAGGTTTATAAATAATCTTCGGCTTTGCTGAATAGTTTCTATCGCCGTATCTGTTTCGAATATCATTGCAATGTTTTAAGAATTTTAACTCAATCTGATTTCAGCAACACTGCAACCCTGTGGAACCATCGGAAATACATTGTTTTCTTTTCCAACCATCACTTCCAGCAAATAAGCGCCCTCGTGATTTAACATTGCAGACAATGCATCCTTAATCTCCTCTCTTTGTGAAATGCGTTGTCCTTCTATTTTGTATGCCTTTGCAACCATCACATAATCCGGACTGGCAATGTCTACAAAAGAATAACGTTTATCATTGAATAGCTGCTGCCACTGGCGCACCATTCCTAAAAATTCGTTGTTTAAAATCAGAATCTTCACATCTACTTCACATTGCATGATGGTGCCCAATTCCTGGATAGTCATTTGAACACCGCCATCTCCAATGATGGCTATTACGGGACGATGAGGAGCGCCAAATTTTGCACCGATTGCTGCCGGTAAAGCAAAGCCCATGGTGCCTGCACCACCCGAAGTAATATTACTTTTACTCTGATTGAATTTAGCATACCGGGAGGCAACCATTTGGTGCTGACCAACATCTGTAACGATGATGGCATCCCCATTGGTCAATTCGTTCAACACTTTTATTACCTCACCCATTGTCAATGTATCGCCTGTTGGATTTAGCTCATCGTTGATTACAACCTCTATTTCCTTTTGTTTAAACTCATTGAATTTTGCAATCCATTCGGTGTGTTGTTTTTCCTCAATCAGCTTTGTTAGCAATGGTAATGTTTCTTTACAATCGCCCCAGACAGGCACGGTTGATTTTACATTTTTATCTATTTCAGCAGGGTCAATATCAAGGTGAATTACTTTGGCCTGGCGGGCATATTTATCCAGTCGTCCGGTAACACGATCATCAAAACGCATTCCCACAGCAATCAGCACATCGCATTCATTGGTTAAAACATTGGGACCATAATTACCATGCATCCCTAACATCCCAACATTTTGTGGATGGTCGGTTGGCAAGGCGCTTAGTCCCAATAAAGTCCATGCTGCAGGCAAACCACCTTTTTCAATAAAGGCTTTAAATTCTTTTTCTGCCTTACCCAATATTACCCCCTGACCGAAAATTACAAATGGCTTTTTTGCTTCGTTGATTAGTTTGGCAGCCGCTACAATGTATTCATTGCGAACAATTGGCTTTGGCCGGTAACTTCTTACAAAGGTGCATTTTGTATAACCCTTGTATGCGAATTTTTGTATTTGCGCATTTTTGGTAATATCAATCAAAACCGGACCTGGCCTGCCACTACCTGCAATATGAAAAGCCTTTGCCAATACAGACGGTATTTCTGTAGCATCAGTTACCTGGTAATTCCATTTGGTTACCGGTGTAGTAATATTGATCACATCCACTTCCTGGAAAGCATCCGTTCCCAAAAGGTGTGCGAAAACCTGCCCGGTGATACAAACCAATGGCGTACTATCAATCATCGCATCAGCCAAACCAGTTACAAGGTTTGTAGCACCGGGGCCACTGGTGGCAAACACTACGCCTACTTTACCAGAACTTCTTGCATAGCCTTGTCCTGCGTGTATGCCACCCTGTTCATGACGAACCAAAATATGTTTTAACCGATCGTGATAATCATACAATGCATCATAGATTGGCATAATGGCACCACCCGGATATCCAAAAATGGTATCCACTCCTTCTACAACAAAAGCGTCTAACACAGCCTGTGAGCCTGTAATTTCAACCCCGTCTGCCTCCTGGAGGGGCAACTTGGACGCAGACACTGCAATTTCGGGTGCTGCTTTTTCTTTGATGATGTCTAATGTTTCCATTGTATGTTATTTTAAAAAATGTGCTGCTTGTTTTTTAATATCCGCTATCTTGACTTTAAAAAAAAGAAGGTATTATCGAACTCCTTCTTCCTCCCCGCTGGCTAGCGGGGCTGGGGGCTTTTCTACTCCTCATCCGTTACACAACCTTCGCTGGCATCCTTCACATACTTTGCGTATTTAAATAAAATACCTTTGGTTACATTTAATGGACGTTGTTTCCAGTTGGCCCTGCGCCTGGCTATTTCTTCCTCCGATACTTTCAACGTCATCTTCTTGGTAGCCACATTCAATTCAATGATATCATCATCCTGAACCAATCCGATTAAACCACCAATAAATGCCTCAGGTGTAATGTGCCCTACCACAAAACCATGCGTACCGCCACTGAATCTGCCATCTGTAATTAAGGCAACACTTTTACCCAAACCTGCTCCAATAATTGCAGAGGTTGGCTTCAGCATTTCGGGCATACCGGGTGCACCTTTTGGCCCTACATGGGTTATTACCACTACATCTCCTGATTTTATTTTTCCGCTGTTAATACCATTAATTAATTCAGACTCACCATCAAAAACCCTGGCCGGTCCTTCAAACAACTCTCCTTCTTTACCGGATATTTTCGCCACACTTCCACGCTCAGCTAAATTGCCGTACAGGATTTGCAGGTGACCTGTAGCTTTCACTGGATGCTCAACAGGTAGTATCACCTTTTGTGTATCAAAATCCAATTCCGGAACATCCGCTAAATTCTCTGCAACAGTTTTACCCGTTACTGTCAGGCAATCGCCATGCAAAAGACCTTGC
>Ga0209490_10004066_pt1 | contig 13571 bp, 15 predicted proteins | sample MAT06_FD_187209 | JGI IMG/M metagenome (GOLD analysis project Ga0209490, IMG submission 187209) | Freshwater microbial communities from Lake Fryxell liftoff mats and glacier meltwater in Antarctica - MAT-06 (SPAdes) (version 2) | ecosystem: Environmental > Aquatic > Freshwater > Ice > Liftoff...
CTGCCGCAAGTTTTTGCCGCTTTTGCGTGAATCCGATGCGAGCCCGCTAAAATGACGAAATGATGTCAATTCCGACTCCGCCGTCTGATCGTTGGCGACTATCCGTGGCACCGATGATGGACTGGACTGACCGGCATTGTCGATACTTCCATCGGTTGCTGACCAAACGGTCGCGCTTCTACACGGAAATGGTCACCACCGGTGCGCTGCTGCACGGTGATCGTCCCCGCCACCTGGACTTCAACACGGAAGAACATCCGGTCGCGCTGCAGCTCGGTGGCAGTGATCCGGCCGACCTCGCCGTGTGCGCCAAATTGGGTGAGCAGTGGGGCTACGACGAAATCAACCTCAATTGCGGTTGTCCGTCCGAGCGCGTGCAGCGCGGCAGCTTCGGCGCGTGCTTGATGGCTGAGCCTGGGTTGGTAGCCGATTGCGTGAAAGCAATGGTGGACGTCACCTCCGTTCCGGTTACTGTCAAGCATCGCATCGGTATCGACGCGGTCGAGGAGTACGGCTTTGTGCGCGATTTTGTGGGCACAGTTGCCGAGGCGGGTTGCAACGTGTTTATTGCCCACGCGCGAAATGCCATCCTAAAAGGCTTGAGCCCGAAGGAAAATCGGGAAGTTCCGCCGCTCAAATACGAGTATGTCTATCAACTCAAACGTGAGTTTCCGCACCTGACGATTGTGCTCAACGGCGGCGTGACCGGCGCTGCCGACATTCACACCCATCTGACGCATCTGGATGGTGTGATGATCGGACGCGAGGCGTATCACAATCCTTACTGGCTCTCGACATGGGACCACGCGTTCTTTGACGGCGAACAGTCGTTTTGCGAGCGCGAGGATATTGAGGCTGCGATGGAAGATTACATCGGCCGACAAATGGCGCTGGATAAGCGATTTCATGCGCACAATGTGCGGCGGCACATGGTCGGTTTGTACAAGGGGCTACCCGGCGCCCGTGCATGGCGGAGAAAAATTACCGGCAATACGATTGAGCGTGTCGCGCAAACGCTAGCGGCGATGGAAGGATGATTTTTCACATGGGTACACCATGAAGCCTGTTGCGATTTTTCGATTTTCTCCGGGGGAGGGCGCGGGATACTTCCAGACGTTTCTGGATCGTCGCGGCATCGCCTCGCAGTTGTTCCAAATTGATACGGGCGACCGTGTCCCGACCGCACTCGATCAGTACGCCGGCTTTGTATTCATGGGCGGCCCGATGGGGGTAAATGACCCGCTGCCGTGGATTCCGCCGGTGTTGAAATTTATCGGCAAGGCGCTGGCGCAGGATCGGCCGTGCCTTGGCCACTGTCTCGGCGGGCAGCTGATGTCAAAAGCGCTGGGTGGTGAAGTCAGTCGAAATCCGGTCAAGGAAATTGGCTGGAATCCGATCCGTATTGACGACAACGCAGAGTCACGACAATGGCTGGGCGACGACATGGTCGATAACCGCGACTTCATCACCTTTCAGTGGCATGGCGATACCTTTACCATTCCGCCCGGTGCCACCCGCATCATTACCGGTGACGCATGCGCAAATCAGGCGTACGTGATCGGCAATTCGCTTGGGCTACAGTGCCATGTCGAAATGACGCAAAAGATGATTCAGACGTGGTGCCGCGACTGGGATAAAGAACACGCCGACCCCACGCTGCCGAGCGTGCAGACGCCGGATGAGATGATGGAGGAGATGCGTGAGAATCTGCTACTCCTCAATCAGATTGCCGACCGCCTGTACGGCAGGTGGTGCGAGGGGCTTGTCACCACCTCTTGATCAACCCCGTCGCGCGCCGGGGAATCCATTGCCTGACATTCCAGCGCGAAGGACTTCGTCTGAACGGTCCGCGCCGCTAGTCGCGGAAGTTGTCGAATTGCAGCGGCACTTCGTCGACCTTGCTTTTGCATAACGCCATCACCGCCTGCAAATCGTCGCGCTTGCCACCTGTCACGCGCACCGACTCACCTTGAATGGAGGCGGTGACTTTCAGCTTCGAATCCTTGATGAAGCGCTGAATTTTCTTGGCGAGCTCGGTCTCAATGCCATTTTTGACGTTGATGATCTGTTTCATCTTGTCGCCGCCAATTTTTTCTTTGGTCTTTTCGTCGAGCAGACGTACATCAACCTGACGCTTGGAAAGCTTGTTGAGCAACACATCCTTGACCTGACTCAACTTGAAGTCGTCATCCGCATAGAGGGTGAGCTCAAGCTCTTTTTGCTCGATACGCGCGTCAGAGTCTTTGAAATCAAACCGGTTGGTGATTTCTTTGTTGGCTTGCTCAATCGCGTTCTTGAGTTCGACCTTGTTGACTTCGCAAACGATATCAAAAGAAGGCATGTTGTTTTTTCCGCAGAGTGAGAGGGTATTGGGAAGTGCGGCTGGAGCGGGATGCTCGCAGCACCCCTCCGTCGCTTACTTCTTCTTTCGCGTACCGGATTTGGCTGCAGTTTTGTTCGCCGCCTTATTTGCCGCAATACGCAAACGCAGGGCGTTAAGCTTGATGAACCCGCCCGCGTCGGCCTGGTTATAAGCGCCGCCGTCATCGTCAAATGTCGAAATGGTCTGGTCAAACAGCGAGTCAGTTTTGGATTCGCGCCCGACACACATCACCGTACCCTTGTAGAGTTTTAACTTCACCCTGCCGTTGACGGTTGCTTGAGACTGATCAATGAGGGATTGCAGCAGCACACGCTCCGGCGAAAACCAGTAGCCGTTGTAGATCATGCGGCCGTAGCGCGGCATCAAGTCGTCTTTGAGCGCCAGCACTTCGCGATCCATGGTGATGGACTCAATGGCGCGGTGCGCGCGCAGCATGATAGTGCCGCCCGGTGTTTCATAGCAGCCGCGCGACTTCATGCCCACATAGCGGTTCTCCACCATATCGAGACGGCCAATGCCATGCTTGCCACCGACGCGGTTGAGTTCCGTCAGCACCTTGGCGGGCGACAGCTTCTTGCCATCAATGGCGACAATGTCACCTTTCAGATAGTCGAGCTCGATGTACTCGGGCTGGTTGGGTGCTTTCTCCGGCGAGGCGGTGATGCGCCACATGCTGCTTTCCGGCTCGAAATTCGGATCTTCGAGGATGCCGCCTTCATAGGAAATATGTAGCAGGTTGGCGTCCATCGAATACGGCGCACCCTGGCCTTTGCGCTTTTTGAAATCGACCGGGATCTTGTGTTTGTCGGCGTACGCGAGCAGTTTGTCGCGCGACAACAGATCCCACTCGCGCCAGGGGGCAATGATTTTGACGTTGGGCATCAGTGCATACGCACCAAGCTCAAAGCGGACTTGATCGTTGCCCTTGCCGGTGGCGCCGTGCGAGATGGCATCCGCACCGGTTTTCTTGGCGATCGCAATCAGTTGTTTGGCGATCAGTGGGCGGGCGATGGAAGTGCCGAGAAGGTATTCGCCTTCGTAAACCGTATTGGCACGAAACATTGGAAACACAAAGTCGCGCACGAATTCTTCACGAAGATCCTCGATGAAGATGTGCTCTTTCTTAATGCCCATTGCCAACGCCTTCTTGCGCGCCGGTTCGACTTCCTCGCCTTGGCCGAGGTCGGCCGTGAAGGTAACCACCTCACATTGGTACTCGTCTTGCAGCCATTTCAGAATGACTGACGTATCGAGTCCGCCCGAGTAGGCGAGAACGACGCGCTTTGGCTTATCGCCAGCCGCAGACTTGGCCGTTGCTTTCTTGGCAACCTTGCCGATTGCTTCGCTCATTTATCTTGTCTCTTCGTGTGCGCGCACTTGCCCCACCGAGTCTCGAAGCGCGCCAATCGACTGGAAAGGTCACCGTTCGCGGGGGGTAGCCATGCCCGACGACGGGGGCAGTAACTGCGGGAGTAGCGAAGCGGGATCGAACACGTGCCGGCCAGCCACCAACACGCTCGGATTATACGATGACGCCCGGCAGTGCGGGGCTGGCGGGCAGAGTGAATGTGACGGCTACTTCTTGGCCGGCGCGATGACTTCTTGGATCAGAACGGTGACGCCGAATTCGGTTCCGCTGACCGCGCGGGCTGCGGAACGCTCAATGAGGGCGCCAACGCTGTTGGCCAGCACGTCGAGCGGAATGCTGCGGCCAACGTCGAGCGCGGTGGAGGTGGGGTCATTGAGCTTCTGGAAGTCGTGGCGCGTATTCTTCTCGATAACGCGCATTGTTTTCGGGTCAATCACATAGACCGCGATATAGGAGTACGGCGCGACATAGATTTTCGATTTGTTCTTTTTGCCGTCTTCCGGGTTGGTTGTGTCGGACTCGCCCTGGCTGCTGACGTCGACTTCCGGATTGCCGTCAGAACCTTCAAGAGAGCCGCCGGTTAGCGGCTGGACGTACACGCCAAGGCCATGCAGCTTCGGCCCCATGCCGGATCGCTCGGAGAGCAAGAAGGTCGGCGTGGCGACGATGATTTTGTCCCATGTGGCGCGCTCAGGGCGCTTTTCGAGCTCGGATACGATCTTGCCGATCGCGACGGCTTCGCGGTTTTGCGGAAGTACGCCCTCCATTTCGGCCGGGTTGAGCGAGATATAAACGCGTTCGCTGTCTGGGTGTGCGTTGCCAATCGCCGTATCGAGACCGCGCAGCACGGAGAGATTCAACCCGTTGTTTTGCGCTTTCAGGGTGCGCCGATTGTTGTTATCGATGATGTTCGAGCCGGTGCTTTCCCGCTGGCGAACGTAGGTAAATTGATCGCCGACCGCAGAGACCAGCGCAAACACCTGTTTCTTCTCCGCAGCGGCCGCCGCAGGCTTGGCGAGCGCAACGGCGGTCTCTGGCGCCGCGTGCGCGGCGGTCGATATAACGATGGATATGGCGGCGGCAACCGCTGTTGTGATGAGTGTGCTGGCGTTTTTCATTTATGTTTCCTAGGTTAATAACTGGTAACGGCAGCGTGACGAGCGTTTGCTCGGCCGGGCGGTGGATCGATACGCGGATCTAGCTGTTTATCTTTCCAAGCAGCAAATATTCCAGCAGTGCTTTCTGACCATTTTGATTTTGGTATCGGCCGCAGCTGCGCCGCTTAACCTGCAGCCGCGCAGGTTAGCCTCTTCCGAATCAAAGATCACGGAAAAATTCTTACGCATTGATGCGCCCAAGCAGCAAATATTCCATCAGTGCTTTCTGACCATTTTTTGATTTTGGTATCGGCCGCGTCCGCGCCGCTTAACCTGTAACGGCGCAGGTTAGCCTCTCCCGAATCAAAGATCACGGAAAAATTCTTACGCATTGATGCGCCCAAGCAGCAAATATTCCATCAGTGCTTTCTGTACGTGAAGACGATTTTCTGCCTCTTCCCAGACGACGGACTGCGAACCTTCTAGCACGTCGTCGGATACTTCCTCGCCGCGGTGCGCTGGTAGACAGTGCATGAACAGCGCGTCTTTTGCCGCTGCTTTCATCATGGCAGCATCGACGATGAAATCGGCGAAGGCTTTTTTGCGTTTTTCAGTTTCGGCTTCGTAGCCCATGCTGGTCCAAACATCCGTTGTTACCAAGTGCGCGCCACGGGCGGCAGCCATCGGGTCGGTGAAGGACTTGAGGTGCGGGCGATCAATAGCGGCAACGCGTGAATCCTCCATCGCGTAGTCGACCGGCGTGGCAACATTCAACGTGAAGCCGAAAATGCGCGCAGCTTCCAGCCATGTGTAGCTCATGTTGTTGGCGTCACCAATCCACGCCACCGTCTTGCCTGAGATGGAGCCCCGATGTTCGATGTAAGTAAAAACGTCAGCCAAAACCTGGCAGGGATGAAACTCATTGGTTAATCCGTTGATCACCGGCACGCGCGAATGTTTGGCGAAGCGCTCGACTTTGTCCTGCTCATATGTCCGGATCATGACCAGATCGACCATGCGCGAGATGACGCGCGCGGTGTCTTCGATCGGCTCGGCGCGTCCTAGTTGTGTGGATTGAGAATCGAGATTGATCGCCTGTCCGCCCAACTGGTAGATGCCCGCTTCAAACGAAACGCGCGTACGCGTCGAACTTTTCTCAAACACCATCGCCAGCATCCGGTCGGTCAACGGCTGATAGGGAATGTAGTTCTTGAAGCGCTGCTTCAGCACAATGGTGCGTTCGATGATGTGATCGAACTCGTCTTTGTTGAAATCGGACAATTTGAGGAAGTGCTTCATTTCAGGCTGCGGCGCGCTTGCCGACGTCAGACGCCGGTACAACTGCGGATTGGGCAAGGAATCGCTTGATGACGCCGGCAATCCGGCTGACCATCTCGCGCGTCTCCGCCTCGTTGATGATTAACGGCGGCACAATACGCACCACGCTATCCTGCGTCACGTTAGTCAGCAGTCCCGCTTCCAGTCCCATCGAAACGATTTCCGCGCAAGGCCGATTTAGTTCCACACCCAGCATCAATCCCTGGCCGCGAATCTCTTTCACGCCGGTGACGCCCCCCAGCGAGTCATGTAAACCCTGTTTCAGCAGCGCTCCCATCGCCGTCGCATTGGCCAGTAACCCCTCTTCCTCCATGATCTCGAGGGTGCGAAGTGCCGCCACCGCCACCAGCGGTCCGCCGCCGAAGGTTGTGCCGTGGTTGCCGGGCTTGAATACCTGCGCCGCCGCGCCCTTCGCGAGGCACGCACCGATCGGCACGCCCGAGCCCAAGCCTTTGGCAAGTGCCATGACGTCCGGCACGATGCCCGCCCATTGATGTGCAAACCATTTGCCGGTCCGGCCAACACCCGACTGAACTTCATCGATCATCAACAACCAGTTCTTTTCGGTGCAGAACGCGCGCAGTTCTTGCAGATAATCGGTGCGCGCTTCAACAATTCCGCCTTCACCCTGCAGCACTTCAGACAACACCGCCACCACGTCATGATGGTGTGCGGCAATCGCCTTGATCGCCTCGATGTCGTTGTACGGAACGCGGATGAAACCGGTCACCAATGGCTCGAACCCGGCCTGTGCCTTGCGCGAGCCGGTTGCCGCTAATGTTGCCAGTGTGCGGCCGTGCCAAGCGCGCTCCATGACGATGATTTGCGGATTCGAAATGCCACGTTGATGCCCATGAAGTCGCGCAATCTTGATCGCGCATTCGTTGGCCTCGGCGCCCGAATTGCCAAAAAAAACGTTGTCCATGTCAGCGATCCCGCACAGCTTGTCGGCGAGTGCCGCTTGTTCGGGAATGTTGACCAGATTGGATGTGTGGATGATGCGGCCAGCTTGTTCGGCGATGGCTCGAGTCAATTTTGGATGGGCATGGCCCAGGCCCGACACTGCAATGCCAGCCAGCGCGTCGAGAATTTTCCTGCCGTCGGTGGTATGCAGCCACACGCCTTCACCATGCGTGAATGCGACATCGAGCGGCTTGTAGGTGTTCATTTGGTGAATTGAGAGCATGGCCTGTTTCCTTGCATCGTCGCGCGCGTCAAAATGACAACGGCGGCACCCGCTTTCGGGAGGCCGCCGCCCATTGAAAATCGAGCGCTGATACTAGGGCAAAGCGTACTTTGGCGCAACCTGCAACGGTGGACACGCGGAAGGCGACAAAACGCAAGATGGGGAGGACAAATAGCGTCCTAAGCCCGCCAATCGCCGTTGAAAACTAGTCCGATCTGGTCGCCAGCGAATTACAGACCGCCGCCGCCGTCGCTGCGACGTGCACGCGCAGCTCCGGAACGGCGGTTGCTTCCCAACGTTGCGCCTTAAGTAGAGGGCCGACATAGTAGACGCCATCCCAAGGCAAGCCCGCGCAGTTCAGAACGCGATAGTCTTCAGCGACATTGAGCCCGATGCCGAGCGGGTCCGCGCTAATATTGCCGTCTTTCTGCAGGTCAGCCAGCAATGGCTCAGCGTGTAGATTAGATGTTGGTCCCGTGCAATTGATTACGCCGCCAACGTGAATCAGGGTCAAATCGCTGCTACCGCGCTCGCGAATGGTTGCAACGATGCCCGTGTCGGATTGCTGAAGGTTGACCAGGTTGGCAGGCTGCACGCGCAGCTCGCCTGATGCGAGCATGCCGCTGACGATTGTTGCTGCTTGCGGCGCGGCTCGATGTCGATGGCTTTCCCAATAGGGCCGCAGGTGTCGGAAAAATCGCTGACGTTCGGTGATCGAAAGGGCGCTCCAGAGTTGCGGCGTGAGTGGCCGCAGACTTGCGACGACATCCCGCCAGTCGCCACCCTCGGCAACAACATTGCGCACCTGTCTGCGTACACTTTTAAGGTAGTGGCGGGCGGTGGGCAAGCGCCCGATATCGGGCGGTGCGTTCAGAAAGTCGGGGGTCTGCAGGTGGGTTCTGTGCGGCTGTGGCAACAGCCCGCGTCGTGAAATGGCCACCAGTTCAAGTGGCTTGTCTGTGAGCGATGCGCGGTGTTTGAGGGACATGGCGACGTCGAACATCGTCAGGCCGCTGCCGATCAGCAGTATCGGCTTGCGGATGTTCAGTTTGGCCAGCCCGTCGTCCTGCCACGGGTCACGCAGGTATTCAGCTACTTGGTAAAGGCCGGGGTTGGCAATTGTGGGATTGGCCGGCAGGAAATTTCCTAACGCGAGGACGACACGGTCGGCAACGATGGTCTCTTCGCCAGTTTCGTGGACCAGCGTCAAACTGAAACGACCGTCAGTGCGGCGTGTCAATGCGGTGACGGTTGCATGGTGGGTGGCGAGCGTTGGGCCGCCCGGCGTGGTGGCCGCCGCTTGCATGGCTGATTTCAGCCGGGCTTGCAGATAGTTACCGTAAAAATGCCGCGCGACAAAACTGCCGCCAGCGGATGGCTGACCGTTCTCTTCGAGGTAGTCCTCGAAGTCGTGCGGTATTTCGTCGAATGCGCTCATCCGACCCGCCGGCACGTTCAACAAATGATCTGCAGAGTTGGTGCCATAGGCCAGCCCGCGTGCCATGCTGCGCGAATGTTTTGCGACGCCACCCGATGACGGACGGTTGATCAGCGCAATGTCCAGACGTGCGGCAGCCGTCTGCTGTAGAAGCCGCACCGCCATGACGGTGCCACAAAAGCCAGCCCCGACAATCGCGATAACGTGCCGGTCAGGAGCCATGTCGGAAACTGCCAAAACCTGAAATTAACCGGACAAAGCCGACAGCCGTCACGTTAGCCGCGCTGGCCGCAAGATATAATTTGCCTCTGTTCGATGTTGCCCTCATGCGGTGACTTCCCTTTGTGCGCGAACATCGGCACCAGCAGTGCACGGTCGCGGTTGTTGTCGCGCGATGTGGTGCCGATTCCTGCCCCGATTCTTGCCCGCCGACGCTGTTCCAATCATGCCCCAATTGACCGACCACGCGCACTGATGGAAAACGCCCGCATCATCATTCAAGGCATCACCACCAATGGCCGCGCATTTCGCCCGAGCGATTGGGCGGAGCGCCTGTGCGGCATTATGTCCACCTTTGCGCGTGATCAGCAGATGCGCTATTCCCCGTTTGTCAGGCCGATGATGCTCGACGGCGTGCGTTGCGTCCTCGTCGACGCCGCACTCGCAGATGTTGAGCCGCGCGCGTACCGATTCTTGCTCGACTTCGCCAAAGACAACGAGTTGATTGTCGTTGATCCCAACGCGCCGCTGGACGGCGACGTTTGTCCGATACCCGACAGCGCCATGACCAGGCTGGCGCGCAAGGCGTAAACGGTCCATCGACTAGTAACAACGCCGCGTAGAAACGACGAAGCCGTGAAGGCAACCCTTCACGGCTTCGGTTTAGAGCGATTTCTGGCGCTCCGCGGAAAAATCCGGGCGCGCAGTGCTAGAAATTACGCGGCTGCGGACGCGCCGAGTGCCTTGATCGCTTTGGTCAGGCGGCTCTTGTGACGGGCAGCTTTGTTCTTGTGAATAATTCTCTTGTCTGCGATCGAATCGATGGTGCCGACCTGGGCCTGAAACACGGCCTGCGCGGAGGCTTGATCGCCTTTTGCCACGGCAGCCACAATCTTCTTGATCGCGGTGCGGAGTTCGGTACGCTGCGCCATGTTGTGCCCGCGCTGCTTGACAGCTTGTTTGGCACGTTTGGCGGCGGATTTGATATTTGCCATGGTTATCCAGAATCAATTCAAAAAATAGGGTGTGGCGCGCGATCATTCGCGGTGGCGAAGTACAGCGGGTGCCATCGGATCGATAAAAATTGCGCGAAGCCGCGTATTATAGCAATCCCCTCAAAAAAAGCAAATAGCTGATTTACAAGGCTTCTTTGCGGCGTTTGTGCCAGTTTGACTGCCTTCGGCGCAGCAGGCATCCACCCCGCGTTGAAGCAGGCGGCCTCTATTTCATGCAAAAACTCGTCGTTGTTGATTATGGAATGGGCAACCTGCGCTCGGTGGCCCGGGCCTTCGAGTTTGCCGCCAACCAATGGCGGGTCCCGACTGAGGTACAGATCTCCGGCAATCCGGCAGTGGTTCGATCGGCGGATAAGGTGGTCTTTCCCGGGCAAGGCGCCATGCCAGACTGTATGCGCCACCTGCGCGAAAGCGGGCTGGAAGACGCGGTGCGCCGCGCTGCCGCAGAAAAGCCGTTCTTTGGCGTCTGCGTGGGAATGCAAATGCTGTTTGACCGCTCGGAAGAAGGCGACACCGCCGGCTTAGGCATTTTTGCCGGGGCTGTCAAACGATTCCGGCCGGCGGAGCCCGCCATCAAGGTGCCGCACATGGGCTGGAATGAGGTGGAATTCGCCGACTCAACCACGAACGCAATGCGCATGTTCGACGGCGTGCCCAACCGGCAGCGTTTTTATTACGTGCACTCCTATTTCTGTGTTCCGGCAGAATCGGCTATTGTGGCGGCTACAACAGATTACGATGGACGCTTTACGGCGGCGATTGGCCGCGATAATATTTTCGCAACGCAGTTCCACCCCGAAAAAAGCCATCACGCCGGCCTGACGGTATATAAGAACTTCCTGAAAACGAATCCGTAGCGCGGTCCGCTCCCGGCATTGACCTCGTCAAATCAAGATTAGTATTAAGCCAACAACAATCCAACGGACCGCGGTGCCAGTGAAGTCCGCCTCCACAACGTGTCATCACCCGCCAACCAACCTACATCATGCTGATCATTCCGGCGATTGATATCAAAGACGGTCACTGTGTTCGCCTCGAGCAGGGCGACATGCAACGGGCGACGATCTTCTCAGAGAAGCCAGGCGAAACCGCGCAGCGTTGGAAGGATCTCGGCTGCAAGCGATTGCACGTCGTGGATCTCAACGGCGCGTTCGCCGGCAAGCCGAAGAACGAGACCGCGATTAAGCAGATCATCTCGGTGATGGGCGATGATGTGCCGGTGCAACTCGGTGGTGGCATTCGCGACCTCGATACTATCGAGCGCTACCTCGACGACGGCGTGACCTATATCGTCATTGGTACCGCAGCGGTCAAGAATCCAGGTTTCTTGCATGAGGCGTGTGACGCTTTCCCTGGCCACATCATCGTCGCCCTCGATGCCAAAGACGGCAAAGTCGCCACCGATGGTTGGTCGAAACTCTCCGGTCACGATGTGATCGACCTCGCCATGCGATTTCAGGACTACGGTGTCGAAGCCGTTTTGTACACTGATATCGGCCGCGACGGCATGCTGACCGGCGTCAATATTGAAGCCACTGTCAAACTGGCGCAGTCGCTGACCGTACCGGTTATCGCTTCGGGCGGACTCAACGATCTGGCCGATGTGAAGAGGCTCAAGGCGGTTGAGGCAGAGGGCATTATGGGTGTTATCGCCGGTCGCGCCATCTACGAGGGCAAACTCGACTTCAAAACGGCACAAGAGGCGGGCTAGTCCCGTCCTGCCCCGCCCCGTCTCACATCAACGCAATGCTCGCCAAACGCATCATCCCTTGTCTTGACGTCAACGCCGGCCGTGTGGTCAAGGGTGTCAATTTCGTCAATTTGCGCGACGCCGGTGACCCGATAGAGATCGCCAAAAAATATAACGACGATGGTGCCGATGAGATCACGTTTCTCGACATCACGGCGAGCTCTGATGCGCGTGACATGATTTTGCATGTCATCGAGCGGGTCGCCGATCAGGTCTTCATTCCGCTGACCGTCGGCGGCGGCGTGCGCAAGGTGGAAGATGTGCGGCGGCTGATGAACGCCGGTGCTGACAAGGTCAGCATCAATACGTCAGCGATCACCACGCCACAGTTGGTGCGTGATGCGGCCGATCGCTTCGGCTCACAAGCGATCGTGGTGGCCATCGACGCACGCAAACGCAAAGGTGCCGACGGCTGGGAGGTGTTCACCCACGGCGGCCGCAACGCAACCGGATTGGATGCAATTGAATGGGCGCGTCACGTTACCAGCACCTTGGGCGCGGGTGAAATTCTGCTGACCAGCATGGATCGCGACGGTACCAAGTCCGGCTTTGATCTCGCTCTGACGCGTGCTGTTGCCGAGGCGGTCAGCGTGCCGGTCATTGCCTCCGGCGGTGTCGGCAATCTTGATCATCTGGCCGATGGTGTGACTGAAGGGCACGCCGATGCGGTGTTGGCTGCCAGCATTTTCCATTTTGGTGAGTACACGATCGCCCAAGCCAAGGCACACATGCGTGAACGGGGTATCGAGGTGCGCCAGTGAGTGCCGCCAATGCCCTCGCAACAAACATGTTGTTGGACGCCGTGAAATGGAACGCCGACGGCTTGGTACCGGCCATTGCGCAAGACAACAGCACCAACGAAGTGCTCATGCTTGCCTACATGAATCGCCAATCATTGGCGCTGACCATTTCAACCGGCGACGCGCACTATTTTTCCCGTTCCCGTCAGGCGCTTTGGAAGAAAGGCGAGACGTCTGGACACATCCAGCACGTCAAAGAACTGCGGCTTGACTGTGACGGCGACACCGTATTGATAAGGGTCGAGCAGGTTGGCGGTATTGCCTGCCACACGGGGCGCCGACGATGCTTTTTTAAGCGCCTCGAGTCGGGTGCATGGGTGCTTACCAATGACGGCGACCCGGTGTTGACATCGCCTGGCAGTTTTTCTAAGGATTGATATGACGCACGAATCCAGCCCATCGGACTTGGGCACCGTGTTGAAACGCCTTGAAGCGACTATTGCCCAACGCCAGCGTGCCGCAGCGGGTAATTCTTACGTCGCCAGTCTGAATGCGAAAGGCATCGACGCGATCCTCAAGAAGATTGGCGAAGAAGCCACCGAGACCATCATCGCCGCCAAGTCTGGTGAGCGTGACAAGACTATTTATGAGACAGCAGATCTGCTGTTTCACATGTTGGTGATGTTGCAGCATCAGGATATCGCCTTCGATGACGTGCTGGCCGAATTGCAGCGTCGTGAGGGCACGTCGGGGATCGACGAAAAAAACGCAAGATAGCGAATTTAAAAGCGAAGGAAGGCGGCGGATGGACAACCCCACTATTTTCGGCAAGATCATTAACGGTCACATTCCGGCGAGGAAGGTATTCGAGGACGATGACGTGCTGGCGTTCCACGATATCCACCCGCTGGCGGAAGTGCATTTCTTGATCATTCCCAAGAAATTTATTGCCACGCTGGCCGATGCCACGCCGGCCGATACCGCGCTACTCGGCAAAATGCTCGCGCTGGTGCCGGTGTTAGCGGCCGAACAAGG
>Ga0209490_10004068_pt1 | contig 13570 bp, 9 predicted proteins | sample MAT06_FD_187209 | JGI IMG/M metagenome (GOLD analysis project Ga0209490, IMG submission 187209) | Freshwater microbial communities from Lake Fryxell liftoff mats and glacier meltwater in Antarctica - MAT-06 (SPAdes) (version 2) | ecosystem: Environmental > Aquatic > Freshwater > Ice > Liftoff...
CTACTTCCGCAATCTGGCCGGCGCTGGTGTCTTTGCCGTCGGCGGCGGTGCACGCTGGCTGGTGTACTCGGCCAACCCCGGCCTCGACACGCTGGGCGGCCTGTTGCCGGCCTTCAAGCAGTACGGCGCTGCCATCGGCGCCACACCGGCCGCTGCCGGCAACGGCGTGCTTTATGCGCTGACGCCCACGCTCACGGCCACGCTGCAGGGCCCCATCAACAAGGTCTACGACACCGCCACCACGGCCACGCTGCTGCCGGCCAACTTCGTGCTGAGCGGCGCACTCGGAGGCGACACCGTGACGTTGAACCCGGTGGGCAGCGGCAACTACACCACGGCCGGCACCGGCAGCAGCGTGGCCGGCGCGGGCACGGGCAAGACGGTGGTCGCCACCGGCCTGGCCTACAGCGCCATCGACGCCGCCACCGGCGCGCCGGTCTTCGGCTACCAGTTCAGCGGCACGGCCAGCGGCGCGGTGGGCAGCATCACGCCGGCAGCGCTGCTGGTGGCGGGCTACACGGCGGGCAACAAGGTCTACGACGGCACGCTGGCCGCGCTGATTGCCGGCAGCGGCAGCTTCACGCCGCTGGGCGGTGACATCGTCACGCTGGCCGGCACGGCGACGGGCAGCTTCGCCGACCGAAATGTCGGCACGGCCAAGCCGGTGACGCTGGGTGGCCTGAGCCTGGCCGGGCCCGCCGCCGCCAACTACACACTCGTGCTGCCCACGGGCCTGGTGGCCAACATCACGCCAGCGACCTTGAGTTTCGTGGCCACGGCGCTGACCGCATCTGCCGGCCTGCCCTTGCCCACGCTGACCGGCACGGTGGCGGGTTTTGTCGGCACCGACACGCTGGCCAACGCCGCCACCGGCACGCTGGCCTTCACCACCGGCGCCACACTGGCCAGCCCGCCAGGCAGCTACAGCATCGCCGGCAGCGGCCTGCTGGCGCAAAACTACGTGTTCACGCAGGCAGCGGCCAATGCCACCGCGCTGACGCTGGCCGTCGCGCCCACCAACTCGGCGTTCGCCACCAACGCCAGCCTCAGCGCGCTGCTGCTGGGCCTGCAGAACGTGCAGGTGCAGCTGGCCATGTCCACGCCCACCGAAGGCCGCGTGCTGGATGTGATGCCCGCGCTGGCCGGCAGCCTTGCCCCCGGCGGCCCGGCCGAGCCGGTGTTCCGCGCCATGAACTACAGCCTGATGTCGCGGCCCGAGGTGCAGACTCTGCTGGCGGCGCGCGACCGCTACAAGAAGCAGGTCTTCGCCACCGGCCTGTTCAAGCTGGACCAGGACCCCACGCTGGCCGACGTGCGCCCGTGCCGGACAGAGATCGAGCTGAGCAGCGGCAACTGCCTCATCACCGAGGCGCTGAGACAAGAGATTCAGCGCATGGCCGCCGCCGCGCGTGCCACACCGACCACGCCGGGTCAGGCCACGCCGGGCCAGCCCGACCGCCGCCGTGTGCGCCAGGCCGCGCTGCCCAACATAGAACGCAAGCTGGCGCTGCTGATCGGCGTCAACAACTACAGCGACAAGCGTGTGCCCGCGCTGGAAGGCGCGGTGCCCGACGCGCGAGCCGTGCGCACGTTGCTGGAAAGCCGCCTCGGCTACGAGACCACGGTGCTGGAGGACCCCAGCCGTGAAGCCATCATCCGCGCCTTCAACAAGATCGCGCTGCAAGCCGATGCCAACGACAGCGTCATCCTCTACTACGCCGGCCACGGCGTGGTGATTCCGGTGAACGGGGTCGACACCGGCTTCTGGCTGCCTTCGGACACGAATGCCGAAGAGCCGGGCAGCTGGCTGTCTAACGCCGATATTGCACGCATGGTCGCAGCGGTGGGTTCGCGCCAGCTGATGCTGGTCAGCGACAGCTGTTATTCAGGCTCACTGGTGGGCAGCGAGAAGGTGCAGGTCAGCCAGACCACCGACGCCCGAGACCTGCTCTCGCGCAAGGCTGCGGTGGTGCTGAGCTCGGGCGGCAACGAGCCGGTGGCCGACGAGGGCCGCGAAGGCCATTCCATCTTCGCCTGGCACTTCATGCGGGCGTTGGAAAGCGTGAACAACTGGCAGGTGGGCGGCAACGTTTTCGAGCGGGTGCGGGCCGCGGTGAGCAAGGAATTCCCGCAGACGCCGCAGTACGGCGCCTCGCGGCGCGCCGGGCACCAGGGCAACACCGACTTCCTGTACGAGCGGCGCGATATCGAGGCCGCGCCCGCCGCCATACCGCCCGCCACCATACCGCCCGCCACGACAGCGCCCGCCACCACAGCGCCCGCCGCCCCCAGGCGTTGAGCGTGCGTCAGCCCGCGCGCGCCGGCCGGTTCACGAGGGCAATGCCCACGCACACCGCAGCCAGCGCCACGACCAGGCGAGTGGTCAGCGGCTCGTTCAGCAGCAGCACGCCGGCGAAGAGGCCGAACACCGGCGTCAGCAGCACGAAGGCCGAGATGCGGGTGGCCGGGTAGTGGCGCAGCAGCCAGAACCACACCAGGTAGCTGGCGAAGGTGATGACCACGGTCTGGAAGGCCAGCGCGGCGATGGACAGCGTGCTCAGCGTGGCCGGCCACACCTCACCCTTCAACAGGCCGGCAGCCGTGAGCACGACGCCTGACAACGCCAGCTGGTAGAGCAGCGTCTTCTCGGGCAGCGCCGTGGCCAGGCGGGTGCCGCGCAGTACGAGCGTGGTGCAGCCCCACAGCACGGCCGCCAGCAGGCCGAGGCTGTCGCCCAACCATTGCAGCGGCCCCACCGCCGGCCGCGCGAAACCTTCGGCAAAGGCCCAGACCACGCCACCGAAGGCCACCGCCAGCCCCACCAGCTGCGCGGTGTGCAGCTTCTCGCTGCGCGAAATGAAGGGCATGCCCAGTGCCACGACAAAAGGCGCGAAGTAGATGAACACCGCCATGCGTGAAGCGCTGGTGTACTGCAGGCCGATGAAGATGCACGCGAATTCGGCGGCGAACAGCGCGCCGGCCAGCACACCGCCCGGGCCGCTGCCGTCACGCTGCCACAGCGGCTGGCGCCGCCATGCCGCCCAGGCCAGCAGCAGCACCGCAGCGCCGACGGAACGCAGCCCCGCCTGCAGCAGCGGCGGCATCTCTGCCAGGCCCACCTTGGCCGCCACCTGGCCCAGCCCCCAGACTGCGCTGCAGCCCACCAGCAGCACGATCGCCAACGCGTCGAGCTGTGTTTTTCTTTGATCGCTCATGGCGCAGATTGTCGGGCCCGCATGTCAGCGCCCTTCACGCCCGCAGCGCCTTCAGCCCTCTCAGCGCCCGCGGTCCCAGCAGCGCCAGTGCGGCACACAGCGCGCCGGCTGCCGCGCCTGTGGCGTGCGCCAGTGGTGCGGTGGCAATGTCCCAGCCGCCGCTCAGCAGGCCCGCTGGTGCGCGCAGCGCAGGGCCCCAGGGTTCTTCCAGCAAGATCTTGATGACGAGCCCCATGCCGACGGCGGCCCCCAGGGCGCGGCGCGACCCGGTCTCGCGCACCACCAGCCACAGCGCGGCCACCGCCACGCCGGCATGCAGCACGCCCGAGAGGCCGCCGTAGTGCGCCAGCGCGGGCTGCACCAGCAAACCCGCTTGCGTCAGCGGCCAGGCCAGGGTCCAGGCGCAGGCAGCCGCCCACGGCAGCCGTGCGGCAATGCCCAGAGCCGCCACCACGGCGGCGCCCAGGAGGTTGGCCGCCAGATGCGCAGCGCTCCAGTGCACGAAGGCGCCGCTGAAGGCACGCCAGGGCTCGGTGCCTGCAAGTGCGGGCTGCCAGTCCAGCAGCGCCGCCGGCAGCCACCAGGCGGCGAGGGATGCGGCTGCAAAAGCCACCGCCAGCCAGGCCCAGACGCGGCCCGGGTTCAGCCGTTCGGCGTCAGACAAGACGGCGCTGAACAAGCATTTCAGGCAAAGACGGCATGCCACAGCGCGAGCACGGCACCGCGCGGCACGGCCAGGCTGGCGGGGTCGAACTGCGTGGGTTGCTCGTCCAGGCGAGCGCGGTGCTGGGCGCGGCGCAGCTCGCGGTAGGCGTCGGCGGCGGCCGTGCCCACGCCTGCGGGCAGCAGGCCGCAAGCTTCTGCGCGCCGTAGCAGCGCAATGTTGCCGGCGTTGTCTTGCAGCGTGGGCTGCTGGGCGCTGTGCGCCAGCACCAGGTATTGCACGGCGAATTCGACATCCATCATGCCGCCCGGGCTGTGCTTGACATCGAACCTGCCCGCCGGCACCGGGCGCGCAGCGCGCACTTTCTCGCGCATGGCGCGCACTTCCTCGCGCAGCGCGGCCGTGTCGCGCGGGGCCGTCAGCACGGTGCGGCGTGTGGCTTCGAAACGCGCAGCCACTGGCTTGGCGCCGGCGCAGAAGCGTGCGCGGGTCAGGGCTTGGTGTTCCCAGGTCCAGGCGGTGTTGCTGCCGCGGCCGGCCTGGTAACGCTCGTAGCTGGCGATGGAGGTGACGAGCAGGCCCGAGTTGCCGTTCGGCCGCAGCGCGGTGTCGATGTCGAACAGCTCGCCGGCCGAGGTGCGCAGCGTCAGCCAGGTGATGAGGCGGCGAACGAAAGCGGCATACACCTCCTGGGCGCGCTGCCTGGCGATCTGGCCTTCGACTTCGCCTTCGCCTTGGCCTTGGCCTTGGGCCTCCTCGTCGTCGAAGACAAACACCAGATCGAGGTCGCTGCCGTAACCCAGTTCCAGCCCGCCCAGCTTGCCGTAGGCAATGACGGCCAGGCCCGGTTCTTCGCGATGGCGTTGCTTGAAGCCGGCCCAGGCCCAGCGCAGCGTGATGCCGAGCAGCGTGTCGGCCAGCGCTGAAAGATCGTCGGCCACCTGTTCTACGGTGAGCTCGCCGCCCACGTCGCGCACCAGGGTGCGAAAGACCTCGGCGTGGTGGGCGCGGCGCAGCGTGTCGAGCAGCTTCTCTTCGTCGTCTTCGCCGGCGCGCTGCAGCGCCTTGCGGCGCTCTTCCAGTTCTGCGGTGAAGGCGGTGCGGTCGAAGCGCTGGTGCAGCAACCGTTCGTCGGCGAGCTCGTCGATGACACCGGGGTGGCGCATCAGATACTGCATGGGCCAGCGTGCCAGGCCCAGCAAGTTCAAGAGCCGGCTGTGCACCTCGGGGCGTTCCACCAGCAGCGCCAGATAATTTTCGCGGCGCAGCAGCGGCTCTACCCAATCGATGAAGCGCAGCGCGCCAGCCGTCGTGCACTGGCCCTCGCGCATCGCGTAGCCGGTCTTCTGCATCAGCCGGCCCAGGCGCAGCCGCGTTTCGTCGCGCAGTGCCTGCACGCGTGGCAGCAGCGCCCAGGGGCGCACACGTTCGGCCAGCGCGGGCGGCAGGCGTTCCAGCAGGGTTTCGCTGTCCACCGGCAGCGGCCCGGGGCCGCAGCCTTTGCCGCGGCAGGGGCCTTTCTTGGTGCCGCCGCCGGTGGCTTCGGCCGCCGCGCCCTGGCCTTCATGCAGCAGCGCGTCGAACTCGGCGGCCACCAGTTCCCGCACTTCCAGCAATTGGTCGAGCAAGGCACAGCTTTCGCGGCCCGTGGACAGCAGGCCCATGCTGGCGGCGATCCAGGCCAGGTCTTCGTCGCTCGTGGGCAGCAGGTGCGTCTGCTGGTCGTCGAGGAACTGGATGCGATGTTCCACGCGCCGCAAGAAGGTGTAGCCGGCAGACAGCTTGTCGGCGGTGTCGCCCTTCATCAGCCCGCGCGAGACCAGCCGCTGCAGCGCCTTCAGCGTGCTGCGGGTGCGAATTTCTGGGAAGTGCCCGCCGCGCACCACCAGCATCAGCTGCACGATGAATTCGATCTCGCGAATGCCGCCGCGCGACAGCTTCACGTCGTTCGCACGTTCGGGCCGGCCAGCGGCGCGGCGCTGGGCCTCGTCGCGAATCTTGCGGTGCAGTTGGCGCAGGCTTTCGAAGATGCCGTAGTCGAGATAGCGCCGGTAAACAAATGGCGTGACCAGGCTGCGCAACTGCAGCGCACGCCCGCTGACAACGGCCACCCGCGGCGCCACCACGCGGCTCTTGAGCCAGGCAAACCGCTCCCACTCGCGGCCCTGCACCTGCAAATACTCTTCCAGCATCGCCAGGCTCACCACAGGCGGCCCCGAATTGCCGTTGGGCCGCAGCGCCAGGTCGACGCGAAAGACAAACCCGTCTTCGGTGGTCTCGCCGATCAGCCCGTACAGGCGCTTGGCCACGAAAGTGAAGTACTCGTGAAAGCTCACCGGGCGCGGCCCGCTCGTGTGGCCGTCGTCTTCGTAGACATAGATGAGGTCGACGTCTGAAGACACATTCAGCTCGCGCGCGCCGAGCTTGCCCATGCCCACGATCCACATCTGCGTACGCTGGCCATCGGCGGCAACTGGCGCGCCGAAGCGTTCATCCGCCTCGCGCTCGGACTGGGCCAATGCCAGTTCGAGCGTGGCCTCGGCCAGCGCCGTCATCGCACCGGTGATCACATCCAGCGCCGCGCCTCGTTCGATGTCCAGCACCGCCAGGCGCTCGATGACGAGGTTGCGCGCGACGCGCAGCGCGCTCGGCAATTCACGACCACCGTCTTGCAGCACCTGCATCAGGGCGGTGATGCTGTCCACATCGGGCACGCCATCGGGCAGCAGGGCCAATTCGGTGGCGTAGCGGCGGCGTATGCGCTGCACGAAGCGGCTGTGGTCTGCGGCCGCGGTCGCAGTGATCATCGGTATCCCTCCGGAGGCTTCTCGTGTCGGTGCTGCGCTCTGTGGGCAGCGACCTCCGGGGCAGTGTCATCGTGATCGCATGGCCCACGCCCGTTGGGGGACATGGTGACTGCACAGTCGCAAAATAGGCTGATGAAGACAGCCGCCGTGCAGATGATCAGCAGCCCCGAATGGGCCGAGAACCGCGACACCGCCACCCGGCTGGTGGCGCAGGCCGTGGCCGCGGGCGCGCAGCTGGTGGCGTTGCCCGAATACTTCTGCCTGATGGGCCGGCGCGACACCGACAAGCTGGCCCTGGCTGAAGACGCCGGCAGCGGCCTCATCCAGACCTTTCTCGCCGAGACCGCACGCGTGCACGGCATCTGGCTGGTGGGCGGAACGCTGCCCGTCAAGGCCGGCGGCAGCAGCGCCGAAGGCAGCCGCGTGCTGAATCGCTGCACCGTCTACGGCCCCGAAGGCAACGCTGCGGGCCACTACGACAAGGTGCACCTCTTTGCTTTCGACAACGGGCGTGAAAGCTACGACGAAGGCCGCACTTTGCGCGCCGGCACGCAGCCGGTGGCGCTGCAGACCGGACCGCTGCGCGTGGGCTTGAGCATCTGCTACGACCTGCGCTTCCCCGAGCTGTACCGCGCGTTGATGACGCCGCTCTGCGACCTCGTCGTCGTGCCCTCGGCCTTCACCCACACCACCGGGCAGGCGCACTGGGAAGTGCTGCTGCGCGCCCGCGCCATCGAAAACCAGTGTTACGTGCTGGCGCCGGCGCAGGGCGGCGTGCATGTCAACGGCCGCCGCACCTGGGGCCACAGCATGTTCGTGGACCCCTGGGGCGTTGTCGTGGACATGCTGGAAGAAGGCGAGGGCTTTGTCATCGGCGATGTGGACGTGCAGCGTCTCGCTGAAGTGCGCAGCCAGTTGCCGGCATTGGCGCACCGGCGGCTGTAGCCCTTTTCAGCGCGCGCCGAACATCATGCGGCGTGCGACCCAGGTCTTCACTGGCGGCAAGGCCTGCAGCGTGGCCAGCCCCAGGCCGCGCATGGTGGCCGCACCGGGCAGCTGCCAGGTGAAGCTGCGCGCCAGGAAGTCGGTGGCTGCAACCATCGCCCAGCGGTCGGGCGCACGCGACCATTCGACGCGGCGCAGGGCCACGTCCAGGTCGGTGGCCCAGCGCAGCGCGGCCACCAAAGCGTGGGCGTCACGCAGACCCAGGTTCAAGCCCTGGCCGGCCACCGGGTGCAGCGTCTGCGCGGCGTTGCCGATGCGCACCGTGCGCGCGTGCACCAGCGTGCGCTCGGCATTCAGCCCCAGCGCAAAGTCCTTCAGCGGCGACAGCGCCACGAGGCGCCCCGCTTCTGGCGGGAACAGCGTGTTCAGCACCGCCAGGCGCTGGGTGTCGTTCAGGTGGCGCACGGGGTCATCGGCTGTGCCCACACACCACACCAGCGCGGCGCGCGCCTGGCCGTCGGCAGCGGGCGGCAGCGGCAGCAGCGCCGCCGGGCCATGGCGCGTGAAGCGCTCGAACGCCATGCCGGACGTCGCGCCTGCCAGTGTGACAGTGCCCACCCAGGCCGTCTGCCCGTAGTCATGCGTGACGGTCTGGCCTGGGGTTCGCACCTGATCAGCAAACACGCCGCCTTCGGCCACCACCGCGATGTCGAACTGCTCGGCAATGCCGGCGTCCACTTCCACGCCGCTGCCCACGGCCTTCAACGCCGCCACAGGGGCGCCGAAGCGTGCGTGCAGGCGCAGCGGTTGCGCTTCCACGCAGGCCAGCCATGCCGCCTGCAAGGGCGCCAGCAAGGCGCCGTAACTCAGCACCGCGCCCAGCTGCGGCACGCCCATCTCTGCAGCGCGCAACCGCACTTCGGCCTGGCCCCAGCTGGGCGGCTGCTGCGAGATGTGCACTTCGGTGATGGCCTGCGCCTGCGCCACGACATCGGTGGCCAGACCCAGACGGCGCAGAAACTGCAGGCTGCCCAAGTTCAGCGCCAGCGTGCGCGCGTCGGCCGCAACATCGCGGTCCAGCGGGCGCGCGTCGAAAACGGTGACATGCGCATGCGGCAGCAGGCGCGCTGCGTGCAGGGCCAGCGCCAGGCCCACGGGGCCGGCGCCCACCACCGCGATTTGCCAGGCTGTTGTCGTCATCGCTCGGGGCTGGAAGTCAGAGGGAAAGGGTCGATAGGGGGCTGGGCCGTTGAAAGGGCAGCGCCTTATTATTCGCCGCGCGCCCACCCCGGGTGCGCACACGAGCAAAGGGGCCCGCCATGGCGCTGATGGATTTCATCAGGAAACAGTTCATCGACATCCTCGAGTGGACGGAAACCGGCGACGGCACGCTGGCTTTTCGCTACCCGATGGCGGGCAACGAAATCCAGTACGGCGGCAGCCTCACCGTGCGTGAAAGCCAGATGGCCGTCTTCGTCAACGAAGGCAAGGTGGCCGATGTTTTCGGCCCCGGCATGTACAAGCTGACGACGCAGACGCTGCCCGTGCTGACCTACCTGCAGAACTGGGACAAGCTCTTCCAGAGCCCGTTCAAGAGCGACGTCTACTTCTTCAGCACGCGCCAGCAGCTCGACCGCCGCTGGGGCACGACGCAGCCGGTCACCATCCGCGACAAGGACTTCGGCGCCGTGCGCGTGCGTGCTTTCGGCAACTACGCCTACGCCATCTCTGACCCCAGGCTCTTTCACACCGCCGTCAGCGGCACCACGGCGCGCTACACCGTTGAAGACCTCGACGGCCAGCTGCGGGGCCTGATGCTGCAGCACATCAGCGACGCCGTGGCGCAGAGCGGCGTGCCTTTCCTCGACCTGGCCGCGAACCAGATCGAGTTTGCGAAACAGCTGCTTGAAGCCACGGCCTCCGAGTTCACGAAGCTGGGCTTGAGCCTGGTCAGCGTGACGGTGCAGAACGTGAGCCTGCCCGAAGAGCTGCAGAAGGTGCTTGACCAGAAGATCGGCATGGGCATGGTCGGCAACGACATGGGCAAGTTCATGCAATACCAGACGGCGCAGGCGATCCCGAAATTCGCTGAAGGCGCGGCCGGCGGTGGTGGTGGCGGTGGTGGCGGTGGCGGGGGCGGCAGCGTGGTGGGCGATGCCATGGGCCTGGGCGCCGGCGTGGCGCTGGGCCAGGTGATGGCGCAGCAGCTCACCCAGGGCCTGCAGGGCGGCGGTGCGGCGGCGGCGCAGGCCGCGGCCGCTGCGGCCGCCGTGGCCATCAAGCCCGACGAGGTCATGGCCTTGCTGGAGAAGCTGGCCGACCTGAAGACCAAGGGCATCCTCACCGATGAAGAGTTCGCGTCGAAGAAGGCCGAGCTGCTGAAGAAGCTGGCCTAACTTGGCCACTTCACCGCAGCGCGCGTATCGCGCTGCGTGCCCGAACTGCGGCGCGCCTGTCGAATTCGCCTCGGCCGCTTCAGCCAGTGCCGTGTGCAACTTCTGCCGCAGCACGCTGGTGCGCGACGGCGACGCGCTGCGGCGCATCGGCGTCAGCGCCGAGCTCTTCGACGACCACAGCCCGCTGCAGCTGGGCGCGAGCGGCGCGCACCAGGGCGTGGCCTTCACGCTCTTCGGCCGCCTGCAGTATGGATACGAGGGTGGCACCTGGAACGAGTGGCACGCGCTCTTCGACAACGGCCCGGATGGCCAAAGATCGGCCTGGCTGAGCGAAGACAACGGCGCGTATGTCATCGCCTTCGACGCGCCCCTGCCCGCCGATGCGCCGGCGTTGGACGGCCTGCAGCCCGGCATGCGCGTGCTGGCCGACGGCCGCGCCTGGGACGTGGCCTCGGTGCAGCGCGCCCACCTCATTGCGGCGCAAGGTGAGCTGCCCTCGCCGCCCAGGCTGGAAGGCGAGTTCACGGTCGTGGACCTGCGAAACAGCGCCGGCGAAGTGGCCACGCTGGACGGCAGCGACCCGGCGCGCGCGGCCTGGAGCGTGGGCCGCAGCGTGGCCTTGTCTGAACTGGCGCTGCAGGGCCTGAAGGAGAGCAGCGAGAAGACACTGAAGGGCCGCGGTGTCGAATGCCCGAACTGCGGCACCGCGCTAGCAGTGAAGCTGGCCACCACCCAGAGCCTGGTGTGCACGAACTGCGCTTCGGTGGTGGACATCAGCGGCGGCATCGGCGCTGACCTGAAGCACTATCAGCAGAACAACGCGGGCGGAGCGGGGGGAACAGGCGGCGCCGAGCCGTTGCTGCCGCTGGGCCGCAGCGGCACGCTGGCGCTGGGCGGCCCGCCACTGCCCTGGCAGGCAGTGGGCTACCTGGAACGTTGCGACATCCCTGCGCCCGGCGACGACGAAGAAACCAGCTTCTGGCGCGAGTACCTGCTCTTCAACACCACGGCCGGCTTTGCGTTTCTGGTGGGCAGCAACGACGGCTGGAGCTGGATGCGGCCCATCACCGGCGCGCCCGCTTTGCGCAGCGGCCAGGCGACATGGGAGAACGTGGTCTACCGCCAGAAATGGGAATACGACGCCAAGGTCACCTGGGTGCAGGGCGAGTTCTACTGGCGCATTGAACGCGACGAACGTGCGCGCGTCACCGACTTCGAGGGCACGGGCAGCGCGGCGGCCAAGCGCCTGTCACGCGAGAAGACACGCAGCGAAGTCACATGGTCTGCCGGCGAGACGCTGACCTCCGCTGCGGTGTCCGAAGCCTTCGCCGTAGCGTCCGATGCTCGCGGCGCGCTGCAGCGCGATGTCGCGCCCACCAGCTTCAAGGCTGCGGGCGTGCCCAAGGCGCTGCTGATCTTCGTCGCGGTGCTGGCGGTGGTGATGGTGTTGTCGATGTGCAGCGACGACGAATGCGCCAAGATCAAGTCCACCTTCGGCGCAGCCAGCACCGAATACCAGCAATGCGCGCGCAACCGCGGCTCGGGCACCAGCGGCCGCGTCGGCGGTGGCAGTTTTGGCGGCTGGTCGAGTGGGGGCGGTGGTCACAAGTAGCCCGAATTGAAGCCGTGAAACAACAAGCTAACTTTGAAGGAGCACTGACATGATGGGTATCGAATGGCTCAGGCCCGGCGCCTTCTTCGGCTCGGCCTTGTTCGCGCTGCTGGGGGTGGCGGTGTTCTGGCTTTGCTTCGTCATCATCGACAAGCTCACGCCCTACGACCTGTGGGCCGAGATCGTCGAGAAGAAGAACCTGGCGCTGGCCATCGTGGTGGGCTCGATGTGCATCGCCATCGGGCTGATCGTCTCGGCTGCCGTGCAAGGGTGAGGTTCGGTTGACGGGCCGCCGTCGCGCCGTTCCGCCGTTCCGCAGCCTCGCTCAGGCGAAGGTTTCCCAATCGCGCCGGTCCGGGGCGTCCAGGTGCGGCAGGTGGTTGAAGCTCAGCAGCCGGTGGCCTTTGGGTGTGAAGCTGAACTCGCTGAGCGCGCTGTTGCGGATGCGCAGGTTCAGCTCGATGGCGGTGGCGGCCGGCGTGCCCAGCACCTGGTGCACGGCGGTGGCAATCGGCCCGCCGCTGCTGACCAGGAGCACATTGCCGGTGTGCGCGCCCCGCACATGGTCCAGTGCTGCGGCCACGCCGGCGCTGAAATCGGCCCAGCTGGGCATGCCTTCGGGTTGCGTCTGCCCGGCCATCCACAGCGCCAGCGCATCGCGCAGCAGGCGGAAGTGGGCGCGGTAGATCTCGGGGCTGCTGTTGAGAGTTCCGGGCCTGGCCAGCGGGCCTGCATGCACGGTGCGGATGAGCGCTTCGCTGTCGTACTCGTTCAGGCCCGGCCACTCCAGCGCCGCCGGCAGTGCGGCGCCATAGCCTTCGGCAACGCCGGCCAGTGACTGCGCATGGCGCTTCAGCGTGCCGCGAAGCGAACCCTCGAAAGTGATGCCGCGCTGCGCGAACCACAGGCCCAAGGCTTCGCACTGGCGCATGCCGAGTTCGCTGAGCTGGTCGTAATCGGCAGCGCCCAGGCTGGCCTGGCCGTGGCGCACGAGGTAGAGGTGTCCCATCGCCGGCATTGTGGCCAGCACGCCTGGGTGCTGCTGTCGCCGCGGCGACCGCGCTGGGCGGGGGTGCGACTGCCCTAGCGACTGCCATAGCGGCCGCCATTGCGGCTGCGTTAGGCTTCCCGCATGGCCGCTGCTGCCCCTCCACCCGACCACGCCGAAGCCGCAGCGCCCGCGTCCCGCATCCACCCGGCAGAGCTCGCCCTGCTGAGCTCGGTCTTCGTGGTCGCCGCTTGCGGCCTGGTGTATGAACTGGCGGCCGGCGCGCTGGCCAGTTATCTGCTGGGCGATTCGGTGCTGCAGTTCAGCACCATCATCGGCGTCTACCTGTTTTCCATGGGCATCGGCTCATGGCTCAGCAAGTACATCCAGCACCAGCTGGTGGCGCAGTTCCTGCGCATCGAGCTGCTGGTGGCCTTCATCGGCGGCTTGATGCCGGCGCTGCTGTTCATGGCGCACAGCAGCCTGCCGGCTTCGGCCGACTTCTCCTTTCGGGTGTTGCTCTACGGCTTGGTGGGGCTCATCGGCATGCTGGCCGGGCTGGAGATTCCGCTCGTCATGCGCATCCTGAAAAGCCACTTCGCACCGCGCTGGGCGCTGTCTGATCTGGTTTCGCAGGTGCTCACCTTCGACTACCTGGGCGCGCTGGTGGTGGCGGTGGCTTTTCCGCTGCTCTTCGTGCCTCACCTGGGGCTGGTGCGCACGGGGTTCTTTTTCGGCTTGCTGAACGCTGCGGTGGCGGTGTGGGTGCTGTACGCCTTTCGCGCCGACCTGCGCCGCTGGCGCGCACACGCCGCCGCCTGCTTCGGCGTGGTGGCGGTGCTGGCGGCCGGCATGGCGGGGGCCGACCGCCTGACCACCTGGGCCGAAGACAGTTTCTACGGCGAAGACATCGTCGTGCGCGAAAGCAGCGACTACCAGCGTG
>Ga0209490_10004072_pt1 | contig 13563 bp, 10 predicted proteins | sample MAT06_FD_187209 | JGI IMG/M metagenome (GOLD analysis project Ga0209490, IMG submission 187209) | Freshwater microbial communities from Lake Fryxell liftoff mats and glacier meltwater in Antarctica - MAT-06 (SPAdes) (version 2) | ecosystem: Environmental > Aquatic > Freshwater > Ice > Liftoff...
ATCAGCGTAAGCACCGTATCGGGAGCGTAGAGCACCGTATCGCCGATCTGCGTCAAGTTCTCAACCCGCAAACTGTCCAGCGCGATAGTCGCCCCCGCATCTTGCGCCGTAAAGGTGAGCACGATACTTTGGGCGATGAGGCTGCTAGCTGGCCATAGGGCCATAAAGGCAAGCACAAGCAGTGTTCGTTGCGCTTTGACGAACGTGGGTGCGTGGTGCGGTGTCATGGTGGATATTGACCTGATACACGAATATAGGTTCTTGATGCATGCACGGCGTGAGGCCGCCGACAGGTTCGCCGCGCACTTCCCGCTGCACGGCGAAGATCCTGAGCTACGCCACCGAAGCCCCAAGACGCGAACAGCCCCCGACGATATCGGGGGCTGTTGCATGTAGAAGAAGATGCGTTACGAACGCCGCCTGTGTTCCAACCTAGGCGGCTTGCGCAGTTACGGTTCCGCTCACGGGGCCTTCGCCGACAACGCCTAGCGCGGTTGCCCGGAACGAGTATTTCTTATCCGTCACCAGACCTTTCACTGTAAAGCGGGCCTTGCTGCTCATGCCAGCAATGGTCCACTTGCCAGCGGTCGTGGGGTCGCCGTCGCAGATGTACACTTGGTACATCCGCCCGCCGCGCACGCCTTTCCAACGCAGGTCTACTTCGCCTGCAATGGCACCGTGCGCCTCGCACGTCACTCCCCACCCAAATTCGCCGGCTAGGGTTTCAGTACACTCAACCACCGCAAGCACCCCCTACCACACCCCCGCCAACTTCCGCTTCTCCCAGCCCAGGCGTTTCTCGGCTACTTCCATGCAGTAGTCGAAACTCTGTTTGCTGCGCAGGAAGTTGAACTCGTTGTTCTTTACAGCGTCGGCATTGGCCTCTTGCTCCACCAACTCGGAGAGCAGGGTGCGGCAGGCACCGGTGGCCAGTGCGCTTATGTAGTGCATGTAGTTGGCGCTTATGGCGAGGTCCTGCCCGTAGCGCTCGGCCATTTTGGATAGCTCCTTATCGTTGAGGATGGCCTGGCACATCAAGGCCCACAAGAGATGTCGGCCGCGGCCCACGAAGCTGTACTTGTTCTCGCCGCGTTCCAATATACTGCGCGTGAGCAGCGGCAGGCGGAATTGCACTTTGTAGCAGAGCACGGCGTAGCGTGGGTCCATTTCCAGGCGGCGCATGTTGAAGACCTGCTCGTATTGCTTGTCCTCTTCAAAGGCTTTGCGCATGGAGCGCATCACCACCAGCTCGCCTTCTGATGCCAGGAAGGTCTGCGCCAGTTTCAACATCTGTATGGCCTTGTCGTCGGTGATGCCTTGCTCGTCGCGCTCTTCGTCGGTAAGGCCCTCGAAGGCTTTTTGCTGCCGCTCGTAGTAGATGCCGAGCTTGCTGCGGAAGTGATCGCTCAACTCCAATTGGATCTGGTCGTTGGCGCGCAGGTTCCAACTGTCCACCGGGTTCTGGCGGTTGTTGTTGATGGTGACGGTGGTGATGAAGGGATCGTCGGCATGCGTGATCACTTTGCAGATCACTTCGATCCGCTTGAGGCGGTCCTTGATGGTCTCGATGTCGTCGCGTTCCTTATTCTTCTCGATGAAGCGTGCGAGGGTGGTGATGGTCTGCGCTCCGTTGAGCAAGCGCGGCTCGGTGATGCGGTACCCGACGCCATCCTCTTCGATCTTTTGCGCGCTGAAGGTGACGCCGTTGTGGTTGAAGGCGAACATGGCAGGCTCCAACTTCTTGTCGATGCCGATGTCGCGGAAGGCCTTCTGCAGCACGCGGTTCACCGATCCATCTTCGGGCAGGCTGTGGCGGATGTTGCGTTCGAAGAAGCGCGAGCCCATGTGGCGGAACATGCCGTAGATGTCATAGAGCCGGCCCATGCCGATCACCATCTGCTGCCCATCGGGACCGGCCTTTTCCAAGGAGCCGGAGAGCTTGATGGGGTACTCGTGCGTGCGGTCCACCACCACGTGAGAACGTTTTCCGGTGAGTGAGCGGTACTCGATCACCATGCTGATCTCTTTGCCCCACCACGTATCGATCACGTGCTTCCTGTTCTCCAGGTCTTCGCGCATGGCGCCCAGTACGCTGCTGTTCTCCGCCTTTTCCGGTTCGCCGGTGAAGACGAAGTGGAAGGAGACCTGGTCAATGCCCTTGCGGTGATCGCGCAACTCGGCCTTCAGGTGGTTCACCACGGCATTGCGCGCCTTGCCGTTGGCTTGGGCACCGAACACTTCGTCTATGCCATGCTCCAGCAAGGTGCGGAAACCGGGTTTGAACTGCTCGTGGTCCACGCTCCATTTGAATTGGAAGAGGTAGAGGTGGCGCTTGACCTTGTCGTAGTGGTACCCATCTATGCCATAGTCTTCCCCACCGAAGGCCACTTGCTGCAGCGCTTTCTCACGCGGCACCTTGTGGAATTCTTCCAGGAAGAGCAAGCCGAAATAATCCTGCCAGGCCCCGCCGTTCTCGTTCTTGAGGGTCTTGTGGGTCGCCTTTATCTGTTCTTCTGTTATGCGCATGGTTTCCAAAGGTGTGAAAAGACCGATCCATTCCACCATGACCAGTCAATTTCTTCTTGGCGCGAAGGATGGTCCCCTACCAGACCCATTCCGCCTAAAACCACTCTAAGCCACTGCTTACCAGCCGAATAACAAGGTCAGCAAGACCACTCCCACCAGATCCATCCAGATCCCGGCCCGCACCATTTCCCGCACCGGAATACGGCCACTGCCGAATACGATGGCCTGCATGGGGCTGGCTACGGGCAAGGCGAACCCCAAGGTGGCGGCCAGTGTGGCGGGGATCAGCAAGGCCTGCGGCTCCATGCCCCAGGACTCGGCGGTTTGGGCCAGAATGGGCAGCGCCAAACTGGCTACGGCGGTGTTGCTCCCCAGCTCGCTAAGCAGGCACACCAAGGCAGATATCGCAGCGATCAATAACCACGGCGGTAGGAACTTCAGGTTCTCCATGCCCGCCACCAAGTGTACCGCAAGCCCCGACTTCTCTATGCCATGGGCGATGGCGAACCCGCCGCCGAAGAGCAACAAGATGCCCCACGGCACATGGGTTTCGGCGAATTTCCAAGTCAACAGCGTGTTGGGCGTGTTCTTCGGGCTTCCGGCTTCGGTGTGGTCGTTATCGGTACCGTTCGTTCGCTGTGCAACCTCCAATGGACCACCGATGGGAATGATGAACAGGAGTAGCGCACTAAGGATGGCGACCGCCCCATCGGTAAAGGCCTTCAAGCCCAAAAGCGAGCGCCAACCACGCACGGTGAAGGTGCTGGAGAAGGTGATGTCGTCCCCCGTGATCCACAACAGCGCCGTGCCGATGAAGAGGAGTGCAGCGACGCGCTCTGCTCTGGAAAAGCGACCAAGGGCCTGCACGCGCGTCCGCACTTCTTCCGGTGAACTCAGCTGCGCAGGCGGCACCTTGAAGATGACCCGTGTGAGCAGCGCCCACGCTATAGCAAGGTAGACCAGCATCAACGGCACACCGAACGACATCCATTGCCCAAAGCCGATGGCCGGCTCATTGGGCCAGCGCTCCCGCCACAGCTCCATCAAGATCAAATTGGGCGGTGTGCCCACCGGGGTAGCCATGCCGCCAATGGTGGCGCCGTATGCCACGGCGAGCAATAGTGGCACGGTCAATTTCTTCCGCAACGCGGGGTCACCGTCGCCATCCAACAAGCTCAACGCGATGGGCAGCATCACCAGCACGCACGAGGTGCTGTTCATCCACATGCTCAACAACGCAGTGGTGATCATGATACCGGCGATCAGGCGCGGGCCGGTGCCCCCCACTCGGGAGATGATGCGCAACGCGATGCGTTTGTGCAGGTGCGCCCGCTCCATGCCCAACGCCAACAGGAAGCCGCCAAGGAACAGGAAGATGATCTCCTTGCCGTAGTTCGCCGCCGTGCCGGCCATGGTTCCTATGCCCAATAGCGGGAAAAGCACCAACGGCAACAAGGAGGTGACCGCGAGCGGGACCGCTTCACTGATCCACCACACGGCCATCCACGACACAATGCCTGCCATGGCAGCTGGGGCATGGCCCAAGTGGCGCAGCAGACCGTAGATCACGATCGCGAGCAGTGGGCCACTGAGGCGAAGGAGGTGGGTGCGCATGGTTAGCGAACTGGACTGAGGCAAAGTAACCGGCCGCTGCAAACTACGCGCGGGACGGCAAAAAGATCCATGAACAACCCCTTGCGGGAAGCGAGCGCTTCCCCAAGCGGACTCTCACGAAAAAGGAAACTTGGCGAGGTTTGGAATGCTTCGCGCGACGTTCCTGCCAGAAAAGCGCAAAACTGTGTTAACGCTGAATTACCAAGCGCTGAGACCACCGTTGCAGCGGCATGTCTATCAGTACCATATACGTTCCTGATGGCCAATCAGCCGTGTCCAACAGTATGCGCGTTAGACCTATGCCGGTTAGTTGTCTTCGGTGTACTGCTTTGCCTTGGACATCATACACATGCAAATAGGCCTTGCCGATGAATTCAAGGCTGATAACAGCATTGCTTTCCGTAGGGTTGGGAAAAAGAAATACCGGCGGTGGTACGGGGCTGCTTTCTACCACAGCTACCGGTCCGCTGCACTCTTCTTGATATTCATCGCCAATGAACTTGGCGGCGCTGTTCACCGTGTCGCCATCCAAAACGGTACCGCAGGTCACGAACAAGGTGTCGTGATAGAAGTCCATCCCCCATATACCGCCGGAAGCTCTGAAGTCTCCAGAGACTGCACACCACTCGCTACCATCCCATGTAGAAAGGCCATTCGCAAGAATGCCTCCTGCCGCGCGATAGCCACCACCCACGAATAATAGTCCATCGTGTTCCACCAAGGTAGTTACCGTTGCAATGCCCGTGGTGTTGCCTAGTTGCCATTGGACGCCATCACCTAAGCCATGGAACTCTTGACCATCCCAGCGTATGATATTCTGGCCTGGGTTTCCCGGTGCAAGGGCGATTTGGCCGGCTATGTAAAGCTGGCCCTGGTAGTTGGTTAGACAGAGAGCACCTGAAAGTCCATTTACGATCCCGGGACCGAGAAGGCTCCATTCTGCGCCATCCCATTCTGCAATTCCGCGGCCGTTCTCAAAATCGACGTTGCCAATTACAGTCAGCTTGCCATCGTACTGGGCGATATCAAGAATACTCCCACCCAGATCAAAAAGACCAAGTGGGACCCAAGACCCACCCACTCGCTTGGCAACGCCAGAAGCAATGATCCCATCCGCGGTATGGAAGCCTCCAACCGCATAGAGTTCATTGTTTATCACTCGCAAACGACGTACAGCTTGTTGCAGGTCCCCATACGGCTGCCAGACAGACCCATCGTAATAGGCAATCCCTTCACACGGCACACCGCTTGCCTCAGTGAAAGAACCACCTGCGAAAAGCGTATCACGGAACACAACCATTGTATGAATTTGTCCGCGAAGCACTCCTAGTGTATCCCATTGACCGCCTGCGTACCGCATTACTGGGTTAGTAGGAGCAAAGTCGTTCCCAAACAAACGGATAGCACCCGCGTAATAGATGGTTTCGCCTTCCGGGTCCGCAACTACTTGGCGGATGTTGATAGGAACCCCCGGCAGACCCGCTGCAGACCAGTTCTGAGCGAACGTGACAGCGTATTGCAAGCAAAACAATTGTGCTAGAAGGCACACCCGTAGGTTGTGCATGGCTACTGGATAACGATCCTTGTGGCCCATTTGCCTACAACGTTTACCAAGTATACACCCGGGGCGTTATGGACCAAATCGAATTCCACGGCCGACCGGTGATCGCGATAGGCGGTATTGCTCACCAAGCGGCCGCGCGCATCGGTGATCTGTAAAACACCGTTCCCAGTAAGGCCATTGACCCTGAACTGGGTTGGTCCTAGCTGCTGAATCAAGTGACCCGTATCGATCTGGACTAAATTGTTCACGCTGGTGAGTGCCCCATCAATGCAGAAGGCGGCAAGGAACCCATCGGACGTTGGGTAGAAAGAGCTATCGAACCAATCGTCTTCACCTAACGGGTCGGTGAATGGGAAAAAGGAGTTCGTGCTGTATGCGGCATAGGTCCTGCCAGCTGCATATAGACGGTCAAGTCCATCCAACGCCAATGTGCGGATCTCGTCACCATAAAACCCGCTCTCCTGTCCACCGAAGTAGGTGGACCAGCGTAGATCCTGCGTGTTTGAAAAGCACATGATCACCCCATCTCCTACGCCATACATACTACTGGGTGAGTATACGCCCGGGGCGCCGACCAACGGAAACGAAGGATCCCAGGATGTGCCACCGACGAAAATGCGGTCCATTCCATCGATAGCTACCGTGTTCATGTATGTGGCCTTCTCAATAGTCCCAAGCCCTTTGGCATACGTAAGCCATGCTATTGACCTGTCCTCTCCACTTATGCGCAGTATGTAGCCTTGTAGCCCGGGCTTGAAGGTGTCATCGTGCCAATTGGTGCCGTTCTCCAATGGAAGGTCATCACTAGAGGACATACCAACGATGAACACATCTTGGAATCCGTCGCTCGACGCTTGCTGAATGGCTAGACCTTGATCGCCGATGGATTCGCCTAGGTTACCGCCAAAGTATGTGCTCCAATTGAGCCGACCGACCATATCAAATTCCATGATAATGATATCAGAACTGCCATGTGCGGTTTCATCATACGCATTGGACCCGCCGTCCTGCAGCGGGATATTCGTACTTGTAGTTTGGCCCGCGATGACGATCTTCTCATCACCGAAACGAACGGTTTCGATGGACTCGCCCTTGTTCCCACCGATATATGTGGACCAGATGGTCTTGCGTGCAGCGTTGAATAGGACGATGTATCCATCCCCTGGGTAGTTAGCATTGGTCGACCCCACATAGCTCCAATGCACAGCGTCGGGGTCCGGTGTCACTTGCTCTTCCGGTAAGTTCCACTCAGCATGGCCGACAACAGCGAACTGGCCGTTATCGTGCAAGTCAAGATCCAGCACGTCCATGTTACCACTACCTATGTATGTGGACCAGACAGCCTCACCCGTTGCACTAAGTTCGGCAAGGAAGCCGCCGCCTGATGAGGCAGGGTCGTAGTATCGTCCATCGCTTGGCGATACAACAAAAAGGTCATTCGCGTTTACATAGCCGCCGACAAGAACGTTCGGTTCTGCACCCGGCCTTGCTTGGATGCACGTTGCGGCCTGGATCCCGTAAGACCCCCCGTAAAAGGTTGACCATTCAATAACATGCTCCAGATCGAACTTGCTCATAAAGGCCATGGGCGAGGCCTGATAGTAGACTACACCAGTGAATATCGGGAAGTTGATCGACTGAGAGAACGTTTGACCAACAGTGTAGTAGTTCCGATACTCGTCCACGTCACTATCAATGACTACATCATGACCATCGCCACCGAGATAGGTGCTCCAACATACGCCAGGTGTATTGTTCTGCCCGCCCATAGCGGGTGGTGGACCAATAAGTAGCACCAGTGGCTTCGTTTGATCGTACTGGCTGTAATAGAAACTCACAAGCCCTGCGTCCTCATCAGCTTGATAGTTCGCCCCCCAAGAAACGGGTATTGTCGTGTTGTCCGAATTCACCTGATAAGCGACTGCATGGGGCAGAATGAAATACTTCCCATTAGAGAAGAGCTTCAGATTCCCCCATAGATCAAGGTTCAGGCTGTCCTGACCTGCGAACCTGAACTTAACATCGGCCAGATTACACCCCGGCCTGCACACAAGTGCCATCTTTTGTCCAAAACCACCACTATAGAAATGGAGGTCTACAAAGGGAAAGATGTTTTCGTAGACTACCCTACTGTAACCCGGCACATTCGGAATGCCCGTACCGCAATGCGGCAAGAAATAGTTCAGGTGGTTATCCTTCAAAACAGCGCCTTGCGGGTCGATATCTGCAGCTAATGGTCCATAGGGTCTCATCTCGATGTGATAGACCGTATCAACTGTTGTCATCATCGTATCCACAACCGGAAGCGTAAAGGACACGCGAGACTTGGTCCGTATATAAGCCAACGGCACTGACCCCATGCTGTAGAATTTTACATCTTCTCTGTTAGTACCATCCGTGCCGATCACCTGTCATAGGTTTTGCCAGAAACCAATGGAGGGCATATACTTCTCTTGGTAGTAGTCTGGGGGTATGTAGTGGGCGCTGCTTGTGAAGTGTAATAGCGAACCAATCAGAGACAGCAGAAGAATAGTGCGCTTCATAAGCGGGGTTGTATCGATTTATTTTCAATCGTTCCTTTGCCTGACGGCTGATAAAGCTACTGCAATCGTGATGTATTCCAAATTTGAGAGAAATTGCAGGCCATGCTTTCTGCTGCTACGGTCTGTGATAATAAATATCAAGGACCTTGATCGATCGTCTTAGCCTAAGCCTCACTGATCCACCACACGGCCATCCACGACACAATGCCTGCCATGGCAGCTGGGGCATGGCCCATGTCGCGCAGCAGACCGTAGATCAGGATGGCTAAAAGCGGACCGGCGAGGCGGAAGAGGTGGGTGCGCATGGCTGGACCGCAGCAAAGTAAGCGGCCGCTTCAGCTCCTGCGGACACCGACATCCCGATTTCAGAAGGACAGCAGAATTCGCTCGATCTCCGCTATGTTCTGAACTCGGATAACCGGTGCATCAAACACAATGCGAGAGGTTTCCTTCTGCGTAGCAGCAACGATCTGCATCATTCGCTGTACGTCGGCATTTGCATTCTCGATCACCACAAGAGTCTCACAATGGTCCTGAAACTCCAATCGAGCCTTGTGAAGTTGATCAGCAAACCCTCGTGAGATGAATTCGACTTCGCTGAAGTCGAGCACGGCAGTGCTAATGCCACGATCGACGGCCTTGAAGAGAACGTCTGCACTACTCCGATAATTCGGAGAAGTTCCAACATGCTGGCTGACTTTGATCGATGTATGGTGGTTCATAAGGTTCCAAAATTAAACCTCTACGGATCAAATGCTACGACCTTCGGCGTATTGGTCCCGAAGTACTGCTTACTGAGACGGCAGAAAAGTAGCGCACTGTTCGGGTAGAGGAGTGAGGGGTGAGAGAGTGTGAGAGTGTGAGAGTGAGAGAGTGAGAGGGTGAGAGGGTGAGAGGGTGAGAGAGTGAGAGAGTGAGAAAGCGACGATCTGCGCACCTTATCTTTCTTCCACCGGAGCTCGGGAATGGTCGATCCGAGTGTTGATCTTCAATGCCGCATGAGTAACAAAGAAGGCTTGGAGAAAACGGCTTCAATACTTGACGAAGCGCGCCACGCGCGAAGGGACCGTTCCCGCTGGGTGATATTGGACCACATAAACCCCGGCGGGTAGATCACTTACCCCGACTTCGATGGAACCTTCTTGAAGGCGCATAGGAGTTGATGTGGACTTGACCAGTACACCCGTGGAATTGTGGATGGCGACTGTTCCGCCGGACGTGCTGTTGGCGCTTAGTCGCACGATCTGTTCTGTGGGTAAATAGACCGCTGCGGTCTGTTGCGTTGCAGCAGCATCTGCCACATTGGTGCCGGTGGTTATTGATGGAACGATATCGAAATCGAACGAATACGCAAGGGGTTGTCCGGATAGATCCATCATGAAGAGCACATACTTTTCGCCGTAGACATAAGGCACCGGCTCTAGCCAACCATCGCCGGATGCGTCCTCACTAGCATCTTGGGCACCTTGTCCCAAGCCGGTAGGGCCAACTGCCATTGCAGTACTGCATCTCAATGGCGCTTCAAGCTGCCCACAGAAACCTGTATCAGCAAATGCAAATGGGCCCCAGAGCGCAAAATCCATTGGTACTGGATCGCCTTCCACGTTGGTACCGTTCATCGCGAACTCCAAATAGCTATTGTCGCTTTCCAGCGTGTTGCAAGTGATCCATAACCAATGTCCATTCCCTTCTCCCGCCAAACACCCTTGACTCTCCGGACTTAGATCATCCAAGTCGCCATTGATGAAGGACATGGCTGGTTGTATCACGTTCGTAAGGTTTGCAGGGAGCGTTCCGTACATTTCGATCGCACCCCTGCAATCGCGAATGCTGAGATACGGTGCAGTGTAAGGCACTTCAAAAGCGATGATATTATCCCCATGACCATAGCCCTGCCCTCCAATGGTCATGCCCCATCGCATGAAGCGGTATGCGATCTCCTCGTTGTTCTCTGTTGCGGGCACGAACAAGCCCACCACAAAACCACCCGTTTCCACCTGGAACGTGTAGGTGTCAAACTCGCCATCTTCCAAGGCGAGGAATAGGGTGTCGTTCGGTGGGCCACCGTCATAGACCAAGACTTTAAGCACCGCGTCGCCCCAGCCATCGCCACCAAGGTCTTCCATCCAAACAACAATATCCTGTGGTTGGGCACTTGCGTAACTACCCGCGCCGCAGAAGAGCATGACCGCCATGATCCTGCTAATGATCCTTCGTGGTCGTGTTGCTTTCATCAAGGCGAATTTAGCACAGCGCTACCCGATCCGCGCCTCTTTGGGCGTGGAGAAGGTGAGGAAGATCAACGCGAAGACCGCGATCGCCAGGCCCAGGAACTCACGCACGGCTTCGATGTGTGGCGCGGACGCATTCATTTCCTCGGTGATGGAGGGCATGTCGGCATCGATCCAATGCATCATGTCGGGCGACATGGTCAACATCCAAATACCCAACCCAAGACCAAGCAACGCGCTTATCCGGCGATCGGCACGGCCGAAGACGGCCAAGCCGAACAGCACGGCCACAGAGCCATACGCCGCCACCCAGACCACGGCATCCTCATCGTTCAAATTCAAAAAGGCGAACAGCGCGAAGATCAGCGCCAGGAGTACGTTGAGCAGCCTTTTCATAGGGTTCAGAATTCAATGCGGTAACTCAAATTCGGAATTAATCCGAGCTGGTACTTGGTCACCACCTCGCCTTTCCGGTTGTCGAAGTAACGATAAGCTTCGTTCTTGGCGTTGGTCGCGTTCAAAAGATCCAAGGACCACATGCCGGTGTGCCCCTTTCGTTCGCGCTTCAGGTAGATGCGCAGATCCACGCGGTAGAAGGTGTTGTACTGGGCGGAGTAGGGTTGCACGATCTCCGATGGAGAGTTGGGACTTGGTGTGTAGCGCTGACCTCCCGTTGCGTTGATGCGACCATTCACACCCCAGGTGCGTTTGGCAGCATCCTCCTCCTTGACGAATTCGCGGCCGATGACCACGTTGCCCATGGCGCGGGTGTTCCACCGGCTGTCCATGCTAGCACCGATCACGTCGGTGTAGCGCGCGTCCAGCAAGGTGCCGTTCACCTGGTAGAAGAAGCCCTTGTGGATGGCATGGGCCAAGCTGAGTTCAAGGCCTTTGTTCCAGGATTCTCCGCGGCCTGTGAACGGAAGTATGTAGTAGTTGTCCCAGCCATTGACCAAACTGGCCCGTTGGAAGAACGTTGTATTGTATGCACCGTTATCGCCCCAAGGTATCTGCTGTTGATGCTGGATGTATGCCTCGGCATGCAACACCAGGAAAGACTTGAACGGATGGTCGTAGGATAACACCACTTCCTTTGCCTGTGTCATGCCCACCGATCGGTTGTCGATGAGCGGATAAGTGGCGAACGACCGCATGGAGGAGACCGGGAACAACTGTACGTTCGGTAACTGTCCGCGCTGCCCAGCGGATACGCTCAACGATCGTCCACCGCGCATGCCCCAGCGCAAGGCGAAGCGCGGTTCTACCACAGAAGAGGCATTGTACGTGTAGTGCGAATAAGCCAAGCCCACTTCCGCATGCAACCGTTCTGTGATGGCATAGGTGCTTTGGGCGTACGGCCGGACCAACCAGCCGATCACCACTTCGGGAATGTCGAGGTCCTTCTGCATCGTGCGTTCCATAGCGCTGCCGCCCAATTGGTAGGTGAACCTCGTGCCACTTGCGCCGCGCACGTAGGAGACGAGGGAGAGCTTTCGCTCTCTAAGCACCGCTGTCCTTTTCAAGAACGTGCCATCGGCGATGTAGTTCGTGTATTCCATCTCGCGTTCTTGATCGTTCTCCGAGATAACCGCCGTGGTGCGCCACACCGCGCGCGCCCCCAACGGCATGCGGAACGTGAGGCCCGCTACGCCCACCTTGGCGGTGTAATCGATGTTCTGGCTGTCCTTGTCGAACTCCCACTGCGTGCTGTCCTTCGCGTTGAAACGGTTGCTGCTGGTGCCGCCCACACCGAAGACCGTGAGCAGCGTTTTCCCCATAGGCAAAGAGAGGTTGAAGGAGAGGTCTTGGAAGGCGATGGCCTCATCGCCGAGCGCGACACCCATAGCGCTGAGCAGGCCCAGTGTGGAGTAGCGGTAGTTGACCAAATACGAGGCTTTACCCCCTTTGCGGAACGGGCCTTCGGTACTGAGGTCGATGCCGAGCAGGCCGGCCTGGCCCGTGAATGCACGCCGTGCCGTGGTGCCCGGTCGCAACTGCAGATCCATGATACCGCCCAGCGCATTGCCGTACGGTGCAGAAAGACCACCCAATAGCAGACGCGAAGTGCCCAACATTTGCGCACTCAAGATCGTAGTACCTCCGCCGCTCAGGGTGGGGTAGTCGCTCTGCGTGCCGGCGTTGGTCAGGTGGTTCGGGTTCACGATCTCTGCACCTTCCAGCAACCACGCATTGCTCGCCGGTCCATTGCCACGAACACTGAAATGGTTCGCTTGGTCGTTGGTGGAAGCAACACCGGCGTAGTTCATCGCCAAGCGAGCGGGATCGAAGAAGGTGGCGGGATAGCGCAGGCTCTGCTCTACGGTCAAGGTGTGCGCGCTCATCGGGCTTAAGCGTTGCGGCGTCATGCCAAGCACTTCCACCTCGGCCAGTTGCTTGTCGGCCTGTTGCAGGGCGATGTCCACCATTTCCTCTTTGCCCAAGCGCACCCACACTTCCATGATCTCTGCTGGCGCGTGGCCCGTATAAGATGCGCGCACCCGGTGGATCCCCGTTGGCAATTGTGCGAACCGGAACGCTCCCGTGCTATCGGTGGTGGTGCCGTAGCTGGTGTCCGCCACAAAGACCTGCACGGCTGCACCGATCAAAGGTGCCGATGTGCTTGCGTCGCTTACCCGGCCACTGAGCGTGGACGTGGTTTGGGCATTGGCCGTGATCACCGATAACGCGAACAGGAAACCAATGGATACGATGTTGACCGCCGTAGGCACGGCGCGAACCTACATCATATTGGTACGCAACAGAACTGCTTCTGATGGGCCATCAGGTCGGCGCGCTGGGTGCTTATACAACGATCACCTCACTCTGTAACAGAACACACGATCTGTTCATTTGGCGCTGCTTCCGCCCCCACGACCTCCAAACCGATCCATGTTTGCCAGTGTCGTGACCACGTAGTTCGTACACCATCTCCGTCCCTTTTTTTCCTTCCTGTCCTTAAGCCCAATAATGTTCAAACTCATACTCTTCGATCGTTCGACTGATAAGGGCTCAAGGAACTTTATCACGCACGCTTAACGGGCAGCGAGGATAATGTCCTCGGCCGGATCAGCCATCAGATCAGGAA
>Ga0209490_10004074_pt1 | contig 13554 bp, 17 predicted proteins | sample MAT06_FD_187209 | JGI IMG/M metagenome (GOLD analysis project Ga0209490, IMG submission 187209) | Freshwater microbial communities from Lake Fryxell liftoff mats and glacier meltwater in Antarctica - MAT-06 (SPAdes) (version 2) | ecosystem: Environmental > Aquatic > Freshwater > Ice > Liftoff...
AGATGTCTTTTTCTTAGGAACTGCCATAGTTTTAAATATGTAAATTTTGTCTGACTTTCTACTCTAGCAGTTTTCCAGAATAATAAAAAGGCTGTGAACTTAATTTTCAGCAATTCTCATTTTGAGCCATAAGTACTAAAAATTGCTGCTAAAAAGGCTTGTTTGTCCAAGTTGCTGAACGGCAGAATCAGGACTCTAGCTTTCTCAGATCAAGTGCTATTTCCACAATGAGAATTGCTCGGTCAACCCCTAAAGCTCTTGTGTTTCAGCTACGATCAGCTTGCGTAACCAAAGGTGTTGTAAATCATTTTGATGGCGAGGATGCCAAATCTGCCCATAACTATAGTTCTGCATTTTGATGGGAGACTCAAGCATTGCTAGGTTAGCAAACTGAGCAAAGAGCGTTGCGACTCGACGAGGCGTAATCAAGATCAAATTGCTTTGAGCAACAATCAAAGGAGCCGCAAAAAAATGAGCTACTTTGAGCATGATGCGACGCTGCATCCCCAAGGTTTCTAACGCAGTATCAATGTAGCTTTTACTCGATTGTGGAATTGACACTAAGGCATGGGAATAAGCGACAAACGACTCGAGCGTTAGTCCTTGTTCAAGTACTGGGTGAGCCGCCCGAACAACACAAACAAGCTCCTCTGTAAATAGCTCTTGGAACTGAAACTGTTGATCCTGCAAGACACTGAGAGCAACAAAACCGATGTCGAGAGTGCCATCTTTCAGGAAATCAAAGGACTCTGAAGACCAATGCTGGCAGACCAAGTTAAGATGGGGTGCTTCTTGCTCGATTCGCTTTACAACTGAAGGAAGAATCACACAGGTTGTATAGTCTGATGACGCAATGTGAATCGTGCCTTGGGCTATTTTGGGGTCAAAAGCAAGCGGCTGAATCAGGTGTTCAATCTCTAAAATAATGGTTTGCAGTGGCTCTAGTAGTGCTTCAGCACGAGGCGTTGTGAGCATCTCTTGCCCCGATCGCATGAGTAGTGGATCTTGAAACACTTGACGTAGACGTGAAAGGGCATGACTCGTCGCCGATTGACTTAACCCCAACCTTTCTCCTGCACGAGTGACATTCCGCTCTTCAAGCAAGGCCCGTAGTGCAAGGAGCAATTTTAAGTCGAGCTTTAGTAAATCTATTTCATGCATACCAGCTATTCATATCATGAATTTGACTAACAAATGTAGTTCGAGTAATATTTTGCAAACTTAGTTAAAACTTAATTAACGTCTTCAGGAAAACAATTTAAGTACCCAGTTCTAACAAGTTCGTAGGAAGACCACAAAAATATGGCTAAGGATGAGCAACTTCAGCAGGATTTGACTAACTTCATGTTTCTTCGCAATGAGGTAGGAAACTTGGATGCGATGGCGTGTCTTTCCTTGTGGTTTGGCAAAAGTCATGACACTGATAACGAAATTTGCAAGCGGTATGGAGAACTGGTAAAGCAGGCGATCGCAGGTCAGTTGTATAAAGCCTTATTGGAGTATGGGGATTAACCATCGTACTCACGTTGTTCAAGGACTAGAGATGAGTTTATGATGACGGAGAGTTATGATTTATTATTTTGATTTTCGATCGTATTCGTTCTTGCTTACTAAACCACTAGTAACAAATCATGGTAGCTGGGAGGTGCGATCGGGGATCATTCTTCGACTGCGAGAAAAACTACAGGATGATCTAGAGAGTAGTTTAAAAGATTATCAAGAGAATAGGATCGGGGTCGATCAAAACCAGAACACTTCCAGCAAAATCACCTATGGAGAAATTGCCCCTATTCCTTGGTTTGGCTCCGAAACCCTAGAAGCCGCCCTAAAATTTTGCCAAGAGTTGCCATCACAGATCACCAGTCAGGAGATAAAGAATATTCCCGATCGCCTCCCCGCCACTCAATTCGGCTTCAGCAGCGCCATAGAAACTCTACTCTCAGGAAGTTTAAACTCCCCCCTTTTGAAGGATGACTGGAACAATCTAAACTCTCCTCTTTTGAAGGATAACTGTAATAATCTAAACTCTCCCCTTTTGAAGGAGGGCTGGGGGGGATCCATAAATGATCCCCAAATCACCTATAGTTACCTACTTCCCACAGGTAAAGCTGCTCTTAGTGCATGGCAAAAGCCTTGGCAAGATGGTTATCGGACTTTTAAGTGGAAAATTGGGGTAGCTAATCTTCAGCAAGAACTAGAGCAATTACATCAGCTAATTAATACTTTACCCGCCGGGGCAAAACTGAGGCTAGATGCCAATGGGAGCCTAAATTTAGCTCAAGCTCACCTCTGGTTACAGGAATGCGATTACCTTACTTTTTCTCTCAATTTACCCAACAATAATCTTGCTAATTTTCCTCAAGCTCAACAATTAGATTACCAATTAGATTACCAATTAGATTCACCGCCCCAAATTGAATTTCTAGAGCAGCCTTTACCCGTAGATAATTTTCAGAATTTATTAATTTTGGCTGAGAAATATCGCACCTCGATCGCCCTTGATGAATCGGTGGCAACCCTGCCTCAACTAGAAGCCTGTCATGCTCAGGGATGGCGGGGGATTTTTGTGATCAAACCGAGTATTGCGGGGTATGGCGATCGATTGCGGAATTTTTGCCGTAGGTTTAATATTGATGCGGTCTTCTCCTCTAGTCTAGAGACGGCGATCGGCAGAACCCAGGCCCTCAGACTTGCCCAAGAACTAAGCAACCCCCAGCGAGCCGTAGGTTTTGGTGTGGATCAATGGTTAAATATCCCTTCAGAACAATTAATTCAGCAGTTATGGCAAGAGCCTTAGAACATCTACAACAACTAAAAAACAATCCTTGGCTCATCACAAATCAGCCTATTAATCAATCTACAAATCAATCTACAAATCAATCTACAAATCAATCTACAAATCAACTTAGAGACTACTCTCAAGAATTTGCAAATTTAGCTCAGGGCTACTATCAAGAATTAATTCCTTTTATTGATCAAAATATCACTCCCAAAATTCTAATTAATGAACCTGATCCAATCCAATTTTTAGCTAAATTTCTCGCCACTACCGCCGCAGATTTACCCGTATTTCTAGGAAATCCTCAATGGCAAACTCAGGAATGGCAGCAGGTAGAAAAGCTAATTCAACCCAATTTTATCTGGCAATCTTCATCTCTAGAAAAACTAGCTTACCCTAGGCAAGAAAACCATCCTCCCTACATCATGATTCCTACGGGGGGAACTTCAGGAACTATAAAATTTGCAATGCACACATGGCAGACTCTTAGTGCTTCGGTAGAGGGATTACAAGCCTATTTTGAGAGACCAGTAATTAATTCTTTTTGTGTGTTGCCCGTTTATCATGTCAGTGGTCTGATGCAGTTTATGCGATCGATCCTCACTGAAGGAAAACTAGTAATTACCACTACGAAATATCTAGAAAAATATCTACAAAATAATTTTAATTCTCCTCTAGATATCTCCCTTCATACAGAAATATTCCCAGAAATATCTACAAAAATTAATCCCCAAGAATTTTTTCTTTCTCTTGTACCTACTCAACTACAAAAATTATTAGCAAATCCTCAATCTAGCTCTTGGCTAACTCAATTTTTAGCTATATTTCTCGGTGGCGGAGCAGCATGGCAGGAACTACTTACCCAAGCTAGGGAGTTCCAAATTCCCCTTGCTCTTACCTACGGCATGACGGAAACTGCTTCCCAAATTGCAACCCTCAAACCCCAAGATTTCCTAGGAAAAAATAGCATAATTCATAATACCTGTGGTCAAGTTCTGCCCCATGCTCAACTAAGTTTATCTTCCCTTGGTACAATTACAATTCAAGCTGCTTCCCTCGCCTTGGGTTACTATCCAGAATTATGGAGAAATAACACTTTTATAACTGATGATTTAGGAGTTTTTCATGAAGTAGGTTATTTGTCGATCGTCGGTCGTCAGAGTTTACAAATTATCACCGGGGGCGAAAAGGTATTTCCTCCAGAAGTAGAGGCAGCAATTTTAGCCACGAAGCTAGTCCGAGATGTTTGTGTATTGGGAATACCAGATAAATATTGGGGAGAAATTGTGGCAGTAGTTTATGTGCCAGTTAATTCAGAAAGTATTTCAGAAGTTATTCAAAGATCGATCGCTCCCCATTTAGCCAAATATAAAATTCCTAAAATTTGGTTCTCTAGATCAAAACTACCCCGCAATACCCAAGGGAAAATTAACTATCAAATCTTGAAAGATCAACTAAAATTATCCTAAAATTATCCTAAAATTACTCTAAAACTACCCCGAAATTATCCTGAAATCGTCCTTAAACTAAGCCCTCTAATTCCATGGTTTCAATAATTTGTAAACCTCTAGGATCCCCAACCCGTAGTAGGGCAGCCTTGGCATCAGCTTGAACTCCCAAATCTAAATCTTCTTCTAGGGCATAGAGCAAACCATCGATCGCCCCCGCATAGACCGCATTAGCTGGCATTTCTCGGCAGAGTTGCCCGATCGCCCACGCACAGTTACTCCGCACCGCCGCCACCTCATCCAGACGTAATGCCTCAATTAAAGGAGGGATCGCTGTCACGATTTCCGTATAGCTCAACTCCACCATCTGCGCCAAACCACTAGCAGCCCAGAGACGTACCGCAGAAATATCTGTTTTCAGGGCTTTAATTAAAGGTGATAAAACTCGCCGATCTTTGTTATTCCCCAACGCCCAGACAATCCCTTTGCGGACATAGCCGTTCCAATCCTTCTCCAACTGCCGGATCAAAGGCTCTACTGCTACCGGACTCAGATTTCGCCCCAAACCGTAGGCAGCGCTGACTCGCACCAGGGGACACGTATCCGTGAGCAAACTAATCAAAGCAGGAATAGCTCGATCGTCCTCTAGTTCACAAAAAGCCCTTGCTGCCAACATCCTTTGGGGAGTTTCTGGGGAATCTAACAACAGCAACATTTCCTCTGGATCTGGAGGCGGTGGAGTCTCTTCCATCATATCTAGGGTCGCCAAGGGATCATCTAGGTCAATATTTCCATCAATATTTTTTGTATTTAAGGTACTAGAGTGGTCTTGTTGCATAGGGATTACGATAGCCTACTTTTCTGGAGAAGCTAAATACTTGATCTAAATATCTAAGCTAAATATTTAATCATAAGCAAAGATTGGGTCTTATAACCTAAATCTTGGTACAAATTAACGGCTTTTTGATTATTTATAAAGACTTGTAAACCAATTTGCCTGTCGCCCCTTGCCTTTGCCCAAGTTTCTGCGTGCTGAATTAGAGCCTTGCCAAGCCCTAACCGCCGATGTTCTGGAGCGACGTAGAGCAAAAATATTTGGCTGTAGCGTTCCCCTAGGGATTGATCCAAGGCTGTTCCTAACCACAGACAGGCGATCGAGGTTTCTGTATTTAATTTTTTGGTATTTGATTCTTTTATGCTTAATTCTCTAGCAATTAATTCTCTGGGAACTGCTGCCGTCAAAGTCTCTACCCACCACAGGGGCGTAGCATTGGAAAACATCCGCTCCACAGTTTCTCCCAAAGGGGCAAAGTTCTGCAAATCGGGGAATAATTCTTGATAGGTTAGCTGCAAAAATTGTCGTAGGAGGGATCGATCGGCCCAGCCACCCCGCCGTAGAGTATAACCGGGGGGTAACATTTAGCCGAGGAAAGGAAAGTTAACTAAATTAGCCGAAACTGCCGGAGGTTTAACCACAGATTTAACTGGAGCAATTTCTTCCACAGGAGCCGGAGCCGCCATATCACCGGGTAAAAAGGCCCTAGCACTCACAGCCACCAGGGAAACCAAAAATACTAAAACAATCAAAACAGGAAGGATATACTGCCGAAAAATAGCCATAGGAAATTATAAGAGGAGCCAAAATATTTCTTTAATTATCCCACAACCTCTCTGTTTTTGGGATAAGCTGCTTTTTGCTGTTTTGCCATGCTTCTTCATCTAGGTTCAGCCATTCATTAGCAACTCCTAAGTCTCTAGCAGCATACTTAGTAGCTCCTTCCTTCAAGGCTAGCCGCAATTTTTCCCTACTTGTTGTAGTAATGTAATGCTTAACTGCTTCATTGATGAATTTACTTCGTTCTCCTTTAGAGACATTTTGTTGTAGCAACTCTATTGTTTCTGTAGGCAAGGTGATATTAAGACGTTGATACATAAGCTAAATTTAATTACTAAATCTTACTAAAAACACATTAATAATACACACTGTACCCTAATGTACCCTAATTAAATGGTATTTGACATCCTTTAAATCTTCCAAAGGTTTGTTCTTTTGTCCTGTACTTAGATAAAACCAAGGTTAGTGCCTTTACCAGCGTGGACTAGAGCTAGTTGTTCGTAGCGGTGGGCATGGTGAATTAACTCCTCTGCTTCTGGGTCGGAGATTTCCCTGATTTTCTTGCCGGGAAGCCCTACTACCAGCGATCGCTCCGGCACATCTTTATTCACCACCGCCCCCGCCCCGATAATACTTCCTGCCCCAATACGTACCCCATCCAGAATTACAGCTTTGATGCCAATTAAACAACCCCGTTCAATGTGCGCTCCATGCACCACCGCCCCGTGACCAATAGTGACATCTGCCTCTAGAGTTGTAACTTTGCCGGGATCACCGTGGAGAATTGCCCCGTCTTGGATATTGGTGCGATCGCCAATCACAATCCGCTCCACATCCCCCCGCACCACGGCGTTGTACCAAATACTACACCCCCATCCCAACTCCACCATCCCCATCACCGTCGCATTCGCCGCCACAAAAGCTGCCCTAGAAGTATCTACAGCCTGCCAATAACTAGCTAAAATAGATGCTTGATCCTGACTTGCCAAACTCTACCGCCTCCTTGACCTTAATCTGCTGGTTCCTAATCTTCTAGAAATCTCTTAACCTGTAGATATCCTTAATCGTTATAATATTCCACAGGTACTGGTGTAGTTATTTAATATTGATGGTGATTAAATGATGGTGATCAAGAGTAATGATTAATCCCCTTTTACAGTACCCCATATTCGGCGCTGAAATTCAGTGTCCTCACTGTCGGCAACTAATTCCGGCTCTGACCTTGACTGATACCTATCTCTGTCCTCGCCATGGGGCGTTTGAGGTGAATCCAGAAACAGGGGATTTAGTTCATTTACAGTCTAGTCGGCACTGGCGCAGGTGGAATGATGAGTGGTATCGCCAACATACTCACCCGGATGGAATTCGCTTTGAAATTCATGAAGCCCTCGATCGCCTCTACACCCAAGGTTACCGAGCTACCAGAGTTATTATCGCCAGCCGTTACAGGGAATTAGTTAGTTCCTACCTCGAACGCAGCACCCCATGGCGGGGACAAAACGAAACCAAGCCCCGGCTCTACGGTCTCCCGGTGGAATTCAGCCCCGAATCTACGGAAGAACCCTGTTGGGAAGTGATCAATTTTGACCTCGAAAAAGAGCAGGGAGTCCCCGTTCGTTATCCCTATTTTCGGTTATTTGAATAACTCCAAAGCTTACTAGAGGTTTACTAGAAATAGCTCTTAGGTAGTTAATTTATAATTAATTTATAATTAATTTGCTATGCACCATGCTTCGATTCGGACTGCCAATATTCATCGATCGATCTCTTTTTACGAGATCCTTGGCTTCCAAGTCACCGAAAGATTCACCACTGGCTACACCCTGGCCTGCTGGCTAGAAGGTTTAGATAGCCGCCTCGAACTGATCCAAATTCCCGAACCCGCCCCCACCACCGATGCCTTTGGGGATGAACACTACACAGGCTACTATCACCTTTCCTTTGATTTGGCAAATTACACTGACAATCTGCCCCAATGGTTAGAAAATCTCACAGAAAAGTTCCACCAAGCTACCCAAACTAATGCCGATTTATCTCCCTTGAAAGTTCTCCTCCCTCCCACTCAGCAACAAATTGGCAAGGCCATTTATGAAGTTACCTTCCTCGCCGATAGTGATGGCTTACCTCTAGAGTTTATTCGATTATTAAATTAATGAAAATCTTAAGTTAAAATCCCAAACTCAACTATTTTTTAATAGGCTTGGGTTTCCAAGTAATAGCCTTGATCCAAGAGGTTTTGATAATACGAAATTGGCAGACTAGAAGATGCGGAGGATCTAAACTCAGACCGGGACTGTTACTTTGCAGAACTAAAACTAAGGAAAACTTTGCTTCTCCATTAACCCATGCTTTTTGTAAATCTTTATCCTCAAATAAAGCTTTATTTATTTCTAGAGTTTGAGTTTCCTTGTTGCGATTAAGAATATCTTCCGCTGTAACTTTTTCTTTGAGGGTTTGTCCGGGAGCGATCGAACTATAGGCTTGAGATTGGATTAGATCTAGAGTTCCCCCCGGAGTTAGACGAATCAATCGCCTCGATCGCTTATTAAAATCACTAATCACACTCTGATCCCACACCACATACAAAAAACGCTCCTGAGATTTATTTTCTACAGTTAAAGACACCTCCTTCAAAGCTTTAATTGACTTCCCACTAATCTCCCCCTTAATACTTAATAAATTCCCCAACTCTTGAATCATAATTTGTTGCTGCAAAAATGCCGAGTCAAATTCCACAGAAATAATATCCTTCAAAGAATCTAAAGCATTGTTATAAACAAAAACTACAGACAATATATAAATTACTAAAATTAATAGGTCTTGTTCAGTCATACAACAACTAGGCTTTACTTACTTAAAATTCACTTTTTTAGATATTTTCTTAGCGAAGCAACTAATTTAATATTTGATTATTTAGCTATTCTTTTAAGGTAGAATGATCATTAAACCACCCTCTTTTCCAAAAGAAATATATCAAAGACCCACTCACTCCAATCATTAATAACCAACAGAGCGGATAGCCCCAATACCAATCTAATTCCGGCATATTGAGCGGCGATCGAGCAGTATTGAAGTTCATTCCATAAACTCCAGCAATGAACGTAAGAGGGATAAAGATTGAGGAAATCACGGTTAGTAGCTTCATGATTTCATTCATTTTATTACTCACCGAAGATAAATACACATCCATCAATCCTGAAGTCAATTCTCGATAGGTTTCTACCATATCCATTACTTGAACTGTATGGTCATAGCAATCTCGCATATAGATTTTTACTTCATCAGAAATCAGGGAACTACCATCCCGAATTAAGATATTAATGGCATCTCTTTGCGGCCAGATGCAACGCCGGAGAGCAAGAAGTTCCCGACGGAGGCGATAAATTTTTTCTAGGGTACTTTTGCTGGGGTTAGTAACTACTTCATCCTCTAGTTCTTCGATGCGTTCACCGTAGGCTTCTAGGACTGGAAAAAATCCATCAATAATGGCATCTAACAGAGTATAAGTCAGATAATCTGCACCTTGCTTACAAATATTCCCTTTGTTAGTACGAATTCGATCGCGTACCTGATCAAAACAATCTCTTTCTGGTTCTTCCTGCACTGTTAATAGATAATGTTTCCCCAAGATTAAGCTTACTTGCTCAATCCAAAATCCCGAATAATTTGGCTTTGGCATCACCATTTGAGAAATAATTAGCAAATGTTCTTCATACTCATCTACCTTAGGGCGTTGGGGTACATTGACAACATCTTCAATTAAAATTGGATGTAAATTAAAAACCTTCGCCATTCTTTGCAGAATATCTTCACTGCCCAAACCGGAAACGTCTACCCAAGAAACAGATTCTGTATCTAAATAAGGAATACATTCCTCTGGCATAAGTAGCTTGATTAAAACTCTATTATTTGTATTGTAGTCAATTAGTTCAATAGTCGAAGGAGTGGCATCGGGCTCGATTTTGAGAGTGCCGGGAATACTGCCTTGATCATCATAAAAAAGCTCAAATAGATTGTCGTCGTCTTCATCAATAACTGCCCGTTGGGCAACAGAGGGTACTTGGTGATCCATAGGTTTCTCTAGGTGATTTCTGTTAGTTATTATTGCTTATTACTAGTCTCTAAATCAGGCTATAAATTAGTTTCTGATTTGGTCTCTAGGTCAGTCTCTAGATTAATATCTAAATTAGATTCTAGATTAATCTCTAGAGCAATTTGGTATAGCTGTTGTCTGGGCATGGGGGTAAGTTTTGCAAGATGACGGCTGGCTTGCGATCGAGACATACCATTCACAATTAAGTCCCTCAGTTCTGCTTTGATTACCGCCGATGACAACATTTTTGGTTCTGCCGTACTTCCTTGGAGCAAAATCGTAAACTCTCCCCGTGGTTCTTGATGCTGATAATGCTCGATCGCTCCCTCCAAGGTTCCCCGCCAAAATTCCTCATAAAGTTTAGTCAACTCCCGTGCTAAAACTACTAGTCTATCTGCGCTGAGGGTGGTAGCCAAATCTTGGAGAGTCTGCCGGAGACGATGGGGAGATTCATACAGCACGATTGTCCGCTCTTCGGTAGCTAAACTATCCAATCTTGTGGCTCGCTCCTGTCCTTTTGGGGGTATAAATCCCTCAAATACAAATCGATCGGTCGGCAGCCCTCCAGCACTCAAAGCCGTAGTCACCGCAGTACAGCCCGGAATTGGTACAATCGGGATCGTAGCTTGCAGGCAGGCAGTAATTAGCTCATAACCGGGATCAGAAATCCCCGGCATCCCCGCATCAGTCACTAGGGCGATCGCCTCCCCTTGCCGTAGTTTTTCAATAATCTGTCCACCTCGCTGGCTATAGTTATGCTCATGGTAACTAATCTGGGGCGTAGTAATTTGAAAGTGTTGTAACAATCTGCCCGTGTGTCGAGTATCTTCGGCGGCAATGCGATCGACTCCCTGCAAAACCTGTACGGCTCGAAAGGTCATATCGTCAAGATTCCCGATCGGGGTAGCCACCACGTAGAGAGTCCCCGGTTTTAGTTCTGAGGGCATAAAGTATTTAGAAGGAACTTGAATAAAATCCGAATAAAAATAAATATTTATTCCCTACAAAAGATTAGCCCAAGGAGAACATCACCAAGAGCTAATCACAGAAAATATTTATCAAACCTTAAAAGTTGAAAAATTTTAGGGAGCTTAAGTTCTTAATTAAAATTCTTAGCTCAGGTTTCTTAGTCCAAAACCTACACAGGAAATTTCATCGACTACTTGTACTCTGCCCCGGTTGAGAGCATAGAGAATCCGATCAATCGACATCCGCTCATCGTCTGATAATTCTTCTTCTAAAACCGCAGCCATTAGCCCGTAGCGATCGGCGATCGTGACTTTTCCAGAACTACTAGCTTGGGCAAATAGGTCAGAAACCGCTCCAGGGATTAAACGAACTTGAGGAAACGTATTAGGAACCATAAAATGACGCATAGGTAGGATTCTAGATGTTTCTTTGTACTGGTTTTAGTATAGGGATATTGCTTGAAAGCTAAGTGATTTCCCCCTCATGCAAAGTGTGATCTTCCACAATTTTTTTTGTGATCTAATCCGCCATACGCCTTTCATCTAGACTTTTACCTACTTAAACTTAGCCTTTTACTGATTTCTGCATGGTTTCCTAGGGTTTTGTCTGATTTTGAACAGGTTATCAAGAAATAAAAGCAAGAACTGAGAATTAAAGTAGATAGTAAATTTATTTTAAGGGATTTATTTTCCTATCGCTGGGAGTAGACCATTAATTGCCAAGAGCCAAGGTCTTTATTCAGAGGGAATTTGACTTAGTTTTGAGTAAGGTAATACATAAAACTTAATATAATCTTATTGAAAAAGAGTTGCAATTGATTACCCATATATGATTTATTTTATTGAAGATAGTTCTCAATAGCTGTCTAATATAATTGGCTGTAATTGGTCAAAATCACACAAAATCACTCGAAATTAATCATGGAAAATTATGCAGACCTACGATAATCCCGAGGTTAAATACGACTGGTGGGCGGGAAGTGCTCACTTTTTCTTGGGTTTCTTTTTCTTACAAGGACACCTGTGGCACGCCCTCAGAGCTATGGGTTTTGACTTCCGACGGGTAGAAAAGGCTCTGAATTTAGTAGAAAACTAGAATCTGGCTCATGTTTGACTTCGGTAATTTATAACTGGTTCTTGGCTCTAATTTAGGAAATTTGTCTTTAGGGAATTTATTTTGAGGAAATGAATCGATCGAGCGTGGAAGGCTAGACAGGAATTAGTTCTAACTCATCTGGTTACTAATAGTCATTACGAAAAATCGATAATTTATTTCTCTCAATAATTTCTCTTGCTAATAGGTAAAATTGGTATTTTTCTACAAGCAATCAGTTAGTAAGGTAGGTATTATCTTACAAGTAATCAGTTATCAAGGTGGGCTTTGCCCTACAAGGAATCAATTAAGTAATCAATAAATCAATTAATTTAGGGGTAAATATGACGAAGATTGGACTATTTTTTGGCACTCAAACTGGCAACACAGAAACTATTGCCGAAGCTATTCAGAAGGAATTTGGGGGTGATAGTGTGGTGAGTATTCATGATATTGCTCAGGCTAGTGTGGATGATTTTAGTGAATATGATTGTCTAATTATGGGCTGCCCAACATGGAATGTGGGGGAATTGCAGAGTGATTGGGCTGGTTTTTATGATGATGATTTAGAAAGTGTACGTTTTGCAAATAAGAAAGTTGCTTATTTTGGGGCAGGAGATCAGATTGGTTATGCGGATAATTTTCAGGATGCCCTAGGAATTCTTGAAGAAAAAATCACGGAGCTAGGGGGAACTACCGTCGGTTATTGGTCAACAGAAGGCTACGATTTTAGTGAATCTAAGGGAGTGAAAAATGGCAAATTTGTGGGTTTGGCGATCGATGAAGATAATCAATCAGAACTAACTAGTGGTCGGATTAAAGCTTGGGTTAGTCAGCTAAAGCGTGATTTCGGAGTATAGAAAAAATGTCTAGTTCTTCTAATTTTTCTAGTTCTTCTAGTTTTTCTAACTCTTCCCCAGCATCTTATTTAGCTACTACAAACCAAACTTCCAAATTACCGAAAGCCTTGTTATTAAATGCTAGTCCTAGTTTTCAGGAGTTCGATCGACCCCTAATGCGCTACTTGTCTTGGCAGGTGTCGATCGCCCGTTGGGAATACTATCAAACCCCCGATGAACCCAGCGATCTAGAAATTGCAGTTAATCTCCTCCATGAATACCTAGAATCCAGCGATGATCTCGATCGTGGTTATGCCGTACATCTCATTGGTCATGGCGTAAGTGGCTTAGTCGGTTTGCTCTACGCTCGCCGCTATCCCGATCGAGTCAAATCCCTAACCCTGCTATCCGTGGGCTGTCATCCCGGACTAGATTGGCAATCTTTTTATTATGCTCACCTCAAGCTCCTGCCCTGTAGCCGCCAGACTATTCTCCGCCAGATGGCAGATCACCTCTTTGGCTATCATCCCAAGGTAATGACCCCGACCTTCATGGAAATTTTGGAGCAAGATTTATTTAGTTCCCCTTCTCCCCATAGCTTGTGGCATTTAGCTTCTGTGCCTGAGGGCGTGGTGGGCGTGCCGACTCTATTTTGTGGGGGTAGCGATGATGCGATCGTCTCCTCCCACGAGTTGCAGGGCTGGCAGCAGAAATTAGGG
>Ga0209490_10004078_pt1 | contig 13545 bp, 11 predicted proteins | sample MAT06_FD_187209 | JGI IMG/M metagenome (GOLD analysis project Ga0209490, IMG submission 187209) | Freshwater microbial communities from Lake Fryxell liftoff mats and glacier meltwater in Antarctica - MAT-06 (SPAdes) (version 2) | ecosystem: Environmental > Aquatic > Freshwater > Ice > Liftoff...
AGAAAGGTTTGATGGCATCCACCGCCCATGCGAATGAGGTCATGACTCCAGGTCTTGCCCAATCCATAGACGACATCATAGGGAGTCTTCGCCACGTGGCGCTCAACCGCCTTGGCAAAAGCCCTTAACTTCGAAGCTCCACCGAGGTGAAATGGGCGCAGGCGAACAAAACGCACCCGTGGATGCGGGGACTCCGTGTGGCGTTGGCACACAATCGAAACCTCATGCCCCGCTTCCGCAAGATATCGCGCCAAATTACTCAGATAGGCTTCGACCCCGCCCGAAAGGGCATGTTTGATGTGGATCAGGGCGACGTGCATAGGCTTGGCAAGATATGCCGAAATGGCCGCAAGCAACGCTAGTCGGCGGGTGTCCATAGGTGAGATCGCGGGCCCGTTCACGTGAGGATGGTCCACATCACCCAACACCCGACTGACCTTGACCTCTCCCCCATCCTGTGGACAAGTTTCCAAGGACTTCCACTCTTGGAGGACGGCATCATGCCCTGTTTAAGCCAGTTCTTGCGTGACACAGGTGTCATCGGTTTATTCCGAGCACGATCAAGCACGCGCCACACCACTCACCCCTTTTTAAAGACCTGCACGTGAGTATCCAATATCCCATCCACGACCTTGAAGAGACCCACCCTGAAAAACCGCACGCAAGGATCCGTAAGGGGTTCGCCAGTCGGTCTAGCTTAACGCTATAACAACGGAGTGTATATGAAAATTGCTACGATCGCTTATAAACAATGCCTTACGTCAAGAGGGCTTAAGAAAAAGGCTTGGTCATTCCTAAGAAACGCACTGATCAAACTGTTCAATGATCCGCCATGTTCACTGCCGATACATGGAAGTCTGCTGAAGCTTCCGCTGTCTCATAAGTTGCCGTTTCATCTAAAAAATCACCATTTTTATGATCGACTCCCACGGAGGATTAGTGAATACATCCATCAGAAGTATGGTAACCTAAACTGCATTGATGTCGGGGCAAATATTGGAGACACGATAGCTTCATTTTATATGGAGGAAGCAGATACATTCCTGGCAATCGAGCCTAATCCACCGTTTCATAAGTTGTTACTAGAAAACTGGGGACGAAACAAAAATGTCACTTTCTCTTCAGATATTTGTTCAAATGCCAGTAGTGAAGAAATGTTTGCCGTTCAGGAAAAAGGGGGGACTGCCTCCGTTATTCAGGTGGAAACTGGACTCAAAATGCGCAGGAGACCGCTCGATAAAATAGTGAATGACTACCCCTTTGCGCCGAATACCAATGTTATTAAAGTCGATACCGACGGCCATGATTTCGAAGTAATCGAAGGCGCTGCTGTTTTGTTGGCGAAATGCCTTCCGGTGGTCCTGTTTGAATGTGATCCATTTGGGAATACAGAGTACGTTGAAAACTGTCTAAGGACCCTGCAGCTATTCAAAAAATGTGGCTATAAGAATTTTCTACTCTATGATAACTACGGTAGGCTAATGGGCATGTACTCACTATCTGATCTATCTGCATTCCGAAATTTGCTTTTTTACCAGCTAACAACTGACTTTTGTTACTTCGATGTCCTCGTCGTGAAAAATGAAGATATAATGCCATTTTACAAAGCCGAGATAAATTACTTCGCAGCCAAGATGTCTAACAAGTCCCTACAGCGGACAGCTATCGCCGCCGTTGGACTCTAGCATTGGATCACATCGCCTAGCGTCATTATTTCAGCCTGACCAAACAACCTCAAACCGGCCCCCGCACCTGTAGAGGAAGATCGCACTCATGAATATCCTATATGATCACCATATCTTCTGTGACCAACGCTACGGAGGCATCACGCGTTATGTCGAGGAACTGGCCCTGCGCTTGGGGCCCAGCGAAGATGTTTCGGTCTTCCTTGGCTGTCACAAAAGCGATACACGTCTGCGTGAGCAGCGCCACCTGTTCACGAGATTTGCTGGCTGGCGTTGCGATCGCTTGTTTTTCAAACGTCGACTGCGTCCGTGGCTTAGCCGGCGCTGGCTGGCCGCCACGGGCTGGGCCGCGACGTGTGATATTCATCATACCAGCTATTATAACGATCTTGAGTTACCACCGGGCGGCGGACTGCCGGTTGTGACTGCATATGATTTCATTCATGAGAAGTATCCGCAATTCTATGGTAAAGACCCGGCTATCCTCGCCCTCAAACGCAGAACTCTTGAGCGCAGCCGGGCGATCATCTGCATCTCGCACAACACTGCGCTTGATTTGCACCAGTACTTCGACACGGGGGACCGCCCAGTAGCAGTAATTCCTTTGGCAAATTCTTTAGACTTGCCGCCGGGCCCGCAATCGCCCCATCCACGCCCGTATGTGCTCTTCGTGGGCAAGCGGGCCGGCTATAAAAACTTCAAGCTGCTTGCTGATGCTTTCGCTGCTGATGAGCGGCTGCGAAAGGATTTCGACCTGGTCACTTTCGGGGGTGAGGACACCCGCTGGTTCTCCCGCAACGGCTTCGACATGGCGAAGTTACCTATCGTGCCTTACTACGGCGATGACCAATTATTGGCCAACCTCTACCACCATGCCCGGGCATTTGCCTACCCCTCGCTTTACGAGGGATTTGGCATTCCGCCGCTGGAAGCGATGCATTACGATTGCCCAGTGATAACCACAAATGGTGGTTCTCTACGGGAGGTGGTTGGTGACGCCGCCGAATTAGTTGACCCATCGCAGGTCGATTCCATGCGCGCAGCATTACAGCGTGTATGCTATGACGAACCAGTGCGAGTCGACTTAATCGCGCGTGGGCGGACCAATGAAGCACGCTTTTCGTGGGCACGTTGCGCTGACGAAACGCTGCGGTTCTACCGTTCGCTGCTTCCCCAGCGCTGACCCCTGTTTTGCCTGCGTCCAGTTAAGGGCCCAACGTACCTTTTTGCGCGCGCTCGAGGTCGGCCTCGACCATCATCTCAACTAAGCGGGGGAAAGAGACCTGACGCTTCCAACCCAGCTGCTGTTCAGCCTTACTCGGATCACCCGTGAGCAGATCAATTTCAGCAGGTCGATAAAAATCGGGGTTAACGCGCACCACGGTTTTCCCACTCACGCGATCAATCGCGTGCTGTCCAGCCCCTTCACCATGCCAGTTCAGCGTAAAACCGGCAACTTGGGCAGCGCAGTCAATAAAGTCGCGTACGGACCGGACCTCTCCGGTTGCCAGCAAGTAATCATCTGCCCGTTCTTGCTGCACCATCAACCACATGCCGTGCACATAGTCACCAGCAAAGCCCCAATCTCGTTTCGCATCGAGATTCCCGAGCTCAAGCACGTCTTGCTGTCCCTGGCGGATGCGCGCCAAGCCGGCGGTAATCTTTCGGGTGACAAAGTCGAGCCCGCGCATGGGGGACTCGTGATTGAACAGAATGCCAGATGAAGCGTGCATGCCATAGCACTCGCGGTGATTTACCGTGGTCCAGTGGGCGAATAACTTTGCGACACCGTAAGGACTGCGTGGGTAGAAGGCGGTCGTCTCGGTCTGCGGAGACGACCGCGCGCGCCCAAACATTTCGGAGGTCGATGCTTGATAATACCGAATTCCGGGATCCACCGTGCGCACGGCTTCCAGTAATCGAGCCACCCCCAAGGCATCGACATCTGCGGTATACAACGGCTGCTCGAACGACACTCCGACAAAACTTTGCGAAGCAAGGTTGTAGACCTCATGCGGCCTGACCTTGTCGATAACCTTGAGAATGTTCGAGAATTCCAGGAGATCGAGGGTTACTGGCTTGATCTGCTTGGTAACTCCCAGGGCGTCTAGCCGCCACAGACTGGGAGAAGAGCTGCGACGGTAACTGCCATATACCTCATAGCCCTGAGCCAGGAGAAGCTGGCTCAAATAAGCGCCGTCTTGCCCCGTGACGCCGGTGATCAATGCACGCTTGCTCATGTTTCCTGCCCGTTCCTCGTATGATGCAAAATAATTGCCGATCCTGAGATGGTTACGCAGGGCGCGAGAGGTCTGGGCATTGGTTCCGCCTGAGTCATTTTGTTCGCCCGGGGGTTCCCTGGTAGCGCCGAACCGCGACCATACCCCAGACGCTTGTCGACATTCCCGTTCAGCCTAACGTCGGCCAAGCAGTCCGCAAATGCCGCGCAAGAGAGGACCACGTTTAATCGCTGACCTCCGCCGCGTCCAGCACCAACTTCTGCTCTCGCGACTGCTGTCTTATGAGCAACGATAAGCGTGGCACAATTTCGTCACCGCACGCATAGATTCTTTAGCGGTTGGGTTTGGATGTGCAGAGATGAGTGCTCCACGCGGCGACCAAGCTTACTGTGCGAAATAGCAGGCGAGCACCACTAGCCCCCTTCCCACGCCCAGAGGTTATTTTACAGTCGCCTTGCACGTCGACCTCTACCTTGGTGGGAATCATGCTCCAAACTCTTCTTTCAATCTCTCAGATCTAAAGATTTCTGCAGACCTCATGAAAATCCTCGTGTTATCAGTAGGTGACCCAGCCCGCACGGCCAGTACATTGTATCGGGTCGCTCAATACGAAGATCTGTGGAAACTCCATGGCGTAGACGTCACTTATATACTCAAACAAGACATCAATGATGGAATACTTGAGCACGTTCGTGATGTAGATGTTGTATTAAATCAGAAATGTCTCATCGATCCGCGAATGGGTGCCCGCATCAGAAAGGCAGCCAAACGCCTGATCTTCGATTTCGATGATGCCATCTGGACCCGGCCAGGTAAGGATTTTTCCTATTTTTCGCGGTGGAGAATAGCTCGTCGTCTGCGCTGGTGGCTGGGCGCTTCAGACGCGGTTATTTCCGCAAACAGCGTCCTCTCATCATGGGCAAAGCCCCACGCTCGCCAGGTCCATGAAATCGGAATGGCCATCGATCTGCACCGCTGGCACCCCTCCAGCGTGGCCCCAGAAAAAGATGTCATATTAGCGGGATGGATCGGATCTCCCGCATACATCAGCCTTCTCGAAAGCGTAGAGCCCTTTCTCGCCGAGGCGCAAAGACAAGAGCCGCGCCTTCGGTTCGCCGTTTACTCTGGCGTCCGCCCGGCATGGAAAATGGAATTTCAGTATACCCCATATGCTCCGGGCACGGATGTTCAATTCGTCCAGAGTCTGGACATTGGTCTATTGCCGATGCATGACGATGCGTTCGCCCGTGGAAAGTCACCGATCAAGGCGTTGCAATATCATGCCTGCCGGGTGCCCGTTGTGGGTAATATTCATGGGGCAGCAGTCGATCTGGTAGACACGACGAATGGGGTCCCAGCACACAATCCCCAGCAATGGATAACGGCACTGGTTCGCCTAACCCGGGATCGGCAGTTCCGCATGGAATTAGCAGCAAATGGCTTGCAGCGCGTCCAGGAGCAGCATGACATACGTAATCAAGCGTCACGCGTACTCGCAGTCCTGACGGGGAGCGACGGACTTCAACCGCAAGCAGTCAACACATCATCTATTAGATCGACCTAGCTCGACTGCTCCCGATTTCCTTAGCCAATCGTTCAGCCCGTTTTACAAACGGCTTTACATGCCTTTATCTCCAATTGAAGCAGAACCGCGTCTGACGATGATCACCACCTGCATTGGCCCCGTCATTGCGTTTACGCAGGCCTCGATTTACCATAATTTTTTTACGCAAGTCGCAGCATTCAATCCAAGGAAAGGACGCGATACGATTCAGCACAAAACGTGAAGTATGCCTCAGCGGCTGGACCCCTTTAGCCTATGCCGCGCGCATCCAGCACAGCTCCAACTCGGAGGCCTGAGCTACGGAATACGGGATGTGGCGCAAACCGAGTTAACGTGACGGATACGCCTCGCTTTACATGAAGAAAATCATTGATGATATGCCTCCGCCATGAACGAGCCGACCGTCCATCTGATTTACCCGACAAGCGATTTATTGCGCACTCCCTTCGCTATTGGCAGAGAGCCATCACGGCGACTCCAGGAACGTTTTTCTGTTATTGTTTATCCCGATCATCGTGTCGAAGGGAAAATCAATCCTAATAGGGGTGATATTCTCATTGGCCACCCAGATTGGAATCCTCGCACGATTTTTACTGCAAGTCTCGATAACCCTAAGTGGGGCAAACGCATCGCTATTTGTCCATTTAATACCGACCCAAGGCAAGTTGGTCACATCGATAGCTTTATTCATAAATGTGACCACCTCCTTGCTATAACTGCCACACATTGGATCAAGCAAGCTCCCTTATCTTGCTTTCAACACTGGTGCCCCAAGATAATCCACCTCGACCTGGCCATTAATCGCGATGATTTTCCGCGAGTAAAAAGCAAATTTTCGTTACCGGGAGAGAGAAAATTTCTCTTCATTGGCAACCCAACATTCTTCAAAAACGTTGCGTATTTAAATGAGATTGCAGGGAGCTTGCCAGAAATGGTTTTTCATTGGATTGGTCCTGGGATCAAGCGTTATTCTAACCTTAAACAATTGGGGAAGATTGATTTCAGCTCGGACGAAGCGCGCAAAAAGATAACTGATTTCGACTTTTTCATAACTGTCGGTGATGCCGATTGCAATCCGACTACTATTTTGGAGGCAATGGCTTGGGGTCTCATACCCATCTGTACGCCCCAAAGTGGTTATGATGAAGAGCCCGGCATCTGCAACGTTCCACTCAATGACATAAAAGGCGTGCAGTCTGTCCTCCGGGAACTTCAACAGTGTAGTGACCAAAAGCTACTCAATCTCCAGAAGCTCAATTGGGAGCGATTAGACAAGCATTATAACTGGCAGCGCTTTACCGAACAAGTCGAACAAGTCATTCGTTCCAGTGAAACAAAAGCCTCTACTCAGCTTTCTCAATGCCCTCTTAAAGATAAATTATACATTGCCTGGCGAAGGTTTCGTTCTCCCAATACCCGATGGCGGACTAAAATTATAGTTAGAAGAATAAAAAAGACGCTATTCGTCTATATTTTATGGATTTTTCGTGCATTCAGAAAAGGGTGAGGCGCTAGGAGTATGTCGGAGATAGTGAGACGTTGGCTGGCTTGGGATCGCCTTTCCGTCGATGGGCATCCGATTGTTCACATCATGTGAAGCGCGGGCCCGTCACCGCTAAAACAATCGCTTAATTTTCATCCGCTTCCTCCATTACCCATTCACAGAAGATCAACAGTGATTATATGTCTTACTCATTTCGCCCTCTCCTTTACTAAACACCCCTTGTCCTACAATAATATTCTACAAACAGTTAGTGAAACCGGTATTTTATGATGAGCGTCCCTTCTACCCCTGGGTTATTCTGCCACGACCATGATTTGATTTTCAGCAGCATTTCTGCTGACGCGGCGCTCAATCGGCTCCATCTGCGCCGGGTTCCGGTCCTCATCCTTTGCCTCGCGGAGAATGGGACACCACGGAATCACCCGGGAATTGTGGGCACCTGGACTGGCGCCGGGCCGCGAGAGCTGCCGCCCCGCCCCGGGTTGATCCTGCGTGCGGCGCGCGAGGCGGGTGTCGATTTGGCGCGGTCGTGGCTGATTGGCGTGACGGCGGACGAGGCGCGCGCGGCGGGTCAGGCTGGCTTGGCGGGGTGTGTGCTCATTGGCGATGCGCCTGGGCCGACCGAGGATGTTGGGTTGGTGGTGGCGCGGGCGCGGGATTTTGCCGATGCTCCTCGGGTGATGATTCCCCGTGGGGGTGGGTGCTGGCACGGGATGTGATCCTGGGCGCTGGGTCCGATTGCGTCGCGGTTGGGCAAGGTTCGCTTCGCCGATCCTGGCGTGGTCATTACCCACGCTGATCATCGCTGCCTGGGTATTGCGCAGCGAATCCCAGGCCCGTCCCCTTCGCAACCAAACCACGAAAACGGAAGCTCATGATCAAATCCCTTCTTGCTGCCCTGGCGCTGACAATCGTGGTCATCGTGTTGGTGGTTTTTGGGCGCCTGTTCCGGGCCTTGATCGGACCGACCATCCAGGTTGCGGCGGCAGCGTCAGGGCCGGATTTTACGAATTTCACCCTGATCGCGAACGATGGTTCACCCTATCCCTTGGCGCCGCATCGCGGACAGGTAATTCTGCTGGTGAATACCGCGTCGAAATGCGGCTTTACCAAACAGTATGATGGGCTGGAGCGGCTCTGGCTGCGCTATCGCGACCGCGGCTTGGTGATCATCGGCGTGCCGACCAATGACTTTTTCGCCCAGGAACCGGGCAGTGATGCCGACATCGCTGCCTTTTGTCGGGTCCGGCACGGGGTGACGTTTCCGTTGATGCAGAAAATTACCCTGCGTGGCCCGCAGGCGCATGCGCTGTATCGGGATCTGCAACAACAGGATCCGCTGCCCGGGGCGGTGCCGTGGAATTTTGAAAAATGTCTGATTGGCCGTGATGGGCGTTTGCGGGCACGGATTTCCCCGCGGGTTGAACCCGAGGATCCGCGGGTGATTGCCTTGCTGGACCGGTTGTTGGCGGAGGATCCGGCAGCTTCGCCCAGCCGGGAATAGGAACGGGCCAAGCGAAAAGAGCCGCTCCGGAATGTCGCCGCAGCGGAACAATCGTCCGAATGTATTACCGTCAGAATTTATTGCCGTCCGCTCATGGTCGCGCCGTAGAGCCCCAGGATTTCTGCCGAGGTCAGGACTCGCGGAAACAGAGCGATTTCATCCAGCATGCCGACAAAACCCCCGGCATAGCCATTGCCGATGCTGACGTCGTTGGTGGAAATGGCCGGTTTGGGATAGGGAATGGGGCCAGTCACGGTCACTTTGCCATTCACATACCAGGCCATGGTTTTGGTGGTCATATCGCGCACCACGGTGACGTAAGTCCAGACCTTGGGCTTCACGGCGGGGCTCAGGGTGAATTCCTCGTAGGGCTCCGCATTTTTGCCGGCCGTGCCCTGATAAAAGGTGATCAGGCCAGATGGCTCCAAGGTGAGTGTGCCTTCACCGCCATAACATTTATTGAACGGATTGCGGCGTGCAGCTAGATCATCCGGAGCCAGCCACATGGTCAGAGTCAGGTCACCCGCTACTTGCAGGCTGGGGTGATTGGTGAAATCCACCCTGGCCTTCCCATCGAATCGCAACGCCGTTCCGTAGGGCCCGGTCACCGAGGTCACGCCAACCATTCGGCCCACATGATGCTGGGCTGATTGATCCTGGATCGCGACGGCGGTCAGGGTTTCTGGTTCACAGGTCAGCATCAGCACGGCGCCGGGCGGATAGCGCGTCCGCCGCAGCCGGGGTCCGAGTTCTTTCGCCAACAGGTCCAGTTGACGCTCGACGCGCGCAGCTTCTAAGCCCGTCACCCCGACACTGCCACGGCGATATAATTGCGCGGCATGAATACCGATCTCGGTCCGCTCATCGCCGCGCCGATCCTGGGCCAGGGCATACCACGCATCCGCCACAGCGAGAAGCTCAGCTGTCTTATTGTTCGCAGCCAGCTCACGCATGGCCAGGGCCTTGAGCTCTTCCTGGTCGCCCTGTGCGAGGTGCGGCAGGCCAGCCCGCCAATCCTGTTTGACCACGCAGGCGAACCACCCATAGCGATGATGGCCGTCAGCAGTCCATTGGCCAAGCGCGTCCTGAATTGCCCCGAGATCGCGATAGGCGCGATCCAACGTCTTCACCCGGACCAACATCGCGCGGGTAATCTCCCCGTAGGTGCGATCCTTGATCCGGCGGGCGATACTGTCCGCCTGTTGGGCGGCCTGCTGGGCGCGGATAAAATCATCCGCTTGGATGGCCCGGTCAGCGACCCTAAGGACCGCATCGATCAGCGCCGTTGCCGCCGCCGCGGTGGTCAGGTTGCTGGCCACATCGCTGGCGAAGGCAAGCAAGTCCGCGTCCGCGGCGACCCGGTAGTGCGCTTCGATACGGGCCAGGGCGAGTAAGCCGACACTGACTTCGCCGCTGTGGCCTGCAAACGCGACCGCCTCGCGCAGGAGAGTATACCGTTCATCAGGTTTATCGGCTGCCGTGGTGGCGAGTTCGAGCAAGGTGGCAGCAAAAGCCGCGCGCTCACCCGTAGAGCGACGCCCATAGGCATTCGAATGAATACGTTCGATCTCGGCCCGGATCGGGGCGATCGTTGCGGGCAACGGCACGGGGAGCAGTTCCTCTGCCGAGAGAACTGCCAGAGGCGCCAGCAACGACAAGAACAACAGGAGAACAGACCATCGCATGGAAGCTCACCCTATCCCGAACGCAATCCGCTGCCAGATGCGTCTGCAGTTTCCCGTTCGATTCGCTTGAGAATGATCCCCCAGCCGTCGACCGGAAAAAGTGCAGCTTACTGCGGCGGCGCAATCACCCCGACATCGCGGCCGCCGTAGAGGCGATAGCTATCGATGCGATTATCGGCACCAACCACGATGATGGCGCGAGTGAAGTCGCCGGGATCCTGGTACGCGGTGACGTGAACGACCTTGTTCTTGTCCGTACGGCCGTCGTTGAGATTCCAAGCCCAGTCAGTGGCGCCGGTCTTGCGGTTGATCGCCTGGACCAGGGCCGGATTGGCGCCGGTCACAAACAAGTGTTCCGGTGAGGAGGAAATCAGACGGGTGGCGGCGGGCACGAACCAGCGCTGCGACAGGCGAATGACTTCTTTTTTTCGCGGGCGATTCTGGGCATCGAGATTATGGGTGAGATCGATCTGGTCGCTGCGCGCCTCAAAGCACCACAGACCACCCCGGCTGGGGTCGGCGTGATCGGTCCAGGTGTAGACGAGACCCGGGTCTTCGCGGAAGTGAAAGGGTGCCCGCGTCACCGGCGCATTCAGATGCACGCGTGCCAGTTCTTCGCCGCTGAGGCGGTTCAGACAGTAAAAGACATTATCGGTGGAACCGACGTAAAGCAGGCGGCTGATCGGGGTCGGCGAACCCAGGATCTTACCGCCGAGCTTGGTCTGCCATTTCAATTCGCGGTCCAAATCAAAGCAGCTGACTTTGCCGCCCTGGTCCCCGACATAGATCAGATTTTCATAGGCCACTGCGGGCGCCGTCACTGGCGCGAACACCGGATACTGCCAGAGCTGATAGGCTAGGCCGTTCTTGGGGGTCCAGGTCAGCACCTGCACGCGTCCGGCCCAATCGCCGAGGAAGACGCGTAGATTGCCATCAACGCCGACCGCCTGCGGACCAGCAGCGGTGGAAAAGGGTAAGCTGTAGCGCCAGATCACTTCGCCATACACGCCGTCGAGGCAGAACATGATGTCGTCAGAGACGAAGTAGAGGCGGTCGTCAGCGACGGTCTCGCCAGCGCGGCCACTAGGCAGGATCAGGCGCGCAGCATGCGGAGCCAAGGTGATGGGTGCCGGCAGCGGCTGGCTGACCCAGCGGGTCTTGCCGCTCAGCGCATCGATAGCGTAGATAGCGTTGGTCCCGGTCACCTGCACGAACAGCAGGTCAGGAATCTCGCCGCCGATCCACGAGGCGTGGACCCCTGCCGGCAATTGCAGGTCCCATGCATGCTCGAACGGCACGGTCTGCGTCGTCCGCATGCGCTTGGCAAAGGTCGCATCGGCGGCCATCGGGGCCGACGCTGACTCCTTCGACGTCGTGGCAGCCGGTGTGCTGGCCGGGCGATCGCCGCCGCAACCAGCAAACAGAAGGAGGCTGCCAGCAAGGGCGACAGCGGGATAAAAGCGGCGGATGATGCTCACCAGAGACTCCTGGAAAATCGGATCGGCGAAATCAGCGGATCAGCAAAAGGGCAGTGAAAGGGCAGTGAAAGGGCAGTGAAAGGGCAGTGAAAGGTCGAGGAAAAATCGAGAGAAAAGAGCGGGTCACGTCAGCGCGGCGGCGAGGGATTCCCCGCGCGCGATTTCATACGCCTTGAGACGGGCGATCCAGACAAGCGGTTCGTCCAGATCCAAATCCAGCGCGAACAGGTACGGACGACCGGCGCGACGACGGCGCACGTCTTCGGCACAATCATCCCAGCGACCATTGAAAAGCACGGCATTGGCCTGGATCAGGGCACGCACCGATTCCGGCACCACCGCGCAGATTTCTGCCGGGGTCAGGGAATCGTCGATGCAGCTCGGATCCTGGGCGGTCATGCTCACTGCTTCAACTGGTCCTTTTCGATGTCGGGCAGCTGTTTGGGATCGGCGTCCGGATAGTCGGCGCGAACCTTGCGATAATAATTCCAGAAGCGCGCTTCGACGGCTGGCTGACGTTCGCCTTTGTCGTCGGTGATATTTTCGACAAAATAGCGCGCATACGCCATGTCGGCGCGAATATGCAAACGCTGAAACGTATCGGTCCAGCGCCAGCCACTATCGTCCAGCGTAAAGCGATCTTGATCACGATAGAATTCGTCGCCCGAACGGGAATAGTTCAGGGTATAGACGCGGCGCAGCACCCGCGTGTCGGCGTAATTTTCAACTTCGCCGGGACGCGCTTCGGGCAGGCGGATGCGCAGCTTATTGCTGAGGCCGCGGATTTCCATGGTGAACCGATGCCCATGATCATTGAGGCGATTGAACACCACCACGCCGAAGACTTCGCCGACATTGGCAAAGGTTTCCGGATCGGTCTGGGTCGGATCATAGGGCGCCAGATCCTTGACGCGGATCTCGGCCAAGCTCAGCAGCCGCCGAGACACCTGTTCTTCAATGCGATCACGGACCAGATCCAGCTGGCTGTCTGCGACATATTCGCCGTAGTCGGGAATATTGAGCGCTTTTTGTGGGCCACTGCCGATGGGCTCGTCGAGGAGGTCGATGGCGCTGCCATTTTCGTCGTAGGCCAGCACGGAAATATCGATGTTGCGGCTGCGCGAGCGTTTATCTGCGCGATCCAGAACCTTTTCGCCAGCGACCACTAACGAGACGCCATTGGCGATCTTGGCCTCGGCGTATTCGTCCGCCATCTGCTGCAGCACTTCATTGTAGCGGCTGGCGCGGGCGACGACCGATTCGCGTGATTCACTGATCTCGTTCCGCAGGCGGAAAGTCAGATAATGATAAAGCTGTTCGTTGCCGAGACGATCGCGGACCAAGATGCGGTCCAATTCCAAGGGCATGAAGGCGACTTCATATTCCTCGGAGTCGCGGCTGGTGACCATGCCTTCGAGCTCGGCGATGACCGCCGCAGCCTCGGGGCTGATGGCCGACTCCAGGGCGAAGGACGACGCCCAAGGCGCGGCCAAGAGACCGAACAGACAGGCAAGAGAACAGGCGCGACGGCTCATAGATCCCCCAAGGACCGGCAGTTACCGGCACGGAAAGCCGACCCTAGGACCCCACGCAAGTAGTTGGAAGGGCACAGGGATGCAGACATGTATGGGTGCGTCAGACGCGAGGTTGTTTCTTTTTGTCTGAAAATTTCTTATGCGCTGCGTTTAATGCTTACTGGGCTTTGGGTTTGCCGCGTCTGTCCTAGGTCCTAGGTCCTAGGTCCGAGGTCCGAGGTCCGAGGTCCGAGGTCTTCGAACTCGCAGTTCGGAGTTGAACCTGGCAATGTCCGAGGTCCTAGGTCCAAAACCCAGGGATTTGGCCATCTTAACGAGACATCGCTCACAAATGCCCAGAAACTCAGCGA
>Ga0209490_10004079_pt1 | contig 13544 bp, 13 predicted proteins | sample MAT06_FD_187209 | JGI IMG/M metagenome (GOLD analysis project Ga0209490, IMG submission 187209) | Freshwater microbial communities from Lake Fryxell liftoff mats and glacier meltwater in Antarctica - MAT-06 (SPAdes) (version 2) | ecosystem: Environmental > Aquatic > Freshwater > Ice > Liftoff...
CTGCGTTTGACACCCAAATCAAAGGCTTCGCCATGCATGATGCGGTACTCACTGGCGTTGAAACCCGCACCTCAGCACCGATACGCATTACCCGGCGCGATGACAATTTTCAGAGTGTAAATACCAAAGGCCTATTCCCGGCTGGGGAAGGCGCTGGCTATGCAGGCGGCATTATGAGTGCAGGTGTCGATGGCATTAAAGTTGCTGAAGCGGTCGCGCTTGCCATGTTGGGCACAAGTGTGACAACACGGCATAAACGCGCGGTGTTAGACGACAACGTCACGCCGTATTAAGTGTTGAGATGAAAAACGGCAATTGACCGCCTACCCGCGCTAAAACGTAAGTGGTGACCTTACTGACGCCGTATTTCAATGAAACGTCATGAATTGAAACTCAACTAATGGCGAGTGTTTCAGAGCAAAAATGCTTTAAATAGGCCGCCAATAGGTGCTTTTAAATAACTATAGTGGTTGGAACCTAATGGTCGTCAACGCGCAATACTGACTAAACCACGCGTAACGATATGACTGTAATGCCGCTTACTGACGCCAATGTTGACCTCGATTTGCTACGCCGATTACGCGCCGGTGAAGCATTGGCACTCACGTTGCTATATAAACGTCACCAGACAGCGCTCTATCGATTTGCACTATTGCGAACAGGCTCCTCAGACACGGCGGCTGACGTAGTGCAAGATGTATTTATGGCGCTTATCGAAGGCAAATTAAATTTTGATCCGCTACGTGGTGCGTTATCAAGTTTTTTATACGGTGTGGCCCGCAATTTTATGTTGAAGCGCGCCGAAGGTGAGCGACGTTATTTGCCTTTTCAACATCACAAAAATGAAGACGATGATGAAGACTGTGACGTCGTCGATAGCGCGGCAACACCGCTAGAAAAACTGTTGACGAGCGAGCGTGCCGAAGGCGTGCGCGCGGCGTTGACCCAATTAGCGCCGCACTATCGTGACGTTTTGATTTTGTATGAAATTCAAGAATTAAGTTATGTTGAAATCGCCAACATTTGTCAGATCGATATTGGCACAGTGCGCTCGCGATCGTCCCGCGCAAGAGCAAAATGCGCCCGCCTGCTTGCCGATGTAAATGACGATGATTGTCATGAGCGCCGCACCAAAACTTCAATAGAGAGATGATGATGAATAAAGGTGATGACTATCCAGAATTAAACACTGCGTTTCGGCATTTACGCGATCAGCTTAGCGAAACCTCAACACCGGTGAACGTAGAGCAAAACATCATGCGCGCCTTCGTCAAGAAACAGCAATCAAGCAATATGCGTCACGCCAGTCATCGGGTTTATGGCTAGGGCTTGGTCAGTGGTTAGCGCTAGGCGCCGCCTTTGTCACGAGCGTTTGTATGGTGACGTGGCTGATGCTCATCGCTACCGCTGTTGGGGTAAAAACCACCACTAATACATCTGGCGAAAATTTGGCGCAGTCATCATCGTCATCGTCGCCATTCATTGCATTACAGTCGCTCGAACAAATCGCGTTGGAACCAAATCCTCGCCTTATCGAAACGACTGTACCGAAGATGCTTTTTGCCAGCATGGGGATAGCGGTATCGCCTGAAATGGCTAGCGAAACGGTGCGCGCTGAGATGCTAGTAAGTGCCGCAGGGCAACCGTTAGCGCTTCGACTATCAAGGCCATAATTTTTAATGTCGTGCGAATAGGCAATAGCGTTGCACATCAACTTGAATGGGAAACAACATGAACAAATCAATTATTTCACGTGCCGTTATGTCCGCATTGCTATTAAGTACGGCAACAGTAATTACCGCAGCAAACATGCCGAGCGGGGTCGTTACGGTTAAAGATAACCAAGTCGCTGATGTAGTTACGAAGATGATTATCGTGACAAACGATGCGACGGATCAAGAGCTAACCAGCAGTGCGACCGAAACTAAAACTCCCGCATCGCCTCGAGTGATGAGCCATTTTTCATTTGTCCAGAGCGGTGGCAATGACACCAACTCGGTCGTGATTTCAAACGCGCTGGCGAATGCATTTTCAACCAGCACGACCATTGAAAATGGTGGCATCAGTGCTAAATCTATAAAAAATGCGCCATACCGTGCCGAGGTAGTGAGCGAGAATGTGCAAACCTTAAACGATGGCAATCAAATCGTTAAGCGTGATGTGCAGCTATCCTACCGCGACAGCGCAGGTCGTACCCGTATCGGAGTGAACGACGCCAGCGGCAATATTCGCAGCATTACCGTCTACGACGCGGTTGAAAAGATTAGTTATCACATCAATCCAAAACTTAAGGCGGTAACCAAAATCACCACGGACCCTAATTTCCGAAAACGTATTGACCAATTGCGTGAAAAGGCAAGAGAGAATAATCGAGATGGCAAACCCACATCGATTAGCCGCAAGGAAATTCTGGTTTCGCGAATTGAACGCGCAAGTGAGGCGGACGCCAAAGCAGTCAATGAAGAGATTCGGGTCAGGGTAATACCCTCGTTAGATGGTGCTCAGTTGGGCGGCAAGAGAACCGAGGTAATACGTATCGATGCCGCCTCAATGAACGGCGCTAGCTTGGGCGGACCCAACCAAAGTCTAGTCGGCCTTGGCTAACTGTCTACCTCATTTGCTGACCGTGCATGGGCGGCCAAGGCAACCACCAAGCAGCTAGGCACAAAAAGTATTGACGGCATTCGTGCCGAAGGTAAATTACGTGCGTACACCATTCCCGCGGGAGAAGTTGGTAATAAAAATCCGATTACCGTCTCAACCGAAACCTGGGTGTCACCTGAGCTACAAATTACGTTGTACTCAAAACACAGTGACCCGCGTGCAGGCGAAAAAATTTATCGCCTACGAAATATCAAACGCGGCGAACAAGCGCTTGATTTATTTGGCGTGCCTGAAGGCTACCAAGTAAAAGAACTGCCCGCAATGAAATTCGATGTGAAGTAAAAGCAATTTTTTAACTGGAGCGCTTAGAAATTCTGAGCGCAATTTTTTTATCAGTGCGTTCAGAGTTTTGCTCAATTCGCGAGGCTCTTGGAGACAGAATGTCATCGATACGGCGACCAAATTTAACAATCAACGCCCACTCAGTCTGTTGATGACAAGCCCTGCTGTTGACGCCTAGCCTCGACTAAGTCACGCCTAGACTGCGGCTTAAAAATTTGCCGTAGGGTGGACATTTTCTCCATCCAGCTGAGCCCTTCGCTTGATAGTGCCTCCATGAAGTTTGCAATACGTCGCGAGAGGATGACGGTGTAGAGCGCTAGCAGCATCGTCGGTATAAACACAATTAAAAAGATCATTATTTTGTGTATGACCGGTAAATCAGAATGCGAATATAAATTCATGCCCAGAAAGCCGGTAACAACAGTGCCCACCATGCCGCACGATGAGACCACGGTAAGTCGCATCGCGTTGTCGGTTTGCTTACGTGCACGGTCGGCGTCCAAGTATTCATTAATGTCGCGCGCTTCTTCACGCACCTCTTGGTAAAGCGCATCCGAACCAAGCTGATGCGACCAGCGTTTGAAAAAATCACTCGCCTGTACTTGATTAGATATTTCGTGAAACCAATAACGATGATTGAAACGTAAAAAAACTTCTAGCGTTTCGCGCACGTGTTTTTTGAATTGCTTAACGGACTCATAACTTCGCACGTTCAACCGCTCGACCGCGCGCGAAAAACGATTTGATAAAGACAATAATGCGGCTTTATTAAAGTTGGCTATTAAGCCAATTTGGTAAAACTGGTGGCGGTACTGGCGCAGCAAATTGGCGCTGTGAGTGTTGTTTGCCGTCAGATGGGCTTTAGTCACCATCGCAAAACCCACACCACAAAAAAGATAACGGGTCATCATGTCATCATGTTTGTCGTCTGGGCTCCAGTAACGGTCATAGCAGTATTCAGATTCAAAATTCATTAAAAAAGAGGTGGAATATGGCAGCGTCGCGGAGTCGCCCCATTTCGCCGCGAAGCCGATACGCACCATGTCGCCACGCGTGAGTTGCGTTGGATCATCAAACGATAGGTAGGTCATGATGGGGATGCGCTTATTTTCGATCTGGTAATACTTAATTACCCCGCCCGGCAAATAGGCAGGCATCAGGGGCGATAAAAAATATTCCCAGTGCATCGACAATGGTGTTTGTCGTTCAGCGCGGACGAGATCAATAAATTTTTCACGATCACCGTAGTCAGACTGCGTGAGTAACGCGCCCGCCGCATCAAAAAACGCGACCCGATGCGGGCAGTGCGCACCTTGCTGGCTACTCTCCCAAGCTGGAGCGTAAGGGCGGCCAAACCGATCCATCATTTCAACCGCATCCGCTAACGCAATATCTTTACCGGCTACTTCCAGTACCGCCACCGCGACATCTACATCATAAAAAAAATAGAGGCGCGCTCGCAGCACATCGAGCTTGATTGCGGGACTATCGGCGGTAAGGTTGACCTCTGCCGTAGCAATATCGTCGCGCTTAAAAGCGTGCAGCGACGATTGCGCGCCGCGCCCTTCATCGCCCACGCCATACAAAAATCGCTGCACATAGGGCAAGAAATAGACAAACTCTTCGTAACCTGCTTGGCAAGATTCGTCCTCGATGAGCAACGTGTCATCCACATATTGCCAAGGGCCGGGATGACGTTTCAACACATCCCAATAGTTGATATGATCTGCGCCCGCTTTGCGCGAGAGCGCGCCCAACGTAATTGGCCAAATAAGTGTGTGGTGGAATTCGCGGACGATATTATTAGCGTTTAACACGGCGCGCTCTCCCGATAAGTTGAGCCCAAATTATGCCGTGTTTGGATGAATACATTTTGTTGCAACTTTTTGAACCACCAATGTCTATGCTGATAAATATCAATGGAACAAATCGTGACAAAAACCTAAAATACTCGTAGGTTAGTCTATGTCGTCTATGTCGTCTATGTCGTGTGTGCACTTGCGATTTGTGCACACACAAAAATTTGAAAGTTCCCATGCAAGCGAAGCGAAGTGTCATAAAAGCATCATCATTGTTGCTGGCAGCATTCACCATAAATTCCTCAGCTTTACTTCACGCGCAACCAGCGCCAGATAGTCCAACACCGTCGTTGCCTCCACCGAAAGACGCAACAAAGGCAGAGTCAGCAGTGCCGCCAGCACCGCCAGTGCCGAAACCAGTAGCAACACCAACGAGCGCAACAAAGCCAACACCAGCAGGCCCTAAAACTGAAAGTATTGACGTTAATCAACGTCGCACGGCTAATACCGAGCGGCGCGATTCATCTGCCGCGAAAATCATTATTTCGCGTGAAGATATTGAGCAATATGGCGATAGTAATATAGGCGATGTACTGCGCCGCCTGCCTGGAGTTACCGTCGGCGGCAGACCTGGGCGCGGTGGTGCGCCGGGGCTACGCGGGATGGGTGGCGGATTTACGCAAATACTCATCAATGGTGAGCGTATCTCACCGGGTTTTTCCATTGAGCAAATAACGCCCGAACAAGTTGAGCGGATCGAGATTTTGCGTTCTCCCACGGCCGAAACCGGTGCGCGCGCGATTGCCGGCACGATCAACATCGTTTTACGTGAGCCGCTACGTGCGCGCAATAACGACATCCGGCTGGGCGTGCAAGATGAGCGCGGCAAGTTTTCACCCAATGTGTCGTTCTCACGTAATGACACCTTCAGCCCTACCGGTACTTATAATTTGACCTTATCCGCAGGACACACCGCGCAGTTAACCGATACCGCCGCGCGTACGACCTATGTGGATGTTCCGAGCAACCGCATTACGCTGGATCAACAAACTTTTTCTGAAGCCAACGAGAAACGTGACAATATTTTTCTCACCAGCCGCTTTCAGTGGCGGTTAGGGCCGGGTGAATTATTTAGCATCCAGCCTTTCATGGTGATGAATAAGGGCGACACCCAAACTAACGGTACGCTCACACAAACCATTGGCGCGCAAGCTGCCCCCTACGCTACGGTTAGGAGCAATGTGGATGCCAAATTTAATGTGGCGCGCGTGATGACTATGCTCAACAAACGACTGGATCCGTCAACTCGCTTAGAGCTGCGTACCAGCTTCGGGCAATTTTCGTCTGACAACGATATCGTCATTCGCGAGTTTGCCTTAACCGGTAGGCCAGTGCTGACCCAAACTACTGATAGCGACACCAAAGATCGCTCGTGGAATATCGTTGGTAAATTCTTATACAACTGGGGCAACGGTAAGCATAATCTCGTCGGCGGCTGGGAGTATGAAGACATTAAGCGCATCGACAATGCCACCACGTTATTTAATGGCGTGCCGCTGTTAGCCGATTTTGGCTCGCAAATAAATGTCGCCACACGTCGCACCGCACTCTATGTGCAGGACGAATGGGATCCGCTGCCACAAGCCTCCGCGTATTTGGGGCTGCGCTGGGAGCAGATCAATACTGAAAGCCGTAACCGCGCCAGCCCAGTCAATAATAAAAGCAGCGTTATCACGCCGCTTGCTTTTGGTGTGTGGCGTTTTGCCCAGCCAAGTCGCGATCAACTTCGCTTAAGCCTAACGCAAAGCTATCGTGCGCCATCGACCCAAAATTTAGTCGCGCGCCCTAGCTTAAATACGCTCTTTCCGGTGCCGGGCGCGAATACGGCGGTGAGCCCCGATCGTGCGGGCAACGCCAACTTGAAACCTGAATTGGCCAATGGTATTGACTTGGCCTACGAAGATTTTTTTGAAGGTGGCGGCGTGCTGTCGGTGAATTTGTTCACGCGCCAAATTAAAGATTTAATTCGTAACGTTACCGCACTCGAAACCGTTTCATGGGCCACAAGCCAACGCTTTGTCACGCGCCCGCAAAATTTAGGCCGTGCACGCACCAGCGGCATCGAGTTTGATGCGAAGTTTCGTCTACCAGAGCTTATTAAAGACGCGCCAGCAATTAACCTCCGCGCCAATTTAAGTATTTTTGACTCCAAAGTAAATTCGGTTAATGGCCCGAACAATCGCATCAGCGAGCAGCCAAAAGTCACCGGCAATTTGGGGGCAGATTATCGTTTTCGCGGTACTCCATTTTCAGTCGGTAGCTCGATTAATTTCACGCCAGCTTTCGACTTACAGGTAGCAAACAATCAGCTGCAAAAAAATGGCGTGAAGCGCGTAGCCGATGCTTATGTATTGTGGACGGTGGATTCAAGCATACGCGTGCGATTATCGTTTTCAAACCTGTCGCCACAAGATGCCGTCAATAGTAATATTTTGACTTCTGGCAATGAGCGCCAAACGGTGGTGACCAATGGCAAGACCAGTTTGACAACGGCGCTACGATTAGAAATTCGCTTGTGATGTAAGTCGTTGTCACGCCTAACAGAGTAGGGCGTTCTCATGCGACGAGCAATCTTGTCGGCTTCGTGTGGGCTTTATCGCAGCGCAAAGCCGATAAGATTCCCCACAACGGCGTTCGGAATGACAAGGCTTAAGTGCGGAGGAAAAATCTTCCAATCTGTCATTCCGACAGAGCGTGTTGTTTGCGCGACGATCAATCTTATCGTCGTTCGTTCGCCGCCATCTATGCAAGCGAAAACGCATTGAACAAATGAAATCCCTCACCCAAACGTTTAGAACCACTGCGCATTAAATTTAGCATTCATCTTTTTGGCGTTCATCAGCGCTTTACAAAAAATCACAACCCAAACGCATCTTGTAGCCACTCGACATTATTGATCGTTAATTTATTGAGAAGCACGGCATCAAAGCGACATGGCGGCGGATGACCGATTTGACCTAAATAATGTTGGGCTGCCGCGATGATGCGGCGTTGTTTTGCCACATTGATGCTCGCCGCCGCGCCGCCAAAATCTTTTGAGGCGCGGTAGCGCACTTCGGTAAATACCAGTACCTCGCCCGCTTGCATAATGAGGTCAATCTCGCCATAGCGGCATTGATAATTTCTGACTAGCGTTGTTAAGCCGTGGCGATTGAGATAAGTTTCGGCAATGCGTTCAGCACTATCACCGGTGACGCGTTTGTCAGTTTTCTTGCCAAACAGATTACCTAATTTCATTCGGCAGATTTCACCACTTGCGGCTTGCCGTCGCGCATTTCTAAGCTTGTAAGGCTGCGATTTAGCTGATTGCCATCGAGCGTAATGCGCCCTGTTACCCCGTCAAGGGGCGGAAATTTAATTGCGCCCGAACCAGGCGTCTTATTCACCACGTTTTCTGCCGTTAGCAGCGCCAACATCACACGCCATGCATCAATGCCGAGTGCATATAAACGCTCGTAGTCAGAGGACGTTGGTTCAGCCGGGCGCGGATAGGCCATTACCGCCGCGTGGTCACGCTCGGCAAACCATGGCTTTTCTAAATATTTCACGCTGTCTAAGTCGAGGTTATCAATCCCACCTGCGCGTGGGTCGAGCGTATGAGCGGTGGCAAATACCGGCATACCTTGCGGCAAATAAGGACGGGCGAATCGTGCTACTTGCATTTCGGCGGCGATAAACGCGACATCAGCTTTGGTGGCATCCGGCTTATCCAATATTGCGATTGCCGATTTAATTCGGGCACCGTCAGCGATGACGCCTGACACCGTAATTTTAGTCGCAACAGTGCCGCCAAGTCTCAACCACTCTTTTTCAAACGCGTCTTGAATGCGCTTTGATATTGTTGCATGGCTGGCGAGTATCGCCACGTGCCGATAGCCCTCCTGCTGTGCGGCGCGTGCGACTAATCTGGCGTCGTTATCGAGCGTCAACGAGATGTGAAAAAAATTATTTGCTTCCGCTTTAAGAAGCTCGCTTGGGGTGTTGAGTGCTAAGGTAGGCAAGTAGCCTGCCTCACGTGCCACCACATTTGCGCCCTCTCGCGTAACACCGGCGACTACCGCAACAGCGCTGTCGTTGACGGCCTTGCGATAGTGCGTTGCGAGGTCGCCAGCATCGTCATCGGTTATATAAATTTGGGGCACAAATTTATCGCGCCCGCTAACGTCCGCTGCGGCAATAAAACCATTTCTTAACGCGTCTGCAACACGTCCGAGAGATTTTGATGCGAGCGGTAAAATCAGCGCGATGGTTTTGGCTTTTTCAATTGGCTTGTCGGCAGGTTTGTCGCTTGCTTTGTTACCTAGCGTATCGTCAACCGGCTTTGCCGTATCGGCTGGCGGCGCAGATGCCACTACCGTTTGCGCGGAGACCTCTGTTGCACTATGGGCGGCAAGCCACCACAATAGCGACATTATCAACACGCGAAAATAAAAACACTGCCGCATCGGCGTGACCCATATGAATGAAAATATTGAAAATGCATTATATGTGGTGGCCACTCCCATCGGTAATTTGGGCGACATTACCCATCGCGCTTTGCACATACTCGCCAACGTCGATGTCATTGCCGCTGAGGATACGCGTAACACCCAATCGCTATTGCGCCATTACGATATTAAAACGCGGCTCATCGCGGTGCATCAACACAACGAGCGCAATGCGGCTGACGGCATTGTCAAATTACTCGCTGAAGGCAAGTCAGTCGCGTTAGTTACCGATGCGGGTACCCCAGCAGTGAGTGACCCGGGTGCGCGCGTGGTCGCGGCAATGCACGATGCCGCGCAACGGGTTATACCGATTCCTGGCGCGTGTGCTGCGGTGGCGGCGATTTCCGCGAGTGGCGAGGGCGAAGATGGCTTTTTATTTTGCGGATTTTTGTCCGCTAAGGCGGGTGAACGTGCTCGTGCATTAGCTGACCTTCGCGATACCAATCTGGCGCTCGTTTTTTATGAGTCACCGCATCGCATATTGGAATCCGTGGCGGCGATGGTGGAAGTATTTGCAGACACGCGCACATTAGTTGTCTGCCGCGAGATCACGAAAAAATTTGAAACCATTCATCGACTCAAATTGAATGAAGCGCTGGCCTGGTTTCAAGCGGATGCGAACCAACAGCGTGGAGAGTTCGTACTAATACTTTCAAAACCTATAATTGGCGGGCAGGATGGAGCAAAAACGGCTGAAGATACCCAGCTAGAGCGCACTTTGCAAATATTGCTTGCCGAGCTGCCTGTGAAGCAGGCGGTGTCATTAGCGGTTGAACTTACCGGGGAAAAGAAAAACAAAGTTTACGCATTGGCGCTCGAATTAAAAGCCGCTCCGATTGTTGCCCCTTTATAATTTCAGTATGCAAACACCACAAACATTTATGATAACGAGACCAGACGACTGGCATTTACACCTGCGTGACGGCGATGCTTTGAAGGCCGCACTGCCGCATACGGCAAGGCAGATGGCGCGCGCCATTGTGATGCCCAATTTAAAGCCGCCGGTGCGCAATGTGGCGGATGCCGCCGCCTATCGAGCGCGCATCATCGCGGCGATACCGGCGGGGATGACGTTTGAACCGCTGATGACGCTCTACCTGACCGACAATACCTCGCCAGCCGATATCGTCGCGGCGAAAGCATCCGGCTTCGTGAAGGCGGTGAAGTACTATCCCGCCGGTGCGACCACCAATTCTGACTCTGGTGTGACTGATATACGCAAGTGCGATGAAGCGATTGCCACCATGCAGGAGGTTGATTTGCCGCTGCTATTGCACGGTGAAGTGACGGGCGATGAGGTTGATACGTTTGATCGCGAGAAAGTTTTTATTGAGAAGCACCTTGCTGACTTGGTGCAACGGTTTCCGACATTGCGTGTGGTGCTCGAACACATCACCACCGCAAACTCGGTAAAGTTTGTGCTGGAGGCGAGTAACAAGGTTGCCGCCACCATCACACCGCAGCACCTCTTGTTTAATCGCAATTCGATTTTTAAGGGCGGAATTCGTCCACACCTTTTCTGCCTGCCGATATTGAAACGCGAAGAACACCGGCTCGAATTGATCAAAGCAGCAACGTCCGGCAACCCCAAATTTTTCCTCGGTACTGATAGTGCGCCACACACGCGAAACTCGAAGGAATCTTGTTGCGGCAGCGCGGGTTGCTTTTCTGGATTGCATGCGATGGAGCTTTATGCCAAAGCCTTCGAGAGCGTCGGCGCATTGGACAAATTGGAAGCCTTCGCCAGTTTTTACGGGCCCGATTTTTATCAATTACCGCGCAACACCGGAAAGATTACGTTGAACAAAGTAACTTGGCGCGTGCCGCAAGAGTTGCCCTTTACAGAATCAGGATTGGTGCCGCTTTGTGCCGGTGAAGAGATGTCGTGGCAGATGGCTTGACCGGCGACGGCTGGGCGCGGTTAGCATCGCAAAAAGGCTCGCCGCTATTCGCCAGCGTGCGCAAAATTCTGGATGCGCTTGATGGTGGCGGTAGTGAAGTCAGCAATAACGATTGGCCTACGTTAGATCAGCTGAATGCACTCAGCAAAGCGCGCGACCTGCGCAACAGCAATGACAAGCCCATCCGCTTCATTCAGCCTGTCGGTGCGGCCTCGGCGATGGCCTATGAGTTGCAGATTGCCACTACCGGCGAGATTCCAACGCGTGAAAATTTGCACGATTTGCTAAACGCGATGCAGTGGCTGTCGTTTCCGCAGTTCAAATGCACCATCAACGCCGAGCACGTCAAGCGACTTCAATGCGAATCTGGCGAGGAAGCCAAGTCGCGCTCGAAGGCGCGTGATGTGCTCACGATGCTCGATGAAAGTGGCGTGATCGTCGCGAGTACCGATCCATCGCTTCTGGAACTGTTGCGATCATTCCAGTGGCGCCTGTTGTTTGTTGAGCGGCGCGCGGACGTGATCGAGTGTATGCGTTTCCACCTAGTCGGTCACGGCCTGATGGAAAAGGCGCTGGCACCTTTTATTGGTATCACCGGCAAAGCGCTGCTGTTATCAGTCACGTCCGATGAGCTCGACAATACGATGCTGTTGGATAGTCGAGCGGCAGATTGGCTAACGCACGCAACTAATCTAGCGAGCGCGCAAAACTTAACACCATTACCGTTGCTTGGCATCCCCGGCTGGGACGTGCGCAATCAAGTGGCTGCTTTCTATGACAACACTGACTACTTTCGTCCAGGACGATCATCGAAACGCGCGTGAGCGATTATTCAAACCGGGTGAGAGATTCCTGAAACTCGCGTGAGATATAAGTAAAACCCGCATGAGATATGAGCAAAACCTGTGCGATATATAGCCGAAACCTGGGTGAGATATAACCGAAACCCGCGTGAGATAATCACCCCGGAAGCTCGCCAGACAGTCGCTGCACACGGATCGATTGATGTGTAGAGGAAAGTCCGGACTCCATAGAGCAGAGTAGTGGGTAACGCCCATCCACCGTGAGGTGAGGATTAGAGCAACAGAGACGAGTCGTGCGCGCCGCAAGGTGTGTGCGGGTGAAACGGGCAATCTCTACTTGGAGCAAACCCAAATAGGCAGGCATTGATGCGGCTCGCGGAGCCTGCGGGTAGGGTGCTAGAGGCGTGCGGTAACGTACGTTCGAGAGGAATGACTGTCACGGCACGCAAGTGTCGCTACAGAATCCGGCTTATCGGTGGGCTTCCAACTTTTTCGTAACGATTGTCTGGCTGTAAGGGTGTGCCGTGCGCATCCGCGTTGATTTTTTAACCGCCAATACACGATAAAAATAATTTGGTAACACTCGATCATTGCTGCAATGCGAGCAATCTAAATTTATAGCGTTGAGACATTTGCCATGTCCGAAAATTTCGGTGTTAAGAGGTTCGTTAAGTTCATCGCTCGTCATCCACAGGTGCATTGGAAGAGCCATTTTTTGATTGGCGACGCTGCTGATGCACGGGTGGTTGTCAATACCCGAACAGGTGATTATTACGACAATTATTTTGAATTAACATTTATTTGCTAAGCGCATCAATTAGTCGCTTCAACGAAGTTGCTGCAATCAGCAGTTTTACTGTCTCTGTTTCATTGCCTAGATAGCACAGTCTTAGGCGATGCCTTGCAAAGGGCTACAGCCAATCACCACAAACACTAGGCTTCATGACAACAGTTGGCATCTAAAGATGCGGCTGCAGAACCCACATAACCTACTCACGCCGACTCCATTTATGATGAAAAAATCCCACTTACTTTTTCCGCCTTGGCATTAATAGCCTTTGAGGTCAATCCTGTTTTTCCGAAACCTGCTGTTGTTGTGCCGACCGGCGCAAGCGTCGCTATGTTGGTGCTGGATGCGTCTTGATCATTAAGTGTTTAAATGATTGAGTCTTGGAGCCACAACTGCTTTTTAGGAACAATCTGTTAAACCTGAACATTCTGAAAAAGATTAGAGTCAACATGAGGACGCTAAAACAACAGGTTATGGCGATTGCAACTACCTTCGTTGGGCTTCTCGTTTTGTTGCCGGGATGCAAATCAATGAGAACTGTTATCGTTGACATTGACTTTGATGTAGACATTAAAGGCGTCGATTCTGCGGGTAAGGAATGGCGCGCTGCGCTAGCAGAGCTAACGCGTCAGAGGGCAGATCAGGCAGCATCTCCTTTCTCGTACACACGTTATGTTGGAAAGCTATTTGAATGGCGCATTCAAGTCGGCCCCACTGACCTTGGATATTTTTTTTCGAAGCAACATTAGCGAACCTGT
>Ga0209490_10004086_pt1 | contig 13529 bp, 12 predicted proteins | sample MAT06_FD_187209 | JGI IMG/M metagenome (GOLD analysis project Ga0209490, IMG submission 187209) | Freshwater microbial communities from Lake Fryxell liftoff mats and glacier meltwater in Antarctica - MAT-06 (SPAdes) (version 2) | ecosystem: Environmental > Aquatic > Freshwater > Ice > Liftoff...
CTTTGGTAGTAGCAGTAGTGATATCACCTTTGGCGCAAGTAATACCCAAACATGGACAGGGCTTTTAACTATTGATAACTGGTCGGCGATCGCTAATGAAACTCTGAAATTTGGGACAACTAATACTGGTTTAACATCAACTCAACTAAATAAAATCCAATTCAGTGGGTTTAATCTCGGAGCAGATATATCGAGTTCAGGCATAGTTACTCCTAAAGCAATTAAAGGAGCCAACACAGTTAGTAATACCATCAACGGAACCAATCTCAATGACGTATTAATCGGCAATATCGGTGTTGATACAATTTCTGGTTTAGGTGGGAATGATATTCTGACAGGAGGATTAGGAGCGGATTCCTTAACAGGTGGAAGTGGAGCGGATTTATTTGTCTATAACGGTTTAACCGATTCTCTAGTCGCTAATCCTGATAGGTTAATTGGTTTTAATCAAGTTGAAGGCGATCGCTTCCGCATTCTATCAGGTAATCCCACAGCTTTAGTGGAGAGGGGAACTGTGGCAGGGGCAAACCTAACGGCGGCGGCGACTACGGCGTTTGCGGGAATTGGAGCGGGGGCTGCTGGCTTCTTTACTTGGAATAGTGGGCGGTATTTGGGCATTAATAATGGCACGGCGGCGTTTAGTGCTGCTGCGGATTTGGTGGCAAATATAACAGGTCTGACTCCTGCGCCTGTGCTTTCTGTGGGTAATTATTTTGTGTAATGAGAACAGATACGCTTTTAAGCCTTGCGGAGACTTTCCCACATTTGCAAATATTCCTGTTGCGTAGGTTCGGGCAAAGGCGAAATCAACTCACTCTTGGCGAGGATTCGAGGATTAGGAAATTTGACTGGATCGCTGGTAACACTATTGGGAAGTGCATTGATATCAGCATTAGTGGCATTGGCAAAGGTTAGAGCAGCAATTTGATTAGCGATCGCTGGTTCCAGATAAAAGTTCAACCAATTTTGGACAAAAGCTTGATTTTCTGAGTTTTTCTTTGGTATTACCCACATATCCGTCCACAAAGCTGTTCCTTCTGATGGAATGACAACGGCAATGTCAGGATTTTGTTGAGCAGCTTTAATTATGTCCTGCGACCAACCTACGGCGACCCAGCTATCATCTATTAATAGAGGCTGTAGGTAAGTATCAGAAGTATAGAATAAAAGCTGTGATTGCAGTTGTTGCAGATCGGATTTAAGAGTCGCGATCGCTTTTAAGTTTAAGGTTGTGTAAGAATACCCAAGTTTTTTTAATACTAAGCCAATTACTTCACGAGCATCATCAGGTACAGTAATCTTCCCTTTTAATTCAGAACGCCATAAATCGCTCCAACTGGTAATTGGGGTTTTTACTTTATCGGTGCGATAGGCGATCGCCGTGACTCCATAGCGATAGGGAATACCCCAAACTTGCCCGTTGCGAGTAGCTGATTGCTGCCAAGTTGGTGATAGGTTTGCCCATTGCGGAACTTGCTTAGATATTTCGTCGATAGAAGCTATGGGGGAAATTAATTTTTGAGCGATCGCTAAATCTAACCAAGCATCTCCTAAGCTAGCGACATCAGGAATTTTATCGGGTTCAGAAGTAGCTTTTAAGATTTTCCAAATTGCCTCTGGGGTAGCTTCAGCTTTTAGTTCTGTGGGCTTGCTGAATCTAGTTTCAAATTGTTTAACTACTTTACTAGGCACTGCTCCTGCTAATCCCAAAACTCTTAGGCGCTTGGGGTCAGCGAATAAGCTACATCCACCTAATGAACCACCAAGAGCGATCGCTGTGCCACCAATAATAAAATCTTTTCTACGCATAATCAATTCAAATTTATCGGGCTTTAAGGAGCTTTAGGAGTAGAAGACCGCTTTGTAATTGGAATTAAATAAGCAATAATTGCTCCTCCAATAAAACCTGCAACATTGCGCGTAATTGGCAACCAATCTGCCGTTCGGGCAATAACAGGAAATATGCCAAAAGCCACAAATAACATTCCCCACAATGGCGTTAAAATTAATGCCCAGCGAAAGGCAAAGCCCTCACCTTCTCGACGGGGTTGACCAGCAAAGCCAAAAATTAAACCGCCTAAGATCGAAGTCATTAACGTTAAAACCCATTGCTCTTGGGGTAGCCCTGGAACGACATTACAGCCATTTTGCTCCAAGCAGGTCGTAATTGCGTCCAAGGATGCCAAAATTGCTTGATCCTGCCCCTGTTCTCTCACAAAAAATTGGTTACCATAGCGTGATTGCAATTCGATCCAAAAACCCCTAGGCAGTAAATTATAAACCTCATCACCCACATTAAAATTCAAAAGATTGCGATCGCGCGAATCTGCAACAAGTAACACACTACGATCATTTAAACCCCAAAAATTCTTAACGGCTCTACCCGGAGTTAGGTCTACTTGAGTTAATACCCGCAATTTCCAACCTGACTTCGCTTCAAATTCTTGAATATCTTTATTGATCTTAGTTTCTTGAAAATCACTGAGAAACTTACCTAAATCGATCACATTAGTCATTTGCTGTGGTAATAACTCTGGCGCATCAATGGCATAGGCGGGAGTAGGAATAATAAAACCAATGATGAGAATAGTTAAGCAGGCGATCGCCAAAGATCTAAAACTATGAGCAAATTTGAACATGACTACTTTTTGTAAAATTGGTTTAATAAAATTGGATAAATTTAAGTGTTTTAATAAATCTTTACCTAATTGTAAGTTAAACCTACTTCTATGGCATTTTGTCGGTACTCAAATTACTTAAAATTTGGACAAAAATAGACACTGATTTTAAAAATGTCACAAACTTGCGGTAAATTGTGAAACAGTCCGTATCTTAAACAAAATCTTACAAACTCAGAGTCCCAACCCCAATGAAGGCATACCTAGCAGCCGCCGTCCAAATGACGAGTCTTCCAGACTTACAAAAAAATTTGGCACAAGCAGAAGAATTAATCCAACTCGCAGTAAATCGAGGAGCAGAGCTAGTTTGCCTCCCAGAAAATTTTTCTTTTTTAGGTGATGAAGAAGCTAAAACTCAACAAGCAAGTGAAATTTCGCAACAAAGTCTTAAATTTTTAGAAACGATGGCACAACGCTATCAAATCACATTACTAGGTGGTGGCTTTCCCATACCCCAAAATCCTGAAAATCCCAAGTCAGGTAAACTTTTTAATACAGCCGTTTTATTTGGAAAAGATGGGAAAGAGTTGGCGCGCTACCACAAGATGCATTTATTTGATGTTAATCTCCCCGATGGTAATACCTATCAAGAATCTGACATCATTGAAGCTGGATCTGAAGCTCCACCCATCTATTATTCCGATCGCTTGGGTAATCTAGGCTTGTCAGTCTGCTATGATGTGCGCTTTCCTGAGCTTTATCGCTACCTTTCTCTTATGGGTGCTAACGTTTTGATTGTCCCCGCCGCATTTACCGCATATACAGGCAAAGATCACTGGCAGGTTTTATTGCAGGCACGGGCGATCGAAAATACCTGTTATGTAATTGCTCCTGCTCAAGTTGGTAAACATAACCCTCGTCGTCAGTCCCACGGTCATGCCATGATTGTTGATCCTTGGGGCGTAATTCTTGCCGATGCTGGAGATCAGCCTGGAGTGGCGATCGCTCCCATTGAACCATCCCGCCTAGAACAAGTGCGCCGCCAAATGCCTTCGTTACAGCACCGAGTTTTTAAAAACTAGAGATCTTTATATTCCTAAAGATAATCCCAAAGCTTTAGCCATTACGGCAATCGGGGCTGGTTTTCCTGTCCAAAACTCTAAAGCGATCGCCCCTTGGTGCAACAACATCTTTAATCCATCTATGGCAACTAGTCCTTGAGCCATAGCCATCTTTAAAAACTGCGTAGGGCGGGGAGTATAAATTAAATCGTAAGCGATCGCTCTCTGGGGCATTAAATTAATTTGCGGTAATGTCAACGGTGAACCAAAATTTGAACCTAAATCAGTACCCATGCCAATCGGCGTAGTGTTAATTACTAATCCTGCCACTGCTAAAAGAGGATCAACATTAGACCAAGTATGAACCCTTAATCCATGGGTTTTTAGTTGCCCAGTCATGGTGCGGTGAAATTCTTTAAGCTTGAGGACATCGCGCCCAACCACATGGACAACTGGACAGCCTAGTTCAAAGCATCCAGCCACTGCCGCTTTTGCCGCACCACCACTACCTAAAACCACCGCAGGTATATTTTGCCAATCTCGATCTAGCTCCTTTAACGGTACTAAAAATCCATGGACATCAGTATTCGTACCAATCCAACCGCTATCAACTCGCTTAACCGTATTCACAGCACCCACAGCCCTCGCCACATCTGTAATTTGATCTAGTAATGGCATAATTTCTTGCTTATGGGGAATAGTCAGATTAAAGCCCACAACCGTAGCGATCGCGCCTAAACCATGTACAGCAGTTGCCAAATCTGTAATATTCACAGAAAAAGGCACATACACATAATCTAACCCCATAGAAGCGATCGCCGCATTATGCATTACAGGAGAAAGACTATGGCTTACTGGATTACCAATAATTCCTAATATTTTTGTTGTTCCTAAAACCTTCATTTTTTGTTAAAGCAGTTTTCTCTCAAGTCTGTCATAAATTAATCTAACTGCCTAAAGATTATTTGAAGATTGCTATATAGAAACCATTGTCAAGATTAAAGTGTTGTAGAGTAAAAATTGCAAAGTATAGGGAAACTCCTTTGATCTCACTAGAACGTGTCAGCGAAATCTATCACACTCCTCTTAACTCTCTGATATTTGAGGCGCAAAGTATTCATCGCCAATACCATGAGGCTAATACTGTGCAGATGTGTACTCTATCTAATATTAAGTCGGGGCGTTGTCCAGAAGACTGCAAATATTGCCCTCAGAGTGCAAGGTATAAGGCGGATATTTCTGAATATGGGCTTTTATCCGTAGAGGAAGTTCTTAATCAAGCGCAACTAGCTAAAGCTAACGGCTCTACCCGTCTGTGTATGGGGGCGGCATGGCGGCAGGTCAGTGATGGTGAAGATTTTGAGCAGGTTTTAAAAATGGTGGAAGGGGTTGCTAATTTGGGCATGGAAGCCTGTGTGACCTTGGGAATGCTGCGAGAAGATCAAGCGCAAAGGCTGGCAAAGGCTGGTTTAACTGCTTATAACCATAATCTCGATACGTCAGAAAAATTTTATCCTGAGATTATTACAACCCGTACCTATAGCGATCGCCTAGAAACCATCAAAAATGTAGCAGCCGCAGGGATTCAAGTATGTTGTGGGGGAATTGTGGGTATGGGTGAGGCAGATAGCGATCGCATTGAATTGTTACATACCTTAGCAAATCTAGATCCACAGCCTGATTCTGTTCCCATTAATGCCCTTTCACCTGTGGAGGGTACTCCCCTCGGTAATTTACCAATTATTGATCCAATTATTTTAGTCAGAATGATTGCTACCGCTCGAATTTTAATGCCTAAGGCAATGGTGAGGCTATCAGCAGGTCGAGATCAACTGACGACAAGCGATCAAGCCTTATGCTTTTTAGCAGGTGCTAATTCCATTTTTAGTAGTGATAAATTGTTAACGACTTCTAATCCCAGTTTAGATCGGGATGCTGAAATGTTTGACCAGTTGGGAATAGCAGCAATGACTTAAATCTGATCAGATCGTAATATAATCAGAGCCTAAGCTTGACCATAGAATCTATCAATTTCAATAACATCCTCATACATATAAAATAAATGACTTCTTTTGTTGTTGCTGTACCCGCCACCACTGGAAATCTTGGGGCTGGGTTTGATTGCCTTGGAGCAGCTTTAAGTTTGTATAATAGGTTTGAATTTTCCCTTGCGACCGAACTACAAATCCAGACATCAGGACTCTATGGTAAAGGTATAGCAGAGGATGAAACGAATTTAACCTATACCAGTCTAGTCAAATTTTTTGAATATATAGATCGCCCTGTTCCGCCATTTTCTCTAAATATTGAAGCTAATATTCCTATGGCAAGGGGACTTGGTAGTTCGGCTACAGCGATCGTGGGCGGACTTGTTGGGGGAAATTTATTGGCAGGTTCACCTTGTTCGCAAAAGCAATTATTAGACTTGGCGATCGCTATTGAAGGACATCCAGATAATGTTGCCGCCGCTATGCTTGGAGGGTGTCAGTTATCGGCATCTCGAATTGACAATAGCTGGGAAATTTGCGGGATATCTTGGCATTCTGACATTGCGATCGCTGTTGCAATTCCTAATTTTGAGCTATCAACAAAAGAGGCTAGGGCAGTCTTACCCGCAATGGTACCGATGGCTGATGCTATTTTCAATACTGCTCATTTGGCTTTGCTGACCCAAGCTTTGACAAAAGGTAATCCCCGTTGGCTACAAACTGCCTTGCAAGATCGATTACATCAACCCTATCGTGAAAGTTTAATTATTGGCATTAAAGAAGTAGAAAAAGTAGCGATCGCGTTTGGTGCTTACGGTATGGTTATTAGTGGTGCAGGTCCAACTCTATTAGCACTTGGTCACACCAGCCATATACAAGGTATTGCCACTGGAATGGTTAAAGCTTGGCAAGCAGTAGATGTAATTGCTACGAAAAAAGTATTATCCATTGCTACTAGCGGTACTACTTGTAGAGTAAATTAATTGATCTGAGTTAGAATTTAATTAATAACACTTCATAATTTATCTATGTCCAAGCTCCAGTTTTTTCTAATTACAAGTCTAATCACTTCTACACTTTTATTGTTAGCTGGTAACCGAGACACTAATTCAATTTTTCCAATTGCGATCGTCATTGCCGTATCCAGTCTAGCCAATCGTTATATCTCTGAAAATCTTTGGGATAAAGTTGCGATCTGGGGAAATAATATTACGGGGCGGAAAATTTTTCGGACTAAGCTCAAACGATTACCACCATCAAAATCTAGACGGGTTCGCTAAATTATTAAAAAACTTAAATCAGCATTGAACCGTTGGCGTAAATACCAGAACTAATCTCGCGGTTAACTAAGCAATTTCCCCCAATAATTGTATTCGCAGGAATAATAGCATCACTTAAAATATAACTGCGATCGCCTATAAAACAAGGAGATTCCAGCTTTGCAGATGGGTGAACTTCAGCCCTATTGGAAATCCAGATACCAGAACTAGGATTATGGGCGATCGCTTCTAAATCGTAAGGAATTAGCCCCTGTAAAATATCTAAATGCGCTTGATAGTATTTTTGGGGTGTGCCTAAATCCATCCAATACCCATCAGAGACAAAGCCCATCATTTTCAAACCTTGATCTAAAGCTTGGGGAAATACGACTCTTTCAAAACTTAAAGGCTCACCCACGGGATAGTCCTTAAACACATGAGGCTCAATAATGTATGTACCAGCGTTAATCGTGTTAATGCCCTTTGCTAGAAAATCTACAGCCTGCTCTGGTGTTGGTTTTTCGCGAAATGCTAAGACTTGAGAATTTTGATCTAATTCGACTAAGCCAAAAGGTGTAATATCCTCAACGGTTTTAAGGGCAATGGTGACAGCAGATTGGTTAGAGCTATGAAATTTAATTAATTCTGTTAAATCTAAATCCGTCAGAATATCGGCATTAAAAATAATTAAAGACTCGCCTGTAAAGTATGGTTCGGCTAATTTAATTGCACCTGCGGTATCGAGAGGGGTGGATTCTTCGATGTAGCGCATGTGAACCCCAAAGCGATCGCCATCCCCAAAATAATTAACAACTTGGTGCGCCTGATAATGGACGTTTACTAAAATATCGGTAATTCCTACAGCTTTACAACGATTGACCATCCATTCTAAAAATGGGCGATCGAGCAGGGGCAACATGGGTTTAGGACATCCAAAGGTCAGAGGTTTGAGTCTTGTACCTTTACCGCCAGCGATAATAACAGCTTGCATATTTTAGGAAGGGTAGATTTTAGAATGTATATCCTCAAATAGATTACTACCAATTTGATTCAGGTTTAAGTTGTTAATACTTCTTCAGAACGCCAAGCAGCATAGGATCAGGCAGCATAAATATCATCTACTTCTAGATATGGATAGGATTTCAATATTTCTTCAGAACAATGCCCTTCTGCTAAAAGTCCTACAATCATGCCAACCGTGATCCGCATTCCTCGAATACAGGGCTTACCACCCATAACACTAGGATTAAAACTCACTCGTTTTGAATACTCCATACATTTGCAAGTTTCAATTGCTATAACTTTTGCAATTAGTCCCGATAGTAGATTTTAGCTACTGCGATCGTGAAAATTATCTACTATGGAACTATGGAACTAAGTTATTTAACGGGAGATAAGGGGGACAGAATTGGGCTTGCAGGTTCGGCGGTAAAGATTGAAGGTTGAGTAGATTCTTGGTCGGGAGCCAATTTCCATAATCCTAAAACTGGAGCAACGCCCAAGAGTAAGCCTAGTAATACAGGAATATAAATGCCCGCAGACAAGCTCAGGACTAAAGCAAAGGTAAAGTTCCCCAAATACATGATCACAGGAAAAGTAAGCTGTTGTTTGGTTAAAACTGGCTGAGAATTCTTGCCACCGAGTAAAGCTGCCACAGTCATAAATAAGGCTCCTGTTCCCATCCATCCCGCAAAATTTTGCAGAGGCATTCCAAAAAAGGCTCCGTACTGTCCCCATTCCCAAAACGAATAGCGGGCTTGGCTCATGGCTGGGTCTAGCACAAAGTCCCAAGAGGTCAACATTAGGGCGGCGAGGGCGATCGCTTCTAATTTATGCATCCAATGATTACCGTAACGTAAAGAGACATTGGCAATTACAAAACACACAAGCCCCATATAAAACCATGAAAGGGGAATTGTAAAAGGAACTAGATCATTAATTTTTGCCCCTAATCCGCTTAAATAAGCATATTTACCAAAGGGGAAGCCTGTACTTGTACCGAGTAATTCGCTGGTTAAGGAAATACCGACGGAGGGAATTAAAAATGTTAAGAGTCTTCTTGCGCCGAGGGTCTGCCAACCATAAATAGAAACGGCGATCGCACCGAAAATCATATAAAGAGCACCACCACCAGACATCCCAAAGGCAAAAATTTGTAAACCAAATTCAGAGAGATTTTCAATAAACTCAGGATGTGGCAGCACTAATAGCAAACCCGCCAGACCAAAGACCATAGCTGCTAGGTGAATCCATAAAGCCAACCACTGTGTTTTCACACTCCTCATCACAAGAACTCCCAGAGATTAATAATTTTACCTAGTCTAACCAATTAAATTGATTATTACAAATTTTAACATTCCCAATAAGTCAGGTTAAAGGTCAATGGCATTAATTACAGTTTGTACATCCTTATCACCTCGACCTGAACAATTCAGTACTATTTTCTGATTAGGGTTAAGCTGTGGCATCAAAGTTTCTAGGTAGGCGATCGCATGGGCAGTTTCTAGAGCAGGAATTATTCCTTCTAGTTGCGATAAACGTTGAAATGCATCCAAAGCTTCTTGATCCGTAACACTATAGTACTCAGCCCGACCCAAATCCTTGAGATAGCTATGCTCTGGTCCTACGCCAGGGTAATCTAAGCCCGCACTAATAGAATGCGCCTCTTGCACTTGTCCATCTTGATCTTGGAGTAAATAACTCATAGCACCATGTAAAACCCCAACCCGCCCTTGGGTAAGAGTTGCAGCGTGTTTGTCTGTATCTACACCTTGACCTGCTGCCTCTACCCCAATTAATCGCACCGTAGGCTCATCTACAAATTCATGGAATAAACCCATGGCATTGGAGCCGCCACCGACACAGGCAATTAAAATATCGGGTAGCCCTTGCCATTTATCTAGACATTGCTGTCTAGTTTCTCGACCAATGACAGCATGAAAATCTCTAACCAGCATGGGGTAGGGATGGGGGCCTGCCACAGAGCCAAGAATATAGTGGGTAGTCTCGACATTTGTCACCCAATCGCGAATTGCTTCGGAAGTTGCATCTTTAAGGGTGCCAGTTCCTGATGCCACAGGACGCACCTCTGCTCCCATTAACTTCATGCGAAATACATTTAATGATTGGCGTTCCATATCATGCACACCCATATAAATCACGCATTCCAGCCCAAATCTGGCACAAACGGTTGCAGTAGCTACGCCATGTTGTCCTGCTCCTGTTTCGGCAATGATCCGTTTCTTACCCATTCTGACGGCTAAAAGTGCTTGGGCAAGGGCATTATTGATTTTGTGAGCTCCTGTATGGTTGAGGTCTTCACGTTTAAGATAAATCTGAGCGGTGCCGTAGTGGGCTGTTAGTCGTTCTGCCAAATATAAAGGGCTAGGTCTGCCTACATAATCTGTTAAATAACCATCTAGCTCTTTGAGAAATGTAGGGTCTTGTTGATAGTATTTTGCCTCAGTCTCTAAATCACTCAAGGCGCTCATGAGGGTCTCAGGGACATATTTACCACCAAATTTGCCAAATCTGCCTAGGCGATCGGGACGGCTGCCTAAAATATCGGGTTTTATTTTTGGGGTAGGAGCAAGAGGGGTTATGGTCATGATTATGTTAAGTTTTAATCCAAATATTATAGAAGATTAAGTCTATTCATTGCTAGGCTTGGGATTGCCAATGGAATAGTTGATGCCATAGCTCCAACTTAAGAGTTTAAGCCATAGCTTAGGATATTTAGCCTCGATCCATGTTTGGTTTTTATTAATGGATTTGGGGAGCCACCCACTGAGTAGGAAGTGCAAAAGGGCATCGATCGTAAAGCGGAAGTAGCTAAGTAGCCATTTTGCCATATCCCAAGCTCCCGCCATATCCCAAATCCACACAATAATCTTGGGATTTTTAATCGCGGCAATAACTGCTAAACGGTTAAACATTAACCAACCTAGTCGATCTTTAATAAAGCGATCGCTCACACTAGCTTCTTGTCCTGCCATAACCCCAAAAAATGAGTTGAGCATAGAGTTAATGCGCTCTGGAGGTAAAACTCTACCTGTAGGTACCATCATCCCTTTAGAAAATAACCAAGTTACTGCCACATTACTTTGGTATGCCGTAATATTTTGCAACTGATCGGCAGAGAGTAAATCATGCTTAAGGGCGGTATTTAGCAGGTCGGTTAAACGAGGGAGATTTCTGACTAGAGAGCCAAATCCTGTAAATACTAAGGGGGACTGTAAGGCGGCAGCATCTCCGAGCGCTAATAATCGATCAAAAGATACCTGTCGAGCATTTACCCCCAAACTAAAATGTCCAGGGATATAGCCAAAGGTAGCTTTTTTCCAAGTTAGTTTGTCCATGTCACAGCGCCGATATTCAGGCAGAATGGTAAAGAAATCTTCGTACATTTCTAAAAGGGAGCCGGGGTTTTGGGCATTGACCTGATGGTAGTGAAAAAGATAGACAGCAATTTCATTATTTGCAAGTGGAAACAACTCCCAAATTAATTGTCTACCTCTGGAAATATCGCCATGACTAAAGAGAACATCGCCATATTTTTTGTCCCAAACACTGGGATCTATACCCTCAAGTACAGCACCGACGGTGGGGCAGACACTATCAAATGCCTGACCATCATTAATTTGTTGAGCGATCGCACTGGCGGAACCCATGGCATCAAGGATTAACCTTCCTGTTAGCTCTAGGCTTTCTTGAGTGATGAGGTTATGAGCTTTAACTATTACGGATTGATTCGTAACTACAGCTTGATCGAATTCTGTTTGTTCAAAAATTTCACCGCCAAATTGTTTTAATTTTTCGCCACAGATTTTTAATAGCCTTTCTGAAGCGATCGCCACATTCAGAACCGTAGGTGTATGTAGAACAGCAGCTTTGGCATTAGGGGGATTATTGCCATCAAAAAACTTATTAAACCCATCCTCATATTCTCTAAGAATAATGCTCTCAAATTCAGCTTGGGTAAATAGTCCAAAATCTACCAACCCTTGAAACTCGGCTCTCGAAATATTCCACTCTCGGTTCATGCGCCCAAAGGGAAGACGCTCGATCAGACAGACTCGATACCCTAGTTTTGCCATCATCGTGGCGTGAATTATGCCCAATGCTCCGCCAATATAAATTAAATCGTAGGTTGGAGTCTTGGTGACTTGGGTTTGACGATCTCTAAAGACGACCTGCTTGGGCTTTTGGGGATTGCATACACTATCTCGCCACCGCTTTTCCCACCAATACACCCGATTTAGATCGTATTCACCGTTGGGTAGCTTCTGAAAATATTTAACTGTGAGGGGATAATCCGCTTCTAGTGCCTCAAAAATAGATGCTCCCTTGGCTAAATCCACAGCGATCGCTTCTTTGGGGGCAGGATATTGAGGCGGGAATGCTAGGTGAATTTGTTTGGTTAAATCCTTTAGAATCTCTTGTTCATGATTTAAAACAGCTTCTGTCCAGCGAAAAGCCTTGAGGTAGGTAGTCCGTTGCAGTGACCACACAAAGACGCAAATTTGAGCCTCTTCTGAGGCAATAATCAAACCATCAGGGGTTAATGTTTTCTCAGAGTTACGGGGAGTAAAATTGGAATGAAGCCATGCCCTAACAGAGTTGGTGTCAGGGGTAGGAATTTCTAAATAGGTTAACTGGTGCATGAATCAGAAAATAATGCCTTGTTAGCAAAATCTAACACACTAGAGTCATTACCAATCAGCGATCGCCGCAAATATCATCAATAATGGGTATTATTCGACTATTTCTCTAACACTTTTCAGTAGAGAATTTAAGTGTTTAATTTTAGAGGTCAATTTCAAAACTGGCACACCTTAGCTGATCCCATAGAAATTAAAATTCTATTCTTGTCATGTCCCATCCTATTAATTTACAAGGATTTACAAGTATATGGAAGCTTATATCACCAGTATTGGCAAGTTTCTACCGGGGAAAGCGATCGCAAATTCCGAAATAGAAGACTATCTAGGCATGATTGGCGGAAAACCTTCTAGGGTTAAAAATCGCATACTCCAAAGCAATGGCATTCAGACCAGACATTACGCCTTGGACAAAGAGCAGAATAGTATATATCTCAATAGTGAAATGGCGGCGGCGGCAATTAGGGAAGCCTTGAAAAATCAAGATTTAGAACCAGATGCGATCGATTTACTAGCCTGTGCCACAACTTGGGGCGATGTCTTAGTACCTAGCTTTGCCAGTATGGTGCATGGGGAATTATCAGAATTTCCACCCCTAGAAATAGTCTCCACCCAAGGTGTATGCTGTGCTGGGGTCTCTGCCCTTAAGTATGCTACTAGTCAAGTGCAATTAGGTCATAAACAGAATGCGATCGCTGTGGCTTCTGAAATTCCCTCTCGTTTATTTAAAGCTAAAAGATTTGAAGCAGAAGCAAAAATAAAGTCTGGGAGTTCTCTTCCCTTTGATACCGAATTCCTCCGATGGATGCTATCCGATGGTGCAGGGGCAATGCTAGTTCAAGATCATCCTAATCCTGAGGGTCTAAGCCTTAAAATCGAATGGATTGAATTAATTTCCCATGCCAACGCCTATCCTGTCTGTATGTATGCGGGGGCTGAGGAT
>Ga0209490_10004088_pt1 | contig 13529 bp, 11 predicted proteins | sample MAT06_FD_187209 | JGI IMG/M metagenome (GOLD analysis project Ga0209490, IMG submission 187209) | Freshwater microbial communities from Lake Fryxell liftoff mats and glacier meltwater in Antarctica - MAT-06 (SPAdes) (version 2) | ecosystem: Environmental > Aquatic > Freshwater > Ice > Liftoff...
CTATGAAGATTTTACGGTTGGCGACCTCTACCAACACCTGTTGGGGCGAACGGTAACGCAGACGGACAATATCTGGTTTACCTTGCTCACCGTCAACCCCAACCCGATCCACTTTGACGCCCATTTCGCGGCGCAGACCGAGTTTGGCAAACCGCTGGTCGACTCGACCTTTACCCTCGCGCTGGTCACCGGCCTCTCCGTGGCGGATATTTCGCAAAATGGCGTCAACCTGGGCTGGGACGAAGTGCGGCTGCCCAACCCGGTCTTCGAGGGCGACACGATCTATGCGCAAAGTGAGGTGCTGGAGATGCGTGAGTCGCAATCGCGGCCGCACATGGGTATCGTCAAGTTCAAGACAACTGGCTACAACCAGGAAGGCGTGGTCGTGCTCGAATTCAAACGCACTGTGATGATCTACAAACAGGGGCATGTGCCCACGGCCCATCGTCCCCAGGTCAAGCGCTGATCAAAGCGTTTAGGCGTTGACAAATCTACACTTCACTGATAAAATCTAAGTCTAGACAGTCTAGACTGATTGTGCGGAGGTATCTATGCAGCAAATTTGGCAACTTCAGGAAGCGAAGAATAAGTTTAGTCAGGTCGTGGAAAAGGCAATCCAAAGTGGTCCGCAAGTAGTGACAAAGCATGGAGTGGAAGTCGCCGTCGTGCTCTCGTATGCCGAGTATAGAAAGATGGCTACAGCTCAGAAAAAGTTATCGGCGTTTTTCCGAGAATCACCTTTAGTTGGCGTAGACCTGGATCTAACGCGTGATAAAAGCGAGGTGAGGGACGATATCGAGTTATGAAATATCTCTTAGATACCAATGTGATTTCTGAACTTGTGGCGAAGCAACCTGTCGCCCAGGTTGTTACGTGGATTGACAATATTGATGACACGCAAGCTTATCTTAGTGTGATCACCATTGGCGAGATCAAAAAGGGTATTGAAAAGTTACCTGATTCAGCGCGCAAAGAGCGTCTGCGAGAGTGGCTAAGTGATGAATTAATCGTTCGTTTTAGCCAGCGTATCCTAGCCATAGATGTCAATGTCATGTTGAATTGGGGCAATCTGGTCGCTATGTTAGAGATGAAAGGCCGTAAATTGCCGGCCATGGATTCGCTGATTGCCGCAGTTGCGATCCACGGCCAGCTAACCCTGGCAACGCGCAATGTAAATGATTTCAGAGATACTGGCGTTACTCTGATTAACCCCTGGCGCTAAATCATGATCCAATTTTTAACGGCTCTCCAACTCCAACTAGACCCTGCTGCGCCCGATGTGGTCGCCTTTGTGGGCGGTGGCGGCAAGAGCAGCGCGCTCTTTCGGCTGGCAAGTGAGATCGTTGCGGCCGGCCAGCGCGTGGTTGTGACAACGACAACGCATATCTCCTATGCGCAACTGCTGCGCGAACCTGTCCACGTTTTTGCGCCTGGCGCCGATCTACCGTTGGATGCCATAGCGCAGGCACTTGACAAACATGGGCGTTGCCTGATCATTGCAGAAGCGGCCCCCGATCGAGTGCGTGGCATCACCCCGGCGTTGGTGGATCAGCTTGTGGCCCACGCCCAAACGTTGCAGATTGGCGCGCTTGTCATCGAGGCAGATGGCAGCCGTTATCTGCCGATTAAAGCACCAGCCAATCACGAACCAGCCTTGCCCGCCGCCACGACGTTACTCGTCCCGGTGATGGGACTGGACGCGCTGGGTGTGCCGCTTGATGAAGCGCATGTGCATCGCGTTGCCCAAGTGCGTAGCCTGCTCAATCTCGCGTCCGATGACACCCAGACCCGCCTGACACCCCGCATGGCGGCCCAGTTGTTAATTGATCCACAAGGCGGCGCGAAACTGCTACCGGCCGGTGCACGGCTCTTGCCGCTGATCAATAAGGCGGATCAAGTCACCTATCTGGCCGGGGCGCGCTTGATCGCTCATCAACTGGCGGCCTGGGGCTATAGTAGTTTGATTGGCGCGGTGGGCAGGGACCTCCCTTCCCTGCCGGATATCCTGTCAGGCGAGGGGGAAAAGAATAATCCATCACCGATCAACTCCCGTCCGGCTGAGCTCATGTCGAAGCCCAATGCGGTAGAGTTAGGGCGGAGTGTGCTCGAACGTTGGTCGCCCCTTGCTGCTGTGATCTTGGCCGCTGGGCGCAGCAGTCGCATGGGCCGCCCCAAGCAATTGGAAGCGGTCGATGGCGAGCCGATGGTCGTGCGTGCCGTGCGTACGGCGCTGCAGAGTGACGTCGCCCAAGTGATTGTCGTCACGGGCGCCTATGCGGACGCCGTGACAGCGCTGCTGACTCCTCTGCTTGAACAAACGGGCGACCGGTTGCGGTTGGTCCACAATCCAGATTGGCAGACCGGCCAGGCGAGCAGTATTCGCGCGGCGATTGCTGCCTTAGCTGCGCCAATCGGGGCGGCGCTCTTTCTGCCCACCGACCAACCGTTTGTCCCGCCCGTGCTGCTCCAGCAACTGATCCGCGCTTGGCGGGGTGGGGCGCGCTTGGTTGCGCCGCTGGTTGATGGCCAGGTGCGTGGTGCGCCCGCGCTCTTTGATCGCAGTCTATGGCCAGAGATGTTGACCTTAACGGGCGATATTGGCGCGCGTCCGCTGTTACAAAAGCACCACTCAGATGTCGTCACCCTGCCTGTTTCCTCCCACCTTCTGCGCGATATCGACACGCCGCAAGATCTCGTTTAGTTCCTGCTACTTCCCTTACGCCATTGTAAAGAAATAACTGTCCACGAAGTTTCACGAAGCGGGCACCCATTGAGTACCCGCTTCGTGAAACTTCGTGGATCATGGGTTGTTTGAAGCGGCTTTATTCTCCCACTTTGGTTGTAGATTTAGATCTAACTTTACAATAAATGTAATCGTTGTCACTGCCATCCCCTTTTTTATTCTACCTGTCCGTTGCTCAACCTAAGAGATACTCAAACATAGATAAAGAGGTAGACAAGGCCAAATCCTTGTCTACCTCTTTTCATGTCTACCTGTTTACCTGTCTTCCTACCTATTTACTTCGGAACAGTTACGTGGCAATGAACGTTTACAAAGGCGAAGGGCCTACTGCTTAATTAGCTCTTGCAAGCGTTGCCGCGCCGCATTGGGATCGGCCTTGCCTTTGGTGGCTTTCATTACCTGGCCCATGAAGAAGCCAAACAGCTTCTCTTCACCTGCCCGATAGCGGGCCAGGTCCCCCGTATTGGCAGCGAAAATGGCATTGATCGCCTCGTCGATCACCGAGGTGTCGCTGACCATCGCCAGCCCTTCGCGGGCGACAATCTGCTGGGGATCGTCACCGGTGGCGTACATGGTTTCTAGCACCTTCTTGCCGGTGTTGGGGTTGATCACCTTGTCGTCGACCAGCTTGAGCAACGCCGCCAACTGTGTGGGCTGCACCTTAACATCGGCGATCTGGCGCAAATCCTGGCCATCGCCATCTGTGTAGAGCAGGCGGAAGAACTCGCCCGTCAGCCAGTTGGCCATGCGCTGCGGTTTGCCATCGTTGGCACCGTACGCGGCTACAGCAGTCTCGAAGTAATCGGCAACTAGTTTTTCGCCAGTTAAAATGTCGGCCTCGGCGCGCCGCAGCCCCCAAGCCTGTTCGTAGCGATCACGTTTGGCAACGGGCAACTCGGGCAGCTGGGCTCGGATTTCGTTGACCCAGGCCCGCTCGACCTGCAAGGGGGGCAGATCGGGGTCGGGGAAATAACGATAGTCGTGGGCGCTCTCTTTGCTGCGCTGGAGCACAGTACATTGGCGCTGTTCGTCCCAGCCCATGTTCACCTGCTCGACCTGACCCCCGCGCTCGATCAACGCGATCTGGCGCTCCATTTCGTAGGCGATTGCCATGCGTACGGCGCGGAAGCTGTTCAGGTTTTTGACTTCGACCTTGGTGCCATATTCGCCGCGTGCTTTCTGCTCCAGTGTGCGCACGCTGATGTTCGGTTCGCAACGCATCGCGCCCTTTTCCATATCGCCACTGTTAACGCCCAGATAGCGCAAAATGGTGCGCAGCTTGGTCAGATAGGCGTAGGCTTCTTCCGGGCTATGGATGTCGGCCTCGGTGACGATTTCCATCAGGGGTACGCCGGCGCGGTTCAAATCGATTAGCGTGTATTGGCCCACATGCACGGTGCGCCCGGTGTCCTCTTCCAAGTGGACGCGACGGATGCCAATGCGCCGGCTAGAGCCATCTTCCAACTCGATCTGCAACTGCCCATATTCGCAAGAGGGATATTCATACTGGGTAATTTGATAGCCCTTGGGCAGATCGGGATAATTATAATTTTTACGCGCAAAGATCGCTCGTTCGGGGATTTGGCACTCGAGCGCCAGCCCGGTTTTCATTGTTGCTTCGAGCGCGGCGCGATTCATCACCGGCAAACTGCCCGGCATCCCCAGGCAGACCGGGCAGACACGCGTATTGGGCGGTGCACCGGCATAATCGGTGGCGCAGGCGCAGAACATTTTGGATCGGGTCAATACTTGAGCGTGCACTTCCATGCCTACTACCAACTCATACTGATGGCTGGCGCTTGGCGATTGGGTTGCAGGTTTGGTTAAAACAGTCATGGTTGGCTCACAGAAATGATCTTATTCAGTCAATTGTAAGAATTTAGGGTACAATAGGCCATAGAATTGATTTATAATAGATGATACCAAAATCGAAAAGCAAGTGCAAAGCGTGTTGAGCGTCACTGGATTGTAACGGCCTATATTGCACGAAGGTTGACACAAGGGGTTACACAATGGAAGCGCACTTGAGCATTGACTATGACCGAGTAGGTGATATTTTGTATTTAGGTACAACTGCACCTTACCCAGAACAAGAAACAGAAGAATTAGAATATGGCATTGTGGCGCGTCTTAATCCACACTCAGGTGAAATTGAAAACCTGGAGATACTTTTTTTTCATCACGTCTGAAGAATGGCGATGGATTGCATCTGCCCATTCTTGCTAAATTTTATCTGGGGGCTCATCCACCATTGACAAGCAAGCGCGAAGGTCTATTTGCTTAATCTCTAATACTTTCTTTTGAGGTGAACTATACAAGAATATAAACGGCTTGCCTTACCCAGTTTACTAACCTGTATGCTTTTGGCAGTCGCCCTCACACTCTCTAACTGTGGTCGCGATCGTACCCCGCCTACCCCCACCGTGGTGGCGCACTCGCCGACCTTTACGTCTACGCCCGGCGCCGACAATGCGGCTGCTCGCGTCGCCGCATCTTTGCCTGTAACCGGTTCAACCAATACTTCTGTGACATTGCCGGCCACGACCGGCCCAACGCCGACCCCAACCCAGATCCCGACGCCGACGGCCACGCCCTTGCCAGCCGATCGCTTGATCGAGGGCCAGCACCAACATCGTTATGGCGACTATATGGCCGCGCGCATCCAATTTGCGGCTCTCTTGGCCGAGCCACAGGCCGAGCCGGCCTTGCGCTTGCAGGCGCGCTATGCGTTGGCGCGGGCTTATCTAGCCGATGATGCTTATGAAGAAGCACTGGTCACACTTGATCTATTAGACCAAGATCTGGCCGCTAATGCGACGCTTAGCAATACTTTTGCGAGCAAACAACACTTTCTACGTGCCGATGCCTTGAAAGATCTGGGACGCTACAGTGAAGCGATCGCCGCTTATGAACGTTTCCTGGCCAGTTATCCTGGGATGGCTGAACCTGTGCAACGGGATATTGCCGCTGCTTACCTTGCCCAGGGTGATACGGCCAACGCCGCGCTAGCCTATCGCCGGGCGGCCGATGCCACGACCAACCCGGTTGCCCTTACCACATTGTTGGAGGCGTTAGCCGATACCTATAATAATCTGAACCGTTACACCGACGCCGTTGCTGCCTATGATGAAATTCTTGCCGTTGCAAAAAACCCCGATTATCGGGCCTATATCCAATTCCTGGCTGGGTACTCCTACGTTGCTGCGGGCGATATCCCACGTGCGGTTGAACGTTGGCAAGCAGCTACGACAACGGCACCGGCGAGCAACGCCGCTTATTCGGCGCTGATTGAACTAGTGAACCGTGGGGTAGACTTTGATCTCTATCAACGCGGCTATATCGACCTGAAAGCGGATGCATTTTTGCCGGCGATTGATGCCTTCCAGGCCTATCTAGATAGTGTTACGCCCGCCGATAGCCGTTATGGATTGGCCCTGCATGGTCTGGGCCAAGCTCAACTCTATGCCGCCAATTACAGCGCGGCGTTGGAAACTTTCAACGCGGTGATCGCCAACCATCCTACCTGCACCTGTTTTGGACAGGCCTGGATCGATAAGGCGATTACCCAACTCTGGCTAGGCGACAGTGTGGGCGGACGGCGCACCTTTCGCACCTTTGCGCGCGAACATAAAACCGATCCGCTTGCCGCCGAAGCGCTCTGGCAGAGTGGGTTACAGTCGCTGCGTGAAAACAACCCGGTGGAAGCCGGCGTTGATCTGCTGGCGCTAGCCGATGCTTTCCCGCAGAGCGAACGCGCCGCCCAAGCGCTCTATTGGGTGGGCATGGGGGCCTTTCAGACTAAACTTTACCCGCAAACGGTGACAACTTTCAGCCGCTTACAGCAAGACTATCCCGATTATAATTGGCTCGCAGTTGGCTATTGGCTGGGACGCGCTCACCAAGCGCTGGGACAAATGGACGCGGCGCGTAGCCAGTGGCAGACGTTGGTGCAAAAAGCGCCCGATGTCTATTATGGCATTCTGGCGGCCCAGTCATTGCGTCAAACCCCGTTGACAGCCGGCAATATTTTGAGTAATATGGCCGCAGTCGCCGGTCCCCCTTCGCGGCTGCCGGGTGATGATGGCAGCCAAGCCTTTGCCGAGCAGTGGTTAACCACTTGGATCACGCCATCAGTTGGCACACTCTCTGCCTTGCCCGCGGCGGTGGCGGACGATCAAGATTTGAATATAGGGCGCGTGTTGCTAGAAGTGGATCGGCGCGGGGATGCCTTGGCGATGTTGGAACGGGTCTTTAAACGCCATAAAGAGAACCTACCCGCGCTCTATCCCTTAAGCATGGAGTTTGAGCGGCTGGGTGCATATCGTTTAAGTTTATTGACGATGCAACATCTTTTGGAACTCAGCCCGGCCGGTTTGGTGGAGAATGCACCGATCTTTTTGCAAAAGCATGTCTATCCACAGCCTTTCGATGCGCTAATTACAGGCGCAGCACAGGACAATCGGATCAATCCTTTGCTCTACTTTAGCTTGATCCGGCAAGAAAGTTTGTTTGAAGAGGGCGCACGTTCGGTGGCTGCGGCGCAAGGTCTGGCCCAAATTATGCCCGCAACAGGTGCCGAGATCGCACAACGTCTAGGTGATACGCATTACACCAATGCATTGGTTTACCGTCCGCATGTGAACTTGAGTTATGGCGCTTTTTATCTGGCTTGGGCGCGTGATTACTTAGATGGCAATCTGATTTCCGCATTGGTTGGCTACAATGCAGGCCCAAGGCAGTCGGAACTGTGGCGTGAAGAATTTGGCAGCGATGACACGATCTTTGTGGAGATGCTTGATATTACAGAGCCGCGCATCTATATCCAAACCATCACAACCAATCTGTACCATTATACGCGACTCTACGGCAATGGTTAGTAGTCTGATCATTCAATTTTTATAATTTGTGTAGTGAGCATCCTCAGCTGCGGGTCTGTTCTGCCAGATCCGCAGCTGAGGATGCTCACTACACGGCTTTCCAATCTCATCTCATCTACTCAACAATTCTTCCCTGGAGGAGGATCTCCATGACCATCGAACGCAATTTTGTCGACAAAATTGTCACCATTGAGCGCCACATTTTGGAACAGCAAAGCCGCTTTCCAGAGGCAACTGGCGTACTGACCAACCTCTTGGATGACCTGGCGCTCTCGGCCAAGATCATCGCCAGCCACACGACGCGTGCCGGTCTGGCCGAAATTTTGGGCAGTGAAGGCAAAGAAAATGTGCATGGGGATGACGTTCAGAAACTGGACACCTTTGCCGAACGCACGATCTACCGCATGAATGACCATACGGGGCGGCTGGCGGTGATGGCGTCTGAGGAGGAAGAGGAAATTATCCCGATTCCGGATAATTACCCGACGGGTAAGTATGTGCTCCTCTACGATCCATTGGACGGCTCTTCCAACATTGACTTTAACGTCAGTGTAGGTACGATCTTTGCCATTCACCGCCGCAAAACGGCCGAGGGGCCAGGCACATTGGAAGATTGTCTGCAACCGGGGCGTGATCTGGTCGCGTCTGGCTATATTATCTATGGCACTAGCACAATGATGGTTTACTCGACGGGCGACGGTGTACATGGTTTTACCCTCGACCCGCGCGTGGGGGAGTTTTTGCTTTCGCACCCCAATATTCGTATCCCTGCCAAACCCAAGTATTATAGCGTTAACCAAGGCTATGAGCGTCGTTGGTCAGACAATGTGGTGCGTTACACCAACTGGCTGCAAGGCGATAATGATCAGGGTATCTCGCTCTCTTTGCGCTATATTGGCTCGCTGGTGGCCGATTTTCATCGCAATTTGCTGTCTGGCGGTGTCTTTTATTACCCAGCAGAAGGCAAGGGATCCAAAAAGGCGGCGGGAAAATTGCGTCTGCTCTACGAAGCGGCGCCCCTAGCCTTTCTGGCTGAACAAGCAGGTGGCTACGCATCGGATGGTCATGGCCCTATTTTGGATATCCAGCCCACTGGTTTGCATCAGCGCGTGCCGCTCTTTATTGGCAACCGCGATTTAGTGCTGAAGGCCGAGGAGTTGTTGCGCGAGGAGCAGTAATCAACAAGCCTTACGCAAGCCTAAACCAGTAGGCTTGCGTAAGGTTTTTTTTATTCTAAGTGGATTATGAAGCGGCCATGCGGCCAGACTTATTCCAGAAATAGGTCCGCTTACCAGGTGGCAACTGCGCCAAATCCTTTGGGTTCTCTGGGGCAGTAGGCTTTAGACCGGCTCGCTCTATGATCAAGCGCGCTAGTTCCGGATCATACCCTCGATCCTCACGCTCGATCACAATTTCGCCTTCGGGTGTGTAGTAGATTTGCATTACCGCATCATCCAGTTCTGCTTCTGCTCGCTTCACCACTACATCCATCCGGTGCAGATGCGCCCAATCCCAAACCTTGGTGGCGCCCCACGGCCGCAGCGGGTTTTTAATGATCAGCGCCTCGTCGGTCACTTGATAGGTCTGGTAAATATCGAGCAGGTTGCCATAAAGAAAAAGCGCTCCCCACAAAACAAAAGTCCAGGCCATGGCCTCGGCAAAAAAGACATGCGTCAAGTCCATAGAAAAGGCCAGCGCGCCCGTCGCCAGCATCGCTAGTCCGACGACTAAATTACGCGGCGTACCTTCAAAGACCAATTTGTTGCTCGCCGCACTGGTATTGTTTTCGATCGGCGTATCGACAGCCCCGTAGACTTCCGCCATAAAAAACTCTCCTGCAGATGGATAACAAATCCAAGATTAAATATTGATAGGATGGGAAGATGAAGTCAATAATTAACTAGCCGTAATCAGAGTCGATCCAGCACTGATTACGGTTAACTGGTCGCTGATCACTATTTTACTACCCCTAAGTATAGCCATAATTTGCATAGCGCCCAAATTTTGGTTGTGCAAATAAGCACAATTACTCTAATGCTAGCTTATAACCACGCCCGCGTACGGTGGTCAAAAAGTGGGGTGCACTGGGATCAACTTCGATCTTTTGCCGCAATCGGCTGACCAACTTCTCGATCCGCGCGTCGTCTACTTCATCAATATAACTTTCGCCCCACACATGCGTTACAATCTGATACTTATCCACGATTTTGTCGAGATTTTGAAAGAGAATCAAGATCAGCTTGTACTCGAGATTGGTCAACGTCTCCACGGTTTTACCGCCCACCAGCACTTCACCGTGATCAACATCCACCCAGAGCGCGCTCGAACGTGGTTGCGCCCCCACTACTTTGCGCTGCACGTACTCGGCAAAGAGACGGCAAAATAATTGCGGCGTTCCCTCTACTTTGAGCAAAATGTGCTTGCGCAAGAGTTCGGCTAAAATGGTCGGGTCTGGCTGGTGATCGGCCTTGATCAGCGCCAACAGTTCTTTTTGCTCTGCCTCGCTACAACTATTCCAGATTTTGGCGCACTCTGCTATCAACGTTTCGTCGTGACGCAAGTCGCGCATCACGTTGCGTTGCCATTGCCAGCGTTCGGTGGGGTTATCCAAGTGCGTGCGCGTGCCATCAAGTGCCGCTTCCATCGTCCGGCAGACGCCTTCCAACATGCGCGGGTGGCCGCCGGCCCACTCATAGATAAAGTCGATGTCGCTGGCAATAAAATTTACCTCAAAGGCGGTCATGTAGCGATGCACCAGGCGATCGACATCCAAGCGCGTGAGTGGCGCCAGATACCAGTTGCGATGGCTGAATAATTCACAAAATTCGCCGCAGTGATCTTCATTGCGCAAGCGTGTCAATGGTTGCACTGTCGCCGTTACAAAGGCAAGCCGTGTCCCGTATCGATCTTGTAGCGCGCGCAAATTGAGGAGAACGCGCGCTTCCAGGCGCGCCAACGGCTCATCAAATTCATCAAAAAGTAAAATGAGCTTATACGACGTAGCTTGTAAAACGGCGGTTATGCCTTTATTAAAGCTCAACGGCACCTGGAATTCGCTGGCTGGCGCTACGAGTGTCTCGTAGGCACCGGTTAGCGCAGGCAAAGCAATCAATTGCTCGTGGGCTTCTTGCAGACAGCGTAACACCAGTTCATAAAAACCGTGATCGCTCAATTCTAACATGCGATTGCAATCCACGTAGACCGGCAGAAATTCGCGTCCCGCTTCGCCTAACTCTTGCACCCAGACATCAGATTGGGCGAGCAGGCGGAGCAACGCTGATTTGCCGATGTTGCTAAAGCCGACAACAGCCACACACCGCATGCTGTAGAGATAGTGGAGGATACTTTGGACGTCGAGGCGGCGCAGGTAGCCCCCATCGGCTAAGCGCAATGAGTCGGGCATAGGGTAGGCAACTCCTTTTAATATTTACCATTTTTGATTGACGATTTACGCGCTCAGCGGGCACCCGACTTCGTCTACCCGACGACTTCGTAAATCGTCAATCAAAAATCGTGAATCCCTTGCTGGTTGACGATTCGATCCGGCCATGCTACACTGTCAGCACGGCCGTTAATTAAATTTCTTGATGAGGTGCTGTATGAGTGAAATTCAACGGATTTGTGCGCAGTGTGGTCAAAGTGGGGCCTTGGACACGCGTTACTGTCCCCATTGTGGTTACGATGCGCAAGCCGGCTTACCGGCGCCACGCACCAATTTGCCGGTTACAGTTGCCAAAGCCGCCTTGCCCATTTTAGCCGGTGTGGCGGGTCTGGCAGTGCGCGCTGGGTGGCGGCTTCTGCAAAGTCGTCTGGCCCAGGCTGCTGTGCAAACGGCCGTGGACAATGTTGTGACCGTGCCCCGCTCTACCCCGCCCGCCGCACCCATCACCCAACGCCGTCCCCGCCGTACAGTCCACATTCGTTCTTCGTGGGCGACGGGGGATGCCAATGGCGTGTGGCAACAGGGTACTTCCGAACATACGATTGAGATCGATGATTGATCAAACACGATTGCTGGACAACGATTCTTAAAATCGTTGTCCAGTTACGTTATGGATCGAGTCGATCTGGCCGTGCGTCTAACGTTACATCGGCCAAAAGCTCTTCGCCATTGCGCAGGACGCGAAAGGTAACCGTATCACCTGGGCTGGTATAGCGCTCCAGATAAACCAAAACATCATCAAAACCACCAATCGCCTGATCGTTGATCGCCAGTATCACGTCGCCACCACTTGTCGTGGGGCAAACGGTAACATACTTAGTGCCAGACGGCGTCTCACCGGCGCGTAACCCCGCTTTGGAGGCTGGGGTACGAGGGAAAACCTGGTTGATATAGGCCCCGCGCAGCGCTTTGGGCAGATCCAATTCATCGGCGCACAGCGGGCTCAGGTTCGAGCCGCTGACACCAATGTAGCTGTGTTGGTATGTGCCTGTGGTGATCAACGCCGGCGCCACGCGTTGCACAATCGAGACCGGAATCGCAAAGCCTACGCCACTATTCGCCTCGCGTTCCGAACGAATCTGCGCATTGACCCCGATCACTTCGCCGCGCTCATTTAGTAAGGGACCGCCCGAATTGCCCGGGTTGATCGCCGCATCGGTCTGAATCGAACTGGGAATGCTAAAATTTTGCCGCGCAGGGATCGAGCGCCCGATCGCGCTGACAATGCCGCTGGTTAACGTGCCCTGCAAACCAAAGGGATTGCCAATCGCCGCCACGCGCATGCCAACCCGCACGTCGTCTAGATTGCCCAACTTGACCGGCTGGAGGGTATACCCTTCCGGTTCGATCTTCAAGACTGCCAGATCGCTGTCTGGGTCCACACCGACAACTTCGGCTATGGCCACCGTCCCATCGTTAAAGGTCACCTGCACCTGGTCGGCGCCTTCCACCACATGATTGTTGGTGACGATGTGCCCCTCACTATCCCATACAAAGCCAGAACCGCTGCTGATCGGCACCAGTTCATTCTCGTCGAACGGATGAGTGGGCGCAATTTCATTTAGTGTCTTACCCGAGCCCAACACAGTTACATTGACCACCGATGGATTGACCTGCGCATAAATATTCATCAACACGGCGCTCTCATAATCTACGCCATCTTCGGGAGTGGCCACCATCACAACCGGTTGAGGGGTTGCCAGCGCGACATCATTGCGCACGTTTAACACGGTGTCGGGCGCAGGGCGCAAGTTTTGGCTGCTGCCTTGCGAGTTAACAAAATAGTAAACACCTACCAGACCGAACACACAAGTAAAAAGTAATAAACCTAACACGCCCGCAACCATCCATAAAATTCCATCACTGGATCTGGGTCTTGGCTCCATCATTGGCCGTTTCCTCATTTCTCTGGCAAACAAATGCACCGCATAAATAGAATTGTACGCTACTCTATCCGATTTCGAAAGTGGGCGCACTTGCACTTTGAGTGATCGCTCATCAGCCGTGTCGGCGAGCGTTCGCCCCCAGAGGGGACCCGGCGCTCACGGTTCGCGCCTGAGAGGCAACCGGGCTCACCTCGAAGCGCCGAAGTCTCACGTCGAGCCGAAAGTGTGCAAACACATTATTTTGCAGAGCGGCAAAACACTGGTTTGCACACTTTTCACAGATGAGCCTTGAGCGACGATTCTCCGGCGTCCATCGTTCGCCATCCATTTTTCGGAAGGTTCTGTCCTGTGATACAATCTATGTATGAATCGTCGTCAATTGGCATTTATCGTTTTAGTGAATGCCGTCGTTAGTCTTGCGATTGCCTTAGGCGTGGCGTGGGCCGTAGAAGCCCGGCGTCCCGATCCAGAGGAACTCGCCGCGCTTTATACACCTATGGCGCTTCAGGCTGCGCCGGCAACCGCTACCCCGGCTAGTGTGGCAATCGCCAACCCGCCCCCCATCAGCGCAGTTGCAGATA
>Ga0209490_10004097_pt1 | contig 13510 bp, 10 predicted proteins | sample MAT06_FD_187209 | JGI IMG/M metagenome (GOLD analysis project Ga0209490, IMG submission 187209) | Freshwater microbial communities from Lake Fryxell liftoff mats and glacier meltwater in Antarctica - MAT-06 (SPAdes) (version 2) | ecosystem: Environmental > Aquatic > Freshwater > Ice > Liftoff...
CACACGCGGCGGCGAGTGACGCCCGATCCTTTAGATCGCCATCGACCGGCTGTGCGCCCGCGTCAATCAAGGCTTGCGCCGCGGTTGCCATGCCTTGTGGGGCTAGTGCGACCGAAGGCGAGTTCTGCCGGATCAAGATGCGTACTGCTTTTCCTTGCGCGAGTAGTTGACGGGTAATCATGCCACCGAGTACGCCAGTCGCGCCGACAATCAGGATCATTGGTTTTTCTCCTTTTCACAGTAGAGGGAACTAGAGGCCGGCTTGCCGGTCAGTGCGCTACAACAAGCCAAGTTGGTACAGCAAGCTGGTGTGATCCCACTGTTCCCACCGTTCGCTGACCTGGCCGTTGGTGATGTGGTCAAGCACGAGGCCATTGATCAAGGCATGTTTGCCGGTGGCAGGAATGTCACCAAGCGGTGCCGTGTGGGTGCCTGTGGCCACCCAACGCAGGGCCACTTTGTCACCGACGATCAGCTGATCTTCAATCGAGAAATGCAGATCAGGAAAGGCCGCTAGAAACCCACGCAGCATCTCCTTAAAGTCGGCCACGCTGAGATCGGGGGCCTTACCAGCAGTGATATGGATCACACAATCGGCGGCAAAAACTTCGTCCGCGGCGGCAACATCGCCACGGTTCAGGCTGTCCACCCACTTCTGTTCGTAGGCGACCAGTTGAAACGTTGCATCTTTTTGCGTTTTGGCTGACATGTCGATCTCCTCTGATATCAATAGACTATTTTTTTGTTAAGTCTCCAGTGTAGCACACCGCTATGCCATCGTCTTCCCCATTCTTGCGCAGCTTTTGTCTATTCTTGCGCACTGGCAGTAGCGCACCGGGGGTCACGCCTAATATACGTTTGACATGACGGGTCAGGTGACTCTGGCCGGCAAAGCCGACGGCCTGCGCCACTGCGCTGATTGCGTGTTCGCCGCTCATGAGCAGGGTTTTCGCCCGCTCAACCCGGCACTGAAGCACATATTGGTAAGGCGGCACGCCGGTCGCTGCTTTGAACTTGTGGGCGAAATGATACGGGCTAAGATGGACCAGCGCGGCCAGCGCTTCGAGCGTGATTTCACGGGTCAAGTGTTCATGCACGTAGTCACGCACTTGGCGCAGTGCCTCTGCTGACAGCCGTCCATTGCTCGATGACGGCGCCACCGCAAAGACGGCATGATCGCGCAACAGGTGGATTGCCAATGTGCGGAAGAGGCTTTCCAGATAGAGCGCACCGAGCAACCCACCCGCCTGTAATTCGCTCAAGATGGCCTGGCCAATGGCGTGAACCAGCGGATCGGCGTAACCGATGCGCGGCATGAGTTCCAGGCACGGGGGATCATAGTCGGTATCTTGCAACGCACTTTTTCTGATCAATGTCGGCGGTAGGCATAGAAGCAGCGATTCCGCCGCGCCCGCACCACACCAGGTAGTAGGTGTACCACGCGGGATCAGGGTCAAATCGCCTGGAACACTGTTGACATGAAACCAACGATCCAGTTTTACGGATAGTCGTTTTGGGGGCCGCAGGTGGAGGGTCAGTAAATCTTCCACAAAGGCCGGTATGGCAAAGGAACGATGCTCTGTCGCCTCATGGCGCCCCCCACAGACCACAACACCCTCCGGCAGTCGTGGCGGTGGCGCGTGCAAGGGAATGGCGGTTGGGCCCAGCGCATACGGATCAAGCTCAGCAAATGAAGATAAATCAGGGGTAGAGGGTGAAAGCATTGGGTTTCCTTTCGCTCTAAATTCAGGTATCCCTACGAGACAGAGTATGGGGGTGGTCTGGACAGGCGTTTTATATAGCGCTGTCTACAAGCCAGTTGGTAAGACGCAAGGTCGTCGCCCATAGGGTAACAGCAGAGTCCTCATTGATCTGCCAAAAATGCCAGCACAATTTCACTGAAAGCTACCGGATCCTCGAGAAACGGCACATGGTCAAGACCGGGCATGACTACTTTCTGCGCCCCAGAAATGCCTTTCAGGGTCAGATCAACCATAAAGTGAACCGCTTCAATCTCCAACTCACCGACAATCACCAGTGTCGGCGCCGTGATCTCGCCCAGCCGCTTGGCCGCCGCGATTGCCGGTGTGCGCACCGGGTCCTGGTTATCTTGAAAATGCCACCAGCTATAGTCAGTAAACATATCAACCATTACCTTACGTGCGGCGGGAATGGTCTTGGCTACGGCGAAAAGAGAAAGGTGATCAACCACCAACACCACGGCTGCCCCTTTGTCTTTTTGCTTCAAGGCGGTAAAAATTTTTGCCCAGACTGCCTCATCTGCGGCCGTGGAGGGTGGCTGCCATTCTGCCCCTTGTACTTTGTGGCCAATAAGGATCAAGCTATGCGTAGCCGCAGGGTAAGCCAAGGCAAAATCAATCGCAGTGACTCCCCCCAATGAATTGCCAATCAGGTGGGCACGCGTGATGCCCAGGTAGTCCAACAGCGCCTTAAGGTCATCGGCATGGGTGTATGGCTCCGTGGTCGGCAGATCAGACCGGCCAAAACCGCGCGCGTCATATCGTACCACTTGGTACTGTTGCGTCAGCGTGTCAAACACCGACTGCCAGTAACGGCAGTCGGCACCCACCATGTGCATCAAGACGACGGGAACACCTGTGCCAGCAAGCTCGTAGTAGAGGCGTGTGCCATTCACCTCAGCATAACCGGTTCTGGTAATGAAAGACAGGGAATCTGCATGAGCCATTATTGACGCTCCTTTGCTTAGTGGTTATTGCCGGTTCCACTATAATTACCAATTAGAAAGAAATATCGCACTCTATCTCCACCGGCCATCACTGCTAGAGCCGGGTTTAGGGAACCACTTGGAGAGCCGTAATCGGACGACATTGCAACAGATAGAGGAGGCCGCCGCGATAGGCACATTCCAGATCGACCGGCCACCCCATGGTTCTCTCCAGGTGCACGGCCAATTGGGCGACTTCAAGGCATTGCTCTGGGGTAAGGCTCGGCTGGGTGCGCAGCCAGCGCGGCACGGGCCGTTGACCTGTCCCGCCCGGCGTTGGCACGGTCATGATCTGCTTATCGGCCAGCCGGACTTCTACGACAGTTAGGTCACGCTTGTGTACCCGCCACGTGTCCGGCGTCACGGCGCCACTGACAAGGCTCTCGCCCAGGCCCAAACTGGCGTTGATCACAACCTCATCCTGCTGGCCGGTTACCGGATTTGTGCTAAAGACCACTGCCGACACATCGGCTGGAATCATCTGTTGCACGAGTACGGCCATTGGGATATCGCCTATCGCAAGCCCGTGATGTTGACGATAGGCCAAGGCATGGGTGGCGTGGGCGGAGGCCCAACAGTGCTGTACCGCTTTCGCCACGGCAGCAACCCCCGTCACGTTGAGATAGGTGCTGTGTTGACCGGCAAAGGAGACGGTTTGGCCGTCTTCGTCTACGGCAGAAGAGCGCACGGCGACCGCCAGTTCCGCTACACCACAAAGGTCACCCAGATGGCGGTAGGCAGTTGCCAGGGGCGCAGATAGTTTGGCCGGTAGCGCCGTGACTTCACCACCGGTGGGCAGCCAATCGCGAAAAGCTGCCGCGGTCAGACAGAAAGCGGGCGGGATGCGCTGAGTGGCGGCCAGGTGACAGAGGTTGGCCCCTTTGCCGCCCACTAGCGTGCAGTCGTGACAGTTACCGTGACCAAGCCAGACAATTTCCACCAGATGATCTCCACCAGATGATCTCTATAGTCTGTACATTCAACCTGCTGTCAACATACGGACAATGCCGGCAGCGCCATCCACCTCCAACAACTGACCATCGACGATTGTGTCCGTGGCGATCCCTACGCCCACCACCGCCGGGATCGCATACTCGCGCGCCACAATGGCACAGTGACTCAGGATGCCGCCGGTATCAGTGACCACGGCGGCGGCAGTGGCAAAAAGGGGCGTCCAGGGTGGCGCGGTGGTTTCTGCCACCAGAATGTCCCCCGGCTGAAGTTTGGTTGCCTCGGCCAGGGTCCGGATCACACGGGCCGGGCCGCGCACGATGCCAGGCGAACCGCCCGCACCGCGCAGGATGTCTGGCTCGCGTTGGGGGGGCGGCGGTGCCCCAAAAAACTTGTTGATCGCTTGGCTGACCGGATCGACCGGGGGCGGCGTGACCGGCAGCGCGCCAATCGCCGGTGGCGGCTGAAGGCCCCGGTAATATTCGGTCTCAGCCTGTCGCCCGGCAACCAAGAGGTGGCGAGTGCCAGATGGCAACCCGTTTGCCAGCGCGTTGGCAATGGTGCGTACCTCGTCCAGCGTGAGATAAAAGAGATCCGCCGGTTTTTCCAACACTTTAGCCGTGGTAAAACGATGTCCCAATTCCAGAAAGAGACGACGAATGGGATACCAGCCACGAAAGTCGATCCAGAAGCCATGATCTTCGGTAAGCACACAGCCTTCCTGGGCCGCTTTCAGCAGAAATTCAAAGTGTGCCACCACCGGCTGTGGATAATCTTGGAGACGCTGGCGAAGACCGATCAATCGCCGTTCGCGTGTCGTCGCCAATTCTGCCATCTCCGCTTTCAGGTCGCGGTCGGGTTGGGTGATATAGTCCTTCAGATTCTTGAGCACCGAGGTTGGATCTTCGATCCAACTGGGCACGCTGATCACCCACTTGTCACCGCGTTGACCATATTCGTCCAGGTACGCGCGTAGGTCAGCCAGAAAGGCGCGCCCCTCCACATTCTGTTCCAGGGTGGACAGCACCGCGGCTGTGCTTTTTGCTGCCAATGCCTGGCAGACGGTCGGCAGCATCAGCGCGCGGCGACTCAAGTCCCACAGGGCGTGGGTGGTTTCGATGGTCTTGTTATCAAAGCCCTGCAGCAGCCGATAGGCATCAAAGGCTTGGCCTACACTTGGCACAGACACTTGTTCTACGCCTGTCGCTTGTGCTGAGCTTGTCGCTGGTGCTGAGCTTGTCGAAGCAACATCCTCGCCGCCGAAGAGTTCGCAATAAAGCTCTTCAAAGAGGCTGATGGCCGTGTAGGCGGGAAACCAGACGAGAAAGTGGATATCCCATAGCCGTTCGCGCGCAATGATGACGGCGTCCAGGTGCTCCACGAGGGCGGGCATGGTGGCAGCGGAGAGATCAAAGGCCGCCCAACCAGCCAGGATCTGTTGGATCTCGGGCAGGAATTCACCTTCCCAACGTTCGTGCAACCGGCCCATGGCCGCGCCCAATTTCTCCTGTGCGCTTGCGCCTTGGGCCGTCCAGGCCGCGGGGGACAACGGCATGGGCGTGATATGGGCATAGGCATAGGTGTTGAAGCGCCGTCCTGCGCTGGTAATGGGCAGATCATAGAGCTGTGCGGCCCGTTGGGCGCCTTCAAACTCAGTGCGCAACAGCCATTCGTCCAACGGCTTCATCGGTTCGGGGAAGTGCATCCGTTGCCGCAGCCAGAGGCATTGGGCATCTTCAGGCTCCGCCCAGGTCACCGGGAAATCGGCGGGCAGGGGAATCGGTGTTGTGGCCGGTACTGTGGCCGTTTCTGGCCCTACAAGCGCTAGGGACGACATACTTTGCTCCTTTTATCCGTTGCACTATTCACCCATGATCGGTCTGCATTAAGCTGATGGTGCAATGTTATGATTCAGTCGAAAAAAGTTGGTTGGGTCATAAACTCTTTTTACCGCCGCCAAACGTTCATAGTTCACCCCATAGGCGCTTTGAACACGCGCGGCTTGATCGTCCGCATCTAGATGGTTCACATAGACGCCGGTTGAAAAGGGCGCGACCGCTTGCCAAAAGTTGCGCGCCCAAGCGATGTGTTCGTTGGCGGTCGCCGGGTCTGTCCACTGGGCAATGATATCAAAGTCCCACTGATCTTCACGGTGGCCAAATGCCGTTGCCGTAGTCGGAACCTGAGTCGCTGCGCCATGCATATGAAAAAAAATTATCACCGAAAATGGCGAGGTCCTTGCTATCGCATGCGCTACAATAGAGTCGAGCAGATCATCGGGCAATGCCTTGAAATAACCAGATTTCCAATAGCGTGGGAGCCCAAAAGGCGCAGCAGCGTCGAGCATGCTTTGCAGTTGACAATACGGCAGCGGGCCAACCAGATCGGCAAGCGGCGAACCAAAGCTGCGGAGTGGCGCTAGCACTTGTTCGCCTTCTTCCAGCACCCCAAACCAGCCAACGATGAGCGCCACTACAGGCTGACCGTCAGGTGTGCTAATGAGGCCGGCATAGACAGTCAGTGCATCGGGGGAGTTTGCGCTGAACTCGCGGTAAAACCGCAACACAGATTGGGCATCTTCTATAGGGTGGAGCACCATGCCGCCCAGCACTGTTGGCCCCACCGGATGCAGGCAGAACTGGAATGATGTGACGATGCCAAAGTTACCGCCGCCGCCGCGAATGGCCCAGAAGAGATCGGGATGTTCCGTATCACTAGCGGTCACCTGGCGGCCATCGGCCAATACCATCTCGGCCGTCAGCAGATTATCGCAGGACAGCCCGTGGGTGGCCAGTAGCCAGCCAAGACCGCCCCCCAGTGTCAAGCCGGCAACGCCGGTGTGAGAAACTGTTCCGCCAGTGGTGGCCAGACCATGCGCTTGGGTTGCCTGGTCCATTTCGCTCCAAATAACCCCTGGTTCCACGCGCGCTGTCCGCTGCACCGGATCGACCTCAATACCCTTCATCAGAGATAGATCAATCATCAATCCACCTTCGCATACAGCCTTTCCGGCCACGTTATGACCGCCGCCACGCACAGAAACTAGCAGATCCTGCGCGCGGGCAAAATTGACAGCGCAGACAATGTCCTCCGCATCGGTGCAGCGGGCAATCAACGCCGGTCGCCGGTCGATCATCGCATTCCAAACGGTGCGCGCTTCATCGTAGCCGGCATCGCCGGTGCGTAGAAGTGGCCCCTTCAGACTTTGCTTAAACGCAGCCACGACTGTATCCGTCAGTACGGGTGTTGACGCTGTGGCAAGCATCTCTGTTTGCATGATTGTCCTCTCCTTATGGGTTCCCAAAAAATTTTATGCCATCTTTAGAAAAATGGATAGGGCCTTATCTTTCTGATCATCTATCCATTTATGGAGTGTAGCGTAGAACAATCATAGAACGTAACGAGGAGAAAGCGCTACGGCAAAACAACCTAATTTTATACCCTATCTTGTAGAAGGTGGATTGCCTAGGCAAAATTGCCGAGTCGATACAACCTAGAAACGTGCCCAGTGGGCACCCGATCCCTGGTGGTTTTCTGCTATTGCTTGCCGCCAAAGATGGCGGCGTTTCCAGGCGGCGAGCCTTCGTTTGGTACGTCAGGCCAATCCCTGGTCAACTGCATAGCGTGTTGCCGCGCTGCGCGAGGTGATACCTAGTTTGCTGTAGATCGAGCGCAGATGAGCATTGACCGTGCGCGGGCTGACGATCAGCGTTGCTGCGACCTGGGCATCGGTCATACCGGTGGCGATCAGGCGCAAGACATCCAACTCGCGGTTGGTAAGGCTATCAAGCGGCTTGGTGCCATTGTGAGACGCGGGTGACAGGATCGCCGGTACTTGGGGAGGAGCAGCACTCGCGTCAACGGGGGCCGGTTGCGCCAATGCATATTGTACCGCCTGATCTATGTCCATCACCTGTCCCGCCGCCCATGCGATGGCAAATGCAGTCTCATCTAGTTGCGCGCGGAGCGTAGTCAGGAGATGAGCGTAGGTGGCGCGGCGAAAGGGTGGCTGGCTGATGCCCAATGTATTGCGCAGCGCCGCGCCGGCCGCTAACAACTGCACAGCCCGCAGCGGTTGGCCGTAGGCGGTCGCCACACGCGCCACACCTTCTAAACACCAGATCATAAAATAGCGATCCCCCAATGCCTGTCCAAGGGTAAGACATTGATGGTAGTGGACGTAGGCAGCAGCATAATCACCTGCGCCCGCGGCCGCGTCACCCAGACCATAGCGCACGCGCGAAGTGGATCGCTGATCGCCCAAAATAATATTGTCAGGTAGACTTGCTGCCAGATAGGTTTGTGCTGCCGCATAGTCATTCCGGCCAAGGGCCACCTGCCCTACCCCAAAAAGACCAAAGGCAATAGCCTTGCGATCATTTAATTCCTGAGCGATGGTCAGCGATTCTTGGAAGAGTGGTTCAGCGCCAGCATAGTCGCCCTCCAGCCAGTGGGCAACACCGAAGTAGAAGAGGGTGTAGGCTGTGTTTGCGCGATCACCCACTTCACGGTAGAGCGCCAGACTCTCGCGATAGATGGCACGGACCGCGGCGTGATTGTCACCGGCGCGCGCGACCAGTGCTAGCCCATGCAAGGCACCGGCGATGCCGCGCTTATCATTCACTTGGCGGAAGAGCGCAACGCTGGCACCGGACAACGCGGTGGCCTGACTGTAGTCACCCTGATAGTAGGCCATCAGACCGGCACCATTGAGTGCCTTGGCCCGCCACCTCATCTGGTTGCCTGCGTCTGAATTTTCGCCTGGGTTACCTGCTATCGCTGCGGTGGGTGATAGCGCAAGTGCCTGTTGTAACCAGTGCCGACCCTCATTCCAATGGCCACGCCGATACCAGAACCACCAGAGCGCGCTGCTCAGATGTAAAGCCAATGGTGCATCCCCGCCCTCCAGAGTCCACTGCAAAGCGGCGCGCAGGTTGTCATGCTCCACGGCTAGCCGCTCCAACCAGAGACCCTGGTCAGGGCCGGCCAGGTGGGGCTCTGCTGCGGTGGCCAGTGCCAGATAGTAGGCGGCGTGGGCCTGCTGGATGGCAGCCAACTCGCCACTCAGTGTAAGTTGTTCCAGCCCATATTCGCGGATCGTCTCCAACAGGGTGTAGCGGTGTTGTCCGGTGGGCTGGTCGGCCGACGCGGGCATGGGAATCAGCAGACTCTGATCCAGCAACTGTGCCAGCCCATCTAGCGTGGCGAGTGGCGGACGTTCGGCGAGCTCAGCCGAGCCGGGGTGAGTGGCAGGTGGCGATAGCGCAGGTAGATTTGTGCTCTGTGCTGCCTCCTCAATGACAGCGGCCAATAACATTTCGGCGGCTTCGAAGGTAAAGCCACCGACAAAAACAGCGAGCCGGCGAAAGAGCACCTGCTCCGGCGGCGTGAGCAGGCTATAGCTCCACGCAATGGTATCGCGCAGCGTTTGCTGGCGCGTGGGCAGATCAAGCGGACCACCGCGCAGCAGCTGTAGACGCGCCCCTGGCGCAGCAGTCAGCCGCGCCAGGATCGCTTGCGGTGGTAACAATTTACTGCGCGCCGCCGCCAGTTCAATCGCCAAGGGCAGCCCATCCAGGTGGACACAGATCGCCGCCACGGCTGCCGCATTTTCGGCGTCAAGTTGGAAGGCAGGCATAACGGCCTGGGCACGTTCCACAAAGAGCGCCACGGCTGGAATCTGGGCAAGCGTCGCCACATCAGGCAGTTGCCGCAGGTTGGGCAAGGCCAACGGGGCGACGGGGTATTCATGTTCGCCGGAGATATGCAAGATCGCGCGGCTCGCCACGAGCACAGTCAGGCGCGCACAGGTCACCAGCAGTTCTGCCACTTGGGGGGCCGCGGCGGCTACCTGCTCTACATTGTCCAGAAAGAGGAGCAGTTCCTTGTCATGCAGATAGGCTTGCAGGCGTGCTAGGGGCTGTTGATTACCGGCATCTTGCATGCCCAGCGCTTGGGCAATCGTTAACAACACCAGATCCGGATCACGAATCGGTGCCAGTGAGACAAAAGCCACGCCGTCGGCAAACTCAGCAGTAAGCTCTCTAGCAACTTGAATGCCAAGGCGGGTCTTACCCACACCACCAGGGCCACTGAGCGTGATCAGGCGCACCCCCGGCCGGCGAATCAGTTGGCGCGCCGCGGCGACTTCCTGCTGACGTCCGAGCAGCGGCGTGAGTGGCGTTGGTAAGTGGAAAGCTGGCGCTGGTTGAGGGCTGCTCATCTGATCTTACCTCAAAGTAGAACGATTTTAGTTTATAAGGTAGGGTGAATCGTTGGTAACCGAAAATCTTAAACAGCGCAAGTTTTTCGGACGGGATCTTCACAGATGAACGCGGATGAATCTTTACAAAATCTGCGCAGTTCCGCGAAAATCCGCGTCCTAATTCTTGTCTGTCTGAGGCACAGCTTCGCTGAAATTTACAAAGCAGAAAGCAAGAAGCAAAATAGTTGCACGAGTATATCACAAAATGTAAAGAGGAGATAGTGCTATTATTTGTAGCTTTTCTGCCTGGGAAGTCGATGCGCTCTTAGGCCGGTACCGCGCCAAGCTGTTGCAACAACCCCAACGCATCCCAGTTGAGCCAGCCTTCCTGGATTTGCCCATCGACCACGCGGTGGATGTTGATCGCCGTGATCACCACGGGTTTGCCGGTCGCGGGGACGCCGGCAAACCCACCCTGGTGGATGCCAGTGGCCGTCCAGCGGGTGACCACTTTGTCGCCCTCGGCAATTTGCTCGGCAATCGCGAAATTCAGATCACGAAAGGCGGCATGGAGATAAGACACAAATTGGGTCAATCCGGCCCGGCCTGGGGTTTCGCCGGGGGCCGCGTTATGGTTGATGTAGGTTTCGCTCACAATCTCGTCCGCAGCGGCCAGATTGCCCTGGTTAAAGAGCTCTTCGAAAAAGCGCCGGAGGATAAGTTTATTTTGGGTAGACATACCGTTGGCCTCCTTTTTGGACTAAAAATTGATGCTTGTAAACAACCTAATTTTACAGTACAATACGAACGTCCTCGTAACGTCCTTTCACTGAAAATGCAGCGTAATGGCTCCTAAAGTGCCGCCAACTTGTCTGCCACCCAGCGTCGCTGCCCTACATTCTCCAGTAGGGTCAACGCTTTGGTGTAATCCGCCACAGCCCGTGTCCCATCACCGGCCAACTGATAGGCCAGACCGCGATAGCCATAGGCCAGGCCGTAATTCGCATCAGTTCGTAACGCTTGGTTGTACGCGGTAATGGCTTCGGTGATCTGCTCATGGTCCAGCAACACGTGGCCGTGAATGGTGAGTGCGGCGGCTGAATCCGCTTCATGCTTCACCACATTTTCATACGTAGCGACAATCGTGGGTTTCAAGGCGGCCAACAACGTATCGGGATGGGCAGGTTTGCCATCCACTACCCGATCGTAAATTTGGTCTACGCCCGTCCACACTCTATCGCCAACACTTAGCGGCTGATCAAACAGGGTCGGCAAAGGCATCGCTTTCTCCCCACCCCGCTCTACATCTAATAACGTCACCTCGCCTTCGTTGCTCGCTATGACCTGCATTTGAAAGAGCCGCCAGACCGTCTCCGGCGGCGTAACGCTTTGATCAACTACCACCAACTGGCCGGGCCGGATCTTGATCGTATCCTGCACCGGTTGCGCGTAACGCGTCTCGATAACTTTATCACCGTCCAACAACTGCACCCGGCACCCCGCCGTGGCGCACGAAAGGGCAATGCCCCAACACAATTCCATGGTTAGCTCCTTAACAAACTGTTCATCACGCGAGGGGCGGTGGGCCGGCAACGTCTCTTGAATCAGGGTCAGCGTACTGCGTTTTAGCCGTTCGCGCGCCGTATGCAGACGGCTCTTGACCGTGCCGACCGGAATGCCCAAGAAGGTGCTAATCTCCTGCAGCGAGTAGTCGCTGATGTAGAAAAGGGCGATCACGTCGCGCTGCTGTGGGGGCAATGCGGCCAGGACGGCATAAACTTGATCGCGCAATTCGGCCTGTTCCAGCAGCACGGCTGGTTCCGCCGCGGTGGCCGCACACTGGTCCGCCGCCGCCAAAGGCAGCAGCAACGGCTGTCGGCGATGCAACCGCTGCGCCTGCCGCTCGACAATGCGGCGCAGCCAGCCGGGGAAGGCCGCCGGCTCGCGCAAGGTCCCAAGGTGCAGATAAGCCGTCAGAAACGCTTCCTGCGCCACATCCTCTGCCAACTGGTGATCGCCCAACAGGGCATAGCCATAACCGACCGCCATATCTTGAAAACGGCGCACCAAAGGGGCAAACGCGTCACGCTCCCCCGCTTGCACCCTTTGGACCAGGGTCGTCACTTCTTGCACACACCCTCCTCACGCCTGATAATATAAAAACGATTTTAACCGGTTGAAAGGCCTTTCCATGGATAAGAGCCAAACAAGGGGAAAAAGGTTCAGCGCAATTTTATGATGACAAAAAGCGAAACCAGCGCAATGAATTCAGCAAAAATCTGCCTCATCACCGGGGCCACCTCGGGCATCGGCCAGGAAACGGCGCGGGCCTTGGCCCAGCAAGGCATGACGGTGGTCATTGTGGGACGCAATGAGCAGAAGACGGCGGCTACGGTCGCCGCCATCAAGGCCGCGGCCGGCAATCCCAATGTGACCTATCTGTTGGCCGATTTTGCCGACCAGGCCTCGATCCGCCGGTTGGCCGCAGAATTCAAGGAACGCTATGACCGGCTCGACATCTTGATCAACAACGCTGGGGCTTTCTATGCCACGCGCCAGGAGAACGCGGCCGGTCATGAACTCACCTTTGCCGTCAACCACCTGGGCTATTTCCTGCTCACCAACCTGCTGCTGGACCGGCTACAAGCAAGCGCGCCAGCGCGCATTATCAATGTCTCATCAGATGCCCATCAGTGGGGCAAGATCGATTTTAGCGATCTCCATTTTACCCGCGGCTATGGGAGCATGAAAGCCTATAGTCGATCAAAGCTGGCTAATCTGCACTTCACCTTTGAACTGGCGCGGCGGCTGGCGGGCACGGGGGTTACGGTCAATGCCCTCCACCCAGGTTTTGTCGCCACCAACTTTGGGGCCAACAACATGGGCTTTGCCGGGCCACTGCTCAAGTGGCTCATCAACCGGGTGGCACTCAGTGTCGAGAAAGGGGCAAAGACCATGATCTACCTCGCCACCGCGCCAGCTGTGGCCGAGGAGACGGGCAAATACTTTGTCAAAAATCGGGCCATCGCCGCCGCGCCGGTGGCTTATGATGAAGTGACCGCCCAACGCTTGTGGGAGGTGAGCGCCGTGATGACCGGCTTGTCGGCAGATGGGGTACACGTAGCGATCTAGGGGTATCATACATCCCGCTCGATTTGTTTGGATTGCCACAGGAGCAGACGATCCCATCCAGACCTTTGTCTTCCGTTCACCACGTCTTGACGCAGCGTTATTCACTTGAGATCCGGTTGAACGGGTGCGTTCCAATTTTGGGGCTAACGTCCCCGGCACAGGCGAAGCGTTGGTTCGTCGGCGTACAATTCACCCGCCTGTGCCGGGGACGTTGCGAACCTCGCTCTTTCTTAGGACGCACCCGGTTGAACAGATCGTTTCTAACGTGGTTGTGCCCTATGCTATGATGAGGTGGACGATCCAGTGTTGATATTTCACGGAGCAAGCTATGCAAGCAAAGAGCCAAACAATTGGGAATGAGGCTTCTCACCAGATAAATAGTCGTCCAACCCTCTCATCAGCACGGGCAATCGCCAAAGCCAATGGTTATCTTTCTAAATATGTTGGTGTGCTTTTTGGCGCTGCAGATCCACACT
>Ga0209490_10004104_pt1 | contig 13502 bp, 12 predicted proteins | sample MAT06_FD_187209 | JGI IMG/M metagenome (GOLD analysis project Ga0209490, IMG submission 187209) | Freshwater microbial communities from Lake Fryxell liftoff mats and glacier meltwater in Antarctica - MAT-06 (SPAdes) (version 2) | ecosystem: Environmental > Aquatic > Freshwater > Ice > Liftoff...
GCCGGCACGCAGCCAGCGCGCGAGTTCCGTCATCGCTGCCCTGCCAGTCATCGCCACCACGTTCGCCATGCATGCGATGGTCGGATGCCGGTCGCGTCAGCTCAAGATGCAGCGCCCAGACGCTTACGATACGGCACTCTCCATCCGCTTGAGTACATTGACGCGCAGCAGATGGATCAGGCTCTCTTCCCGATCAGCCTGCCGGAAGAAGCTCTCACCGCCCCGGATCTCGGTGCTGTACTTGGCGTCGTATGCCGCCTGTTTGTGCTGCAACACGTATCTCAACGGCGCGTAGCTGGCCAGGTTCAGGCGCCGGATTTCGAGGTTGATGTCCTTGATGGCGCGGAACTGGCCAGCCAGGTCTACGTCAGCCTTGATGTTGATGGGCGGCAGGCGGCTTGGGAACTTGCCCGTCTCGGCCGTACCGTAGTACTTCTCGATGTGCCGGCGTGAACGCGCGATGGTCAGGTGATCCAAAAGTGTGAAGTAGTCGAAGCCCAACATTTCCACCAGATGGCCGGGTGTGCGCTCCGCCTCGTCCATGACCAGCCAGCGATTGAACTGGGCTTGAGCTTTGCGCGTGGTCTGCTCGATGCTGTCGATGCCGTGTTCGACCAGTGCGGTGTCGTCACCTTCGGTGACGAACGCTATCTGGTTCTTAAGGTCGGCCAAGCGGTTGTTGACGGGCGTAGCCGACAGCATCAGTACACGCGTCTTGACACCTTCCTTGATGATCTTGCGCATGAGCCGGTCGTACCGGGTCTCAGTGCCCTGGCGGGGCGACTTCTTGTTGCGGAAGTTGTGACTCTCGTCGATGACGACAAGGTCGTAGTTGCCCCAATTCACATGGGTCAGGTCGATATCGCCGGAGGTGCCGGCATCACGCGACAGGTCGGTGTGGTTCAAAACGTCGTAGTTGAAGCGGTCAGCTGCCAGGATGTTGCGCTTGTCGTTGGCCTTGTAGAGCGTCCAGTTGTCGCGAAGCCGCTTGGGGACCAGCACCAGCACCCGGTCATTGCGCAGCTCGTGGTACTTGATGACCGCCAGGGCCTCGAAGGTCTTTCCCAGGCCCACGCTGTCCGCGATGATGCAGCCGCCAAAACGGGCCAGTTTGTCGATGGCACCGACGACGCCGTCGCGCTGGAACTTGAACAGCTTCTTCCAGACTACGGTGTTGCGGATACCGGTGGCCGACTTGACGATGCGCTCCTCGTCCATCTCGTCGTCGCGGCTCCCGAACAGGTGGTTCAGGATCAAGGCGTAGAGCGTGAACGGCGCGCGGTGCTGGCCCATGCCGCGCAGGGCTTCAATCAACGCCGGCCGGGTGTCGGGCTGGGCTGGCAGCGACGCCCACTGCTGGTCCAGCCAGAGAGCAAGCTGGGCTGCCTCACTTGCCGACTCGGACGCTTGGATCAGATTCAGGGGGTTGCCGGGGGTCAGGCCCAGGCCGTCCGTGCTGAACGCGAACGAGCCCAACACCACCTGGGCGACAGTACCGTCCGGCGCACGCATGACGGCAGCGCCCTGGGGCACTCGGCCGGGTGCCCTGCGCAGTTCAACACTACCGGCTAGCCACTTGGCGCACTGATTCGCCAGCCAGCGAGACTGCAGGCGATTCCGCGCAGCTCGGTCGCCCTCGCCTCCGAGAAAGTCGAGCTCGTCATCGGCAGGCGGCAGGATGAGTTGCACCCGCTCTAGCTTGGCGAGTGCCTCGCGCAGTTCGGCGAAGGCGTAGAGTGAAAACGACGGGGTGACGCATCCAAACTGGTGCCCCAGCAGAAGATGGGGGCGCATCAGGTCAATGACGCGGTCTGTGCCGCTGTTGTGAATCAGCTTCATTTCTAGACCGCGCTGAGACGGCCATCGCGCCTGCGAAGGCTTCTGCGCCCGACTCTTCCTCTTCTGGCAAATTTCACGCTGGTCCACGCTGGAGAGGTAGGACCAGCAATGTCGGAGGGGGCAAGATTTGGCTGAATCATGGACTAGGAGTGTCGCAGCCCAGCCCAGCGGATGACCACTGGGTAAGTGCCAACGACAAACCACACCTAGTAGCTCTCGCTACTTGCCGCTAAGGGCGCCTACTTTTCTGACGCGATACCCCGCAGGCAGTAGCGGCAAGCTCTTGCCCCGCACGATCCCGAAGCTCTTCAAGTGACTATTTCACCGCAAGTTTTTTCGTTTTGCCCGATGCGGGCCTGACAGTGGTAGGCCGTGTTGGGCTCGAACCAACGACCAAAGGATTCCGGTTTGTGCTCGTTTCCGAACTCCCTGGACTATGCCTTCGCCATAGACCCAAAGGCCGACAGGCGGGCGCCGTCTAGTCTCTACACCTTCCCATTTTATTGGGCTTGGCTCGGTATTGCCTTGCGCCTTGAGGCCGTCAGGTTTCGCCGAATTTGACGCCATTCACGCGCCGGGTTTCCCACGACGGTGCACAACTTTCGTTATGAGTCCTCTGCTCTGACCAACTGAGCTAACGGCCCACTGACGAGATTGTAGGAGACGAATCGACCTAGGGGAACCACCCATCCCCGGTCGTCGTTCTGAAGCCCAAACGGCCCACCGGCTCGAACCTGAGACGCACTGACGCCAAGCGGTCATCAGATGGCGCCAGGCGATGGCGGGTCATCGACGGAGGCGTCGCAAAAAGCTACGACCGGTTCCTTGCGGCAGCCAAACAGGTTTTAAGGACGTGGAACGGGTGCTCCAAGATGGCCCACACCTCCGCCCTCGGCCTCTCAAACCACCCACGTTGCGTGGACCCTGGGCATGACCTAGGGCAAGCCGCGCCTCATGGCGATGCGCCGGCCGCTGTCCTTGCGCAGTCGGACAGCGTCCGGCGTGCTGGTGAGCTCATCGCGCCTGCCCACCCCGGTGCAGCTACCGCAGTCAACCTACACCGCAATGCGCTGGCAACGTCGAATCCAGCCTCGATCGGGCTGTGCACCTGAGCCCAAAGTCAGAAAGAGAAAGGCACCCGATAAACCACTGATCTAGACACGACATCTGAACTCCCGGCCCCAAAGGCCTAAATCGATGTCCACCGCTAGAAAACTAGATCAGTTTTATACCTCAAGAACTGTCGCCGCGAATTGCTTGAACTTTCTCGATGAGCTGGTTCCCTCGTCCCACTGCAATGCGGCCCATTTTCTGGAGCCGTCTGCAGGCGACGGCGCATTTCTCGAGCTTCTGCCGCCAGAGCGGCGAACCGGTGTCGACGTCGACCCGAAACATCCCGAAATCGTCACGCAAGACTTCCTTCTAGAGTTTTTTCCCCGTTTGGATGTGGAGCAGTGGATTGTTGTCGGGAATCCACCCTTTGGGAAAAACTCGAGTAAGGCCGTTCGGTTCTTCAACAAATCTGCAGAGTTCGCAGACGTCATTGCATTCGTCGTCCCGCGGACGTTCAGAAAAGCGAGTCTGCAACGTCGCCTTCATGCCAGTTTTGAGCTGCTCGGCGACCTCGAACTGTCGGACGACGCGTTCCTATTCGAGGGCAAGCCATATTCAGTTCCATGCAGTTTCCAAGTTTGGCGCAGGACGACCGCCATTCGTGACTGCATCGCCTTGCCGTTGACAGACGACGACTTCATCTTCTGCAGCAAGGCCCAAGCCGACTTCGCTGTCAGACGCATCGGTGCATTGGCCGGGAAAGTTATTCGATATTTCGACAACTACTCGCCGAATTCCCATTTCTTCATTCGAGCTGCGATTGACCCCGAAATTCTTATGACCCGCATCGAGCAACTCTGCTGGAAGGACACGAAGTGGAATACCGCAGGCAATCCTAGCATCAGCAAACGTGAATTAGTGCAGAAATACAGCAGCACATACGCCGAACGGGGTGCCCCACCGACACAGCGAGCTATCAGTCAGGCATCGATAGCGCAACCCGGCAGAACTGAGCAAAGGGCACTGCACGCATCCATCGCTATGCAACACCATTTAATTGAGACGTAGTTCACACAAACCATGAGGAAACGGGCCAGACGCACGGAATTCGAATAAACGGCCTTGCGGAGCTAGTTACACGAAAGCCATACCAACGGAGTTACTCGTGTTTCTAGAACAAACGCCTCAATCGGCATTCCACGCCACGCTCAGTTCAGCACCTGAGAACCAGGCAATTTATACCTATGAAGCCATCCCAAGCGCACGACATCTGCGGTCGCCGCTGATTTACGCAGGAAACAAAGCGCCGCTCGCCGCTTTCACTAAATCACTCTTCCCAGCAGACTCAGCAATGCGAGACTGGGTCGAGCCCTTCGTCGGTAGCGCAGGCCTACTGTTGAACGCGCCAAAATGCCGAAAATATGTCCTGTCGGACATAAACCACTACGTGACAGAGCTGCTGGTCGCTATTCGAGACCATCTTACGGAGCTTAGCCGAGAGGTAAAGAAGCTATTCAACTCGGATAACAACTGTGCGCAGCGGTATAATGAAATCCGACAGATTTTCAACACAGAACTGACTGGCGTCAAGAAGAGCGCAGCGTTTGTTTATCTGAACCGCCACTGCTTCAACGGTGTGGTGCGCAGTAATCGCGCGGGAGCTTTCAACACTGCTTACGGCCGCCGCACGAATGTAGCGGCCCCTCTCCAGGAACTGAAATGCCTTGGGGCATTTTTGGCCGGTGTGACAAAAATCGAGGCGTGCGATTTTGAAAAGACACTCGCGGGTATCGGTCATCCCTCGCTTGTTCTGCTGGACAGCCCATACCTTCCTTCAGTTGACGGGCAGCCCTGCTTCACAGGATATGCTGGAACATCGTTCGGGACTGACCGCCACGACGCTATCGCGGACTGGGGTGTTCGGCTGGCGAAAGCGGGCCATCATGTGTTTGTCTTCAACAACGACACCCCGGCCGCACGGCGACTTCACAGCAGAGCACAGGAAATCCACAGCTGGCCAGCATATCGTCGTGTTTCCAGGAGCGTCGCCACGCGGGGCAAGGCGCAAGAGTTCCTGGCGGTGTATCGGCCCCGCTGAGCCAAGCCGTAACCGGCGCAGCCGCTTAGCGCGAGCAGCCTGAATCTGCGACAGGAAGTTTGATTCGTTTGGGGACCCAAGCAAACTAAAATACCTGTAGCAATCTACCTCGCAGAGCAAAAAAAAGGGAGGGGCAACAGCCCCTCCCTTTAGCCTTTCAAAAGATTACTGGCTGTCCAGCTCGTGGAGCTCAATTCGCTCCCCCTGGGCAGACCAAACGATCGGCCGTTTTGCCGTCGATACCGCTTCAACTCGATAAGTCACCAGACTCTCCGTCAGTGCCGCGCCACCTACGTGTGCCGCGGTGGCGCCTGCCAAGTCGAATGTCAGCTCGAAAACGGCGTGATACCGGCGTTCATGTCCTACCAGTCGGAAGACTGGCACTAGGCGCCGCAGCACGGCGTTGAGGTGAGCGGCATCAGGAGGGGCATCGAAGATGGGGCTCAGAAGATCTCTTGGGTCAACCGCCAGCTGCCGCGCAAGCTCCTTTCCGTCGCAGAGCGCCGACTCAGCCTCCAGCCGCTTCAATCGTGCAGTCAGCTCTCTCTCCTGTTGCTTCGCCTGAGAAAGGGCCTCGACGATCGGCACGTCCTCAGCAAGGTCCGAGTACATCAGCAAGCGCCTGAGCCGGACCGCTTGTGTTTTCGCGTTCTCAAGCGCGCGCTCGCAATCCTCACGCTTCTGCGCAGGCCCGTCGTCAACAGATTTTCGCAACAGCTCCTGAAACTCAAGCACCATCGCTGGCGTCATCAGTTGCGTCAGACCCCACTCCAACGCGCTCCGTCCAGCGCCCTCAGACGTGTATCCGAGCCATGATGACCGCACGCCTTGCTTGTGCTTCAACTGACAGGTGGGGCAAAACAGCGTTCTGCTTCGAGCGTCGCCGCCAGTTGACAACTTGAGACCGCAGTCGCCGCACTGAATCAACCCGCCGAGCAAGCGGCGGGAAGATCCCCATTCTTTTCGCCGGCTCGCGCCCGTGACGTCAGACTGCTGGTTTGCGCTATACCAAGTTTCGTCATCGACGAGGCGGTATTGCGGCCGCTCATATAGCACCGGCTTGACCGGCAGCCCCTTTTTCCGTGCGGCTGAAATCGAGTGATGCGATGTTCCGCGCTCGAGAACACCGCGATAGATGGCGTTTCGCACAAGCTGAAAGACAGCTGCGGGCCGCCACATTTCGCACCCCCGCTTGCTCTCAGCACCGCGCGGAGAAACGCCACGCATCTCGAGATCATGGGCAATCGCGTTACATGACTGACCGCGAAGTCGCATGGCATAAACCTCGCGGACGATCGCAGCTTCGCTCTCGATGATCTCCCACTCCGATCCTTTCGTTCCTGATCGACGAAGTGCTCTGTAGCCGAACGGCGGTGGACTGACCTGAAAGCCTCGATCGAGGGCACCGTCGATGCCCCGTCTAACGCGCCAGACCAGTTGTTCCACTTCTTGTTCAGCCGCAAATGATTTCACGATCAGGGGCAGACGCCAGTTTTTCTCATTCGTGTCCAATCCGTCGCAGGCGATGAGTCTGATTCCACTCTCAGCAAGCTTGAGCGTGAACGAAATGCTCTCGAGCATGTTGCGCCCTAGTCGACTCATCTCGTCCACAATCAGAACATTAAAGAGCCGATCGTCAACGGCCTGCTTCAGCGCCATATAGCTTTTGCGCTTGCTTGTCGAGCCAGACATTGCAGAGTCGCTGAAGATGCGACGTTCATCGATGCTCAGACCGTGCGCCGCTGCTGTTTCTTTGCATCGACGGAGCTGATCGTCGATCGACGTTGGCTTTTGGTCTTCTGATGAGTAACGTGCGTACACGGCGCAGATCTGCATAATGTATTTTTGGCTGAGAGGGTTTTAACGGGATGTTTTTGCGCAAACTCCACAAGCAAATTGAGGAATTCACGCAAAGGCGTAGTTTTCATAAATGTCCTGATGAAATGGGTCCCTGGGGCACCCGAGTCCGGGAAAACCGGCGACGGATTCGCCGCCGGTTTCAAAGGTTTCAGTGCACTGCGCCCTTGGTGACGTCACCGTCATTTGGGCCTGACATTGAATCCATGGACATACAAATGCCGATCGTCGCTTCCTTGAGTCTTCCCGCTGAAAAGCCGAGCTCGCGCACGGCGTGGGCGTCGGCGAGCTCTGCGATCAATCTCGAGACAGCGTCTGCCGTTTCCTCTTGCGTCAACGGACGAAGGTCTTGAGCTCGCTCGATCAGTCCTGAAACGGAGTCGGTGAGATGCACGTGAACAATGCGGGTTAGCGTTGGCCCGGCAAGAGCGATCGGAAAGTAGCCCGAATGCCTTGCAGAGTTCAACCAGGGCCGAATTGCCGGGTTGCCGAGATCGAATATGAGACCCGCGATCGACTCCAGCCCTTTCATCAGCACTTGCGCGACGACTGCGTCGCCGTCGATCAACAGACCGACCGATGTTGGCGCGCCGCCGAGTGCCACGGAGCTCGTTACCAGGTCTGCGGGCGCATTTGTACAGGCCGTAATCTCAGGCCTCAGCTTTCGTCCCAGTTTGACAGTCGATGCAAATTCGAAGGTCGCTTCTGAAAGACGAATGGTTACGCCGTTGCCGGTCGTCACTGTTGCTCTTGTAATGCTCATGTTTCTGCTGCCTTTGGTCCTACTGCAATATTGCAGTAATTTGTATAGCGTACAAAAAAAGCGGCGCCGCACGTTATTTCGAATTGGCGCGTGCGCTGATTTATCGCGCGTGTTCTCGCAGACACGCAGCTGATGTACTGCGCAACTGAGCAGCCTGAAACTCGAGGTCGACAGTAGACCAATAAGACGATGTTTTCCGCCGCCCAGCAGGCTCTGACAGCCTCATCTCAACCAACCGCAGTTCACAGTTGAGCAGAGCTGTGATGCACTCGTAGCAGGGAGGGCTCTTAAGCTCTGCCAGAGCTGCAGAAAGTTCCTCGCGCCGCACTTCTAGTGGCCGATGGTCGCCAGCAATCGCAACGCGACACAGCGTGACATGTCTGATGATCCAGGACGGTGACCGGAGCTGTTTGGCGAGTGCGCTTTGGGGCAATCGGTCCAGTAGATATTCTGGATAACGGGTTTCGGGAATTGGCATGGCAACGCTGACCGGCTGTGGAAAAGCCGTATAGCGACCAGCGCGATGCCCGATAAACCGTAGATCTACACCACGGGAGGTTTTCCTCGGCGAAGCGGATGTTCCGCTTGGGCCAATTTATTACTCCCGCACATGAACCAAGAACCAGTACGACTCGTCGCACCCCTCGCGACACCACCAGCCAAGAGACGCCACGGCTTCGACCTCGCGCAGGCACGCTTCGCGATAGATTTGAATTTACCGAGCGACCCGCCAGCGCTGTCACACGTCCTGCCCGGACTGCTGGTGGGGACAGTTGGGCTTCTCGCTGCGCCGGGAGGCAAAGGCAAAACGATGTTTTTGCTCCAATTGGCCGCAGCGATGGCGCTTGGCCGTCCGATCTGCGGCGGTCTCTTTGAATTAGGGGGTAAGGATGCGTGCCGCCGCACCGAGCCCTCGAAAGTAGTCGTAGTTCTGGCTGAAGAGTCAGCTGCAATCGTTCACCATCGCTTGCACACGATCTTGAGCTCATCGATGCGCGGCGGGTCGCCACTGCTTCCGCACACAGCGGACCTGGAACTGCTGGAGACCCTGCAACGCAATCTTGTTGTACTGCCCTGCGCAGACCACGGACGCCCGACACTTTTTGACCGGGACGGCAAGACCACCTGGATTTACGAGCGGCTGCAGGAGCTCAGCCAGGGCGCGCACCTTGTGTTGCTCGACCCATTGCGCCAGTTGCATAACGGCGACGAAGTGGATTCCGGCTATATGACCGGGGTCATGAGCTCACTGCAGCGCATCGTCGCAGGCACTAGCGGTGCAATGATGGTGGCCCATCACACTAGCCAGGCCTCGTCGGTAGCGGATTACGGTGATCGCGCCCAGGCAGCGCGGGGGTCTACTGCGATTACTGACGCTGTGCGTTTTCAGCTGAACCTGTCTACCCCCTCGGACAAGTGGCTGCGTTCGATGGGGATTGGTTACGACGATACTGACAACTTGCTGAGAGTAGATGTTGCGAAAGCCAATCACCTGGCGCCTGTTCCTACGCAGCTCCTGATCCGCGGACCCGGAGGGGTTCTCCGGCAGGCAAAGCAGCATGAACTGCAGATGCGAATCGGTGTGTCCAGCAGGTCGAGGAAGGGGGCACAGTCATGAAGCTGAAGCCTGACGCGAACGGCGCTGAACCTGCAGTTCGGCTAAACCACTGGTTTGGCGTGTGCCCGGGTCTGTTTAGGCCCTTGGCGAAGTCAGGTGAACCAAGGCCGGTCCTGAATGTTTCGCACAAGCTGCTTACCAAGGAGTTCGCAGACGTTCCGCTGACACTTCGCTTCGATGCCCGAGAGGCTCCAGGTGCTGGGGAGCAAACCACTTTGCTTGCGCTCTTGGCGATTGCGCAACAGCGCATACGCACATCGACCGGTGTGGCTCGACTCACAGCAGACGAGGCCGATTTAGCAGGGCGTGACTTGTGGGATCGACTTCGCCAGTCAGCGCCTGATGTCGAAGGCGAGCTTCTGCGCTTCACGACGACCTGGCGAGAGATTTGCCAGGCGGCAGGTGGATCCTGCGGCGGCGCACAGATGCAGGTGCGCCAGCAGCACTTAATACGCCTTTGCAACATTCAGACGTGGGAATACCTGGGTGAAAGCCGCATTCCGCATCGCCAGTCGCAGTTGCTTTCCTGGGTTGTCGGTGACGATGTACGTGTGCACCTAGCACTGAATCGTCGCCTCGTCCAGGCGTTGCTTGGTTCGCCGTACGCTCAGATCTCGATGGGCGAGCGTCTCTCGCTCAGCTCGGAAACGGCGCAGGTGCTCCATGCGGCTCTTTCCGCACTTGTTAGACCCGGGAGCTCTACAAGAGTCCACACGTTGTCTCTCTGCCGTCGCGTCTGGGTTGATTGGGACAGCACAATCAATGACGCCACGCGCAGAAGGCGATTGCACGACATCATTGGTGCTTTGCTTCAGCTAGATGCGCTGCCTGGGTGGTCAGTCAGCTCGTGTGAAATTGGCCCTTGGCACATCAAGAGAAAGAGAACAGGCGGTGATGATCGCGTTATGACGCGCGTGCGTCAGAACACCCGAGAAAGTGCGTCAGAACCCGATCAGAAAACTGGCATCCTGGACCAAACTACCGAGGTAAGCAGCAGACTTCTCGCTGGCGGGCTATATGTACCAACGGCGTAGCGCTACGCACCACGCCGAGCAGCGGGCGCTTTGGAGCGCCCGTGCTCTTGGACCAAATTCATAGGGTCCAAGGAAGCTGGCTGCGGAGGCGCGATGTCACTGGGCTACGCTCAGTTTTCATCTTGTCGGTCAGCCGACGCCCGGAGAGTCACGCACCGGATAGGCCTGGGCGGCAGCAGGACCGGCACATGACCAGTTCGCTGCGCAGGTCGGTGACGTGGTTCCTATTTCAATGCGCGCTCTACAGCGTCATGCCTTCGAGAAGGCTGCTGTATTGGTCACTCGAGATCAAAGACCGCGCTGTCGTTTGACAGATTGACCGATCGATTCCTCGAGCATGTTCCCGATATGACGCGGGCTCCGCTTGGCACACAGCGCTTCGCGCTCGATTCAACGAAACGACTGGCTCGCAGCCTGTCGGCGCTGACCCCGACCAAAGCGACGCGCTAATCACGTGGTCGCCATGTTGTTTGCCTTGCTAAAGCTTGTAGGTCAGGACACCATCCTGACCCATCGATATCGACCCTTGGACGATCAGGTTGTTGATGGAGGCGCTGAGCGCATCAACGCTGGAACTAGGCCCTAGCAGCATCTGTACGGTCCGCCGAAGCGCGGCCATCTTGGCGGGGCGCTTGTTGCCCATCTTCTTGAGACTGGCTGCGATCTTTGCCTGCGAGGGCGTCGAGGTCACAAGCCTTTTCACCGCAGCGGACGGCTGCGCTGCCTTCGACGCCGGGTTAGCCGCAGCAGACTTTGACGGCGCGGTCTTCCTGGGCGCTTGAGGCGGCGCCTTTTTTGGCCCAGGCTTCTTTGTCGCTGCTGGCTTAGAGGACGCCGCCGTCTTTGATGGAGCCTTCGCCGGAGCCGCGGCCTTTACTGCAATCGTCTGCGCTGGTATCGCTGGCTGCGAAACGTCACTCACCGCGTTCGTGGCGCGGACGTGGGATGGCTCACGACCGAAAGTTCGCCTCTCGACTGCGAACCCCAGCTCCCTGGCATGGTCCAGCATCGGGTCGTAGCCTTTGTCATTTGCGACGACCACAAACCGCGCGTCCGGATTGCGCGATGTGATGTAGCCCATGTCGTACGACAGATGAAAGTCAAGGGCGTTCTTCCCCGGCTTTTTGATCGGCACCAGGACTACACGTTTGCCGAAAGAGGTGAACCGAGCGTCAACCTGCTTCTGTTGTGGGCTGTGAAACACCCACACATCAGAAACGCCCGGCACCATCGCGCGGAGGTCGTCACCACTGGGCTGCACGTTCTCGTAGTCCAGCAGGACATGCGTCTCGGCCGGGCGCGGCACCGCTGCTGTTGCGATTTCGATGCGGCGCTTCGGCGGGTACTTGATGGCGTTCCGCGCCATCTTCTCGCTTGCGACCTGCATCAGGTCCACCTTGGAGAGGTCAGCCACCTGCAGCAAGTAGAGAAACACGTCAGCCGCCTCCTCGTCGACCCTGGCCTTCAGCTCGGGAATCTCATGGGCCTTCCGCGAGTCTTCCTCAGTCAGCCACTGAAAGATCTCTGCCAACTCCGCGGCCTCGACCACCAGCGCGGTGGTCAGGTTCTTGGGTGAGTGGAAGGGATGCCAGTCGCGCTCGGCGGCGAAGTGGCGAAGCGCGGCCTGCAGTTCCTTGATGTTCATGCTGGCGAGTTGGGCATGGGCGTGAGGGCCGCTGTGTGACGAGTCAATCGATGAGTGGTCGCCCCACGCGCGAGACGGGATCGAAGCTGAAAACGTGTTCGCGAGCCGACCGTACGCAGCGGCCGACGAGGCGATCGGGAAAAGCCTTACGACCAGAGTCAATCACCACGGCACCCCCACAGGACGGGCAGGTCGAGGTGTACCGGACAAACGCGAGCTCGCCAACCTGGCCCCCGAGGACACGTCGCCGAAACTCTAAGGTGACGTTATCGTCTGAGATGGATGTCATGAAACTCGGCGCCATCACGATGCGAAGGTCGAAGAGGGCATCGAGAAATCGGTGCACCTGAACCAGGGTCAGGCACGCGCCGGCAAGAATCAAGACGGCCGTTATGTCGCCCACGCTGACGGGGCGGGTGACACGAAGGCCCAAAGTGATCATCAGCCAGAGCAAGCCTATCGCCGCAAAGGTCATTGCAAGAATGCCGCCGAGGACCGTCCACCTGATACCGACGGTCCAGCGAACGACGCCGTTGCGAAGTGCACCGTTGAGCCAAGCGGCGGGGGCGGCCACCGCGGCGGCGGTGTACCGGATGCCGCGGGCGGGCGTGGCTACAAGCTGCTCCGTGGCTTCACTCGTTGGGATCGGGACAGCTTCCAAGGAATAGAGGGCCGGGGAACCAGTCAGCTTGGAGAGCTTCGGCACGTAACTGGAACCCAGCCTTCGGGCGGTCTCAACCAAGCCTTCCTGCCACTGAGGCTCATCGTCCGTGAGGCGGGACCACAGCGGGCTCAGCCAGCCACTGGGCTCCTTCGCTGCTTCCGGCGCCACGCCGGCCTTCAGGTTGACTGCGGTGAAGGCAGTAGGCAAACCCTGTCCCGCCCGCGCGGCAGTGTTGCGTGCCAGCTCGCTAAAGACTGCATAGGCGTTGTTCTTGCGCGTCTGCTGGGTCGCCACGAGGTAAGCCCACGCTACTTCAGCTGCCTGCACCAACGGTGGACGGGTGGCGTCTGTGGACGGTACGCCGACCGTTTCGGACTGCCGGTTTTCGCTCATCAGAAATAGCGTGGGGGCATCAACTTACTCGGAGTGACCCGATGCTAAAGCCAACAACCGCCAAGAACGCCAGACGCCGCAACCAGGCACGTCGGAGCCAGCAGAAGTCACGTTCACTAGCAGCGGTCGAGTCGCCGCACCAAAAGGCGATCCGGCAACTGACCATCGAGCTGGAAGCTGGGGAGGGGCTGTTCTGTATCTTCCACGGCGGCGTGGATTGGCGCTGCGCCCGGGCGCTGCTTCCGCGGCACGCGCGATTTGTGGTCAAGAGCGAGTGTCCAGTCTGGGCTGGCGGCCGGCGGTTCATACCTGACCTCAAGATCTTGTGCGCCCGAACGCACCGGGCGTTGTTGCTGATTGAGGTCTGGCATTCACATGTGGTCAGCCCCTCCAAGCGAAGGGCCTACAACACGTTGGGAATCCCTTGGGTGGAGGTCAACTCTTGGCACGTGCTGCAGCGTTACCGCAAGCGGCCGCTGCCGATCTTGGACTGGGGAGGCATAGGGATGCCGGATGCGCCGTTTCAGGGGGCGCTCTT
>Ga0209490_10004105_pt1 | contig 13501 bp, 10 predicted proteins | sample MAT06_FD_187209 | JGI IMG/M metagenome (GOLD analysis project Ga0209490, IMG submission 187209) | Freshwater microbial communities from Lake Fryxell liftoff mats and glacier meltwater in Antarctica - MAT-06 (SPAdes) (version 2) | ecosystem: Environmental > Aquatic > Freshwater > Ice > Liftoff...
ACGTGGCGTGTGATCGGGTTCCGCTTCAAGCGGTCGAGCACCGTGAGGCCCGAGTGATCGGGCAGGTTTACGTCGAGCAGGATGCCCACCGGGTGGTGCACGTGCGCCGCGGCGATGCCGTCCTCGGCGGTGGGCGTGGCGACGACCTTGAAGCCGCGCTCGCGCCCGAGTCCGACGAGGATGCGGGCGAAGGCAGCATCGTCCTCGACGACGAGGATCACGCGGTCACCCTTCACAATAAGGTCGCGATCGTCCTCGACGAGCTTCGCCATCGTGCGCGCAGGCGCTGGTGCAAAAGACGACGGCGGCGCGACCGCGACCGGCGTTGGAGCGGCGAGGGAGGCGCTCGCCGGGCGGGTCGTCGTGGTGGTGCCGGGCGCCCCGAGCGAGCGGGGCACGGTCAGCGTGAAGGTGCTGCCCTGGCCGGGCTCGCTCTGCAGCGTGACGTCGCCGCCGAGCAGGCGCGCGAGCTCCCGCGAGATCGACAAGCCGAGCCCGGTGCCGCCATATTTCCGGTGCGTGCTGCCGTCGGCCTGGCGGAAGGCCTCAAAGATGACCTCGTGGTGCTCGGGCGTAATGCCGACGCCGCTGTCGGTGACGCGGAAGCGCACGAGCGGTGCCCCGTCGGCTGCCTTGAGAGTGTCCACCGCGAGGCGCACCGTGCCGCTTTCGGTGAATTTCACGGCGTTCGACATAAGGTTTTTCAACACCTGCTGCAGGCGCTGGCCATCGCTCACGATGACGTCGTCGTTTTCGTCCTCGAGCGAGGTTTCGAGGAGTAACCCTTTTTGCACAGCGAGCGGATCGAAGGTGCGCCGCAACTGCTCGATCATCGCGCGCAGCGAGAGCTTGTCCAAGTGCAGGTCGATCTTGCCGGCCTCGATTTTTGAGAGATCGAGGATGTCGTTGATGAGGGTGAGCAGATCGGTGCTCGCGCCGTAGATCGTCTCCGAGAACTGCACCTGTTCCGCGGTGAGGTTGCCGCCCGCGTTGTCCGCGAGCAGCTTCGCGAGGATGAGCGCGCTGTTGAGTGGCGTGCGCAGCTCGTGGCTCATGTTGGCGAGAAACTCTGACTTCACCTGATTCGCGCGCACGAGCTCGTCAGAGTGAATTGTGAGGTCGTGCTGCGCGCGTTCCAGATTGTCCTTCTGCGCCTGCAACTCTTCGGCCTGCATATTGAGTTGGGAGTTCGTTTGCTCGAGCTCCGCCTGCTGCGCTTCGAGATGCACCGCACTCTCCCTGAGCGCGCGGCTCTGCTCCTCAAGCTCTTCGTTGGAGACGCGCAACTCCTCCTGCTGGGCCTGGAGCTCCTCGGCTTGTTGCTGCGTTTCCTCAAGCAGGAGCGCGAGCTTTTTGCGGTATTGGGCCGTTCGCAGGGCAATGCCAATCGGCTCAGCGACCCGGCGAAGCAGCTCCAAGTCATGCGAAAAGACGGGGCGAAAGAAGCCCAATTCCAGCACCGCATTGGCAATCCCGTCGGCACTGGTCGGAGCGATCACAAGGTGCCGGGGCCGGCTGCCGCCGAGGCCGGAGGTGACAGGAAAATAATCCGGCGGCACATCGCTGACCGTCAGGACCGCCTTCTCCCGCATGGCTTGTCGCGTCAGACCGCCCACCACCGGAGCCTGGTCGAGCCCGTCGGACGCTTGCGCGGGGATCGCATAGGCACCCACGAGGGAGAGGTGGCCCTCTTCCCCGGCAGAATACATGGCCCCAACCTGGGCGTTGAGATAGCGGGCGACAAAGCCGACGATCTTTTCGCCGAGCTGCTCGACCTCCTGCTCACCCTGCAGCCGGTCACTGAGTTCGTTCTGCCCCGCCCTCAGCCAGGCCTGTGTCTGCATCTCGCGGAAATCCCGCGAGGACATGACGGCGGCGGCGACGATGAGGAACAACAAGAGCGCTGATCCTGCCCAGGTGACGAACGTCGAAAAGGCGGCGGCACGCTCCCATTCCAGCGTGCGGGCATCGAGGGTCACGCGCTCGGCGACCTGCATCTCGCCGATTAACACTCGCAGACGGTCCATGATCACCCTCCCTCCGCCCGAACGCATCAGCTCGACTGCGGCTTCAGACTGACCGGCGTTTTTCAATTCGATGCCTTCCTTTAGAATTGCCATCCGGTCGGCGGCGAGGTGTTCGACGGCTTCAAACCGCTTCAGTTGTGCCCGGTTGTCTGCCGCCAAACGCCGAATGTTCGCGAGATTGCCCGGCAGTTCGGCGAGCGCGGCTGTATAGGGCTCAAGATACGACTTGTCACCGATCAGCTGATAGCCGCGGTGACTCGATTCCGCGTCCGTGAGCGTGGAGATCGAGGCCTCGAGAGCTTTTGTCATTTCGAGCGCTTGCATTATCTGTTGAGCGCCTGTCGACCGAGTTTGCAGGGCGCGATAGGAGACTACCGATATGGCAAAGACGGCAATGAGGGCAACTATGAAGCCGAGCAGGGTCTTTATTGGCAACGACGAGCCCCAGCGGCCACCCGGCGCGGCGGATGGACGATCCTCTTCGAAGCGCCGGTCGGGCAGGCTCGGCAGCGGTGTTTTATCGTCTCTGGATTCTTTGGTCATAAATTTTTCTCGGTAATGCTCGTGAACTATCCAACCTATTTTAGCAGGGTGACAGCCACAGCGACGATGCCAACCTCCGTCCTATAACGCCGCCATGAGTAGCGGCTGTTGCTCCATCCGTGATCGGCAGTGCCGTGCCTGGGAATGTTTTTTTGGGTCATAAGAGTGCGGGTGTGCCTGCACGGCGCGGCCCGCCTCACAAACCATATTCGAAAATGATACTGTAAATACTGCTGCTTTTTGTCGATGGGGTGAAACCCTACCTTTTCGTCACAAGAACGCCTCTCTACGGTATCACGGGCTTCTCACGTAAAGGTCAGGAATTCAATCGCCACAGGGTGAAGTTCAGCAAAGCGGCGAAGCTCACCCATGCCAGATAGGGCACAAGCAGCCACATGGCAGTTCGGCTGACGGGACGAAAGGTGGCAACCGTCGCGGCGATCGCGAACCAAAGCAGTATGATTTCGGCGAAGGCCACCCCGGGCCAACGCAGGCCGAAGAACAATGGCGTCCAGGCGGCGTTCAGTGCCAGTTGCACGAGGAAAAGCGTCAGAGGCCGACGTTGCGCCGCAAAGCCTCCCTGTTTCCAAACGAGCCAGGCGGCGACTGCCATCATTGTATAAAGCGCTGTCCAGACCGGGCCGAACAACCAGCCCGGCGGATTCCACGACGGCTTCTTGAGATTCGCATACCATTCTCCCGGCATGAACCAAGCGCCAAGCGATGCGGCAACAAAACAGAGCACAAGCCAGCCGACCAATGCAAGGTAGCGGCGATCGGAAGATCGGGGAGCCGGGTGGTGGTTTGCCAGGGAGGTGTCGGGTTGAGGTGGAGAATAATTCACAAGATGATTCTCGTCGCGATCAAATAGGTCGCCACGGAAACAAGGGATCCAATCGCTGTTCCCCACGCCAAATCAACGAGTGTGACTAATATTGGCCAATCTTTGATTGTGGCGAGATTGGTGAGGTCGTAGGTCGCATAGGTGATGAGTCCAAAAAGACCTCCAAAAACAACTGCGTGTGCCCATGACGCATTCTTGACCGAAGGTGTGATGACAAAAATCACCAGCCCGACCGTAAAAAGCAGATAGAAAATAATCGCAGCCGCCCAATTGATGTCCGGCTTCATTAAAAATCCAATCTGCTGCTTGTAGAAATTCTTAGCCACCAGGCCAAGCCAGATCATATCGATAGCAAGGAATATGGGTAAGGCGATTGCGTATAGTTTTATAAACATATTTTTATTGGGACGATATCAGGGGCTTTTTCCCGCTGGCTCGAGCGGCAAATGCGTGATGAGCCGCGCACTGCGTTTATACGAGAAGTAGGAATACGCCCATTGCATCAAAACGGCGATACGGTTGCGGAAACCGACAAGGAAAATTAGATGGATAAAGAGCCAAGCCAGCCACGCGAGAAGGCCGGAAAATTTGAAGCGGCCCACCCATGCGACCGCTGCGGAACGGCCAATCGTCGCCATCGAGCCTTTATCCCAATACTTGAACGCCGAGCGCGCGGCAGCCGGGGTATCGTTACCAATCTCGTTCTCGATGATTTTGCCTACGTAAACACCCATCTGCATCGCGGCGGGTGAGACGCCGGGCACGGGTTTGCCATCCACTTGAGCCACGAACGCCATGTCGCCAATGGCAAAGACAGATGGTTGGCCAACAAGGCTCAGATCTGGATTCACTTTCACGCGGCCGGCCCGATCCAGCTCTACTCCGAGCTTTTGCGTGAGCGGCGAGGCGGCCACACCAGCGGCCCAGAGGATATTTGCGGCGTGGATCACTTCGCCACCGACCAGCTCCACTTCTCCATCCCGAATTGTTTGCACTTTGGTCGAAGTCCGAACCTGCACGCCGAGTGCTTCGAGCTGGCGTCGGGCGCTGGCGGAAAGGTCGGGCGGAAAAAACCCGAGAACGGCTGGCGAACCTTCAATCAAAATGATTCGTGCCTGTGACGGGTCAATGCGCCGGAAGTCGCGATTCAGCACCGTGCGTGTCAGTTCGGCAAACGCTCCGGCCAGTTCGACTCCCGTAGGCCCTCCGCCGACCACGACAATGGTTAGCAACTTGTCGTGCTCAGCGGTGTCTGTCGCATTTTCCGCCTGCTCGAACGCCAGAAGGATTTTGCTGCGGATGCGCAGCGCATCATCGAGCGTTTTCAGGCCGGGCGCAAATTCTTCCCATTCGGGATGGCCGAAGTAACCGGTCTGGCCGCCCAGCGCTAGCACGAGGTAGTCATAAGGGAGGGCGTGCTTTGCTAGCAGAACATTTTTGTGGGCGAGATCGAAACCGGTCACGAGGTCGAGCAACACGGTAATATCCCGGCGTTTTGAGAGAATGGCGCGAATCGGCTGCGCAATATCCGGAGCAGAAAGGCCGCACGCTGCGACCTGATACAACAACGGCTGAAACAAATGATGATTTGTGCAATCGATGAGAGTGATCCGCGCGTCTTCCGAATGGAAATTCTGGCAGAACGCGAGTCCGCCGAAACCCGCACCGACCACTACGACATGTTTTTTTGGATCCTTCATCCGGCTCGTCCCGTTCGAACACGCCGCGCCTATTTTTTCGGCACGCAGTTGGGAACCGTTTTCCCCGCTTTCTTTTTTGTGCCGATTTGTTCGTATCCTTCCCAACACGGGTTTGACGGTTTCTTTGACGCCGCTTTCTTCTTAGACGCCGTTTTTTTAGTTGTAGCCATAAGGTTTTACCAGACTAGACGACACCCTCGCGGCGATCTCGAAGGGAGCCACTGCGATCGCTGCAACCAAGGGGACAGAGTTTATGCCCAGAGACGAGCCTTCATCGCTGCATGTCCTCGCCCTCGCAGAGAGGGCGGGGCGCAGCAGCCTTTTAGTTAGGCTGCAGCAGCAGCATTGCGGCGATTGCGAACGTCGTTATGCGCGGCCTGCACATCGTCACTTTGTGCGGAGACCACCGAGCGAACGTTCGCCGGCAGCTCTTCCTCCAGTGCGGTTCGGTATGCGGATACCGCAACATCTTCGCCTCGCTCACATTCGGCTAAAATGGCATGGTCGCTGCCGTTGGTAATAGCGGATTTGAGATCGATCCAGCCCCGGTGAACCGCAGCAGCGCTGCTGCCAGTTGTCTCCGGCTCTTCACCGGATTGTGTTACGAGCTCGTGGAGCTCTGCTGCGAACGTCGCACGCTGCTGCGAATAGTTGGCGAATAGAGTTGTGAGTTCAGAGTGCTTAGCGTTTTCTCCCGACTCACGAAAGCCGTCTTGGCCGTCTTTGCAAATTTCGATTAGATGATTGAGCGTCTTGGTAGTATTCATTTTGTTTTGGATTGTTATCAGTTGAAAGATGATCTTCAGCCATTCGTTGATCGATGGCTATGGGGTGTAAACCTACCTAACTGCAACAGAGGAACGACATTGCTGAAACGAAACTAGCCGAGGGCGGTAACGAACGTCAGGAAACGAAGGTCGCTCGTGCTCAAACCGACTTTGCGTTTTAACTGGGCTTCCATTGACATCGCCGACGAAGGTTTGGTTTTAAACAGCAGAGCCAATACTCCGGGGTGAATGTAAGACTTGCGGCATATCGCGACTGAGTTGCCAAGCAGTTGCGCCACTTCTGCAATGAGCAGGTTCGCGACGGTGGCAGTGATCGCGTCTTGCGCTGCTTTGTCCAGATGCATGAACAGCGCAAGTGCCGTAGCGCTCCCGTGCCAGGTGCGAAAGTCCTTTGCCGTGAAGTCGCCACCGCTGGCTGCACCCAGGTAATCGTTGACCGCGGAAGACCCGACACTGTGCAGTTGCCCATTGTCGTCGAGGTATTTGAACAGCTCTTGCCCCGGCAGTGCCTGGCAGCGTCGGACGATTCGTGCGACCCGCTTGTCGTCAAGAGCGACCTCCTGTTCGATCCCGCTTTTGCCGCGAAATTTCAGAAGCAGTTTGGAGCCATTCAGTGCGACATGCCGTTTGCGAAGGGTTGTCAGGCCGTAAGATTTGTTAACGCGCGCGTATTCGTCATTGCCGACCCGGACCATGGTGGTGTCCAATAATCTTACCAGCGTCGCGACGACGGCAGCCTGGCTGACAGTAGCACCTGGCGGCTGCGCCAAGTCGCGCGCGACAGCGGCGCGAATGCGTGGCAAGGCCGAGCCAAATGCGACCAGACGGTCGAATTTGGTTTCATCGCGCGCAATGCGCCAGTCGGGGTGATAAAGGTATTGTTTGCGGCCCCGCGCATCGCGGCCGGTGGCTTGTAGATGCCCGTGGGGCGACGAGCAAATCCAGACGTCGCGGTAAGCCGGGGGAATGGCCAAATGAGCCAAGCGTTTTCGTTCAGGCAGGCTGACAATAGTTTGGCCATCGTCGGTAAAATACGAAAAGCCGTTACCCCGCTTGCGGCGGCGAATTCCTGGAGTGTCGTCACAGCTATGACGCAGTCCGACCGGCATTGCGGGTGATTTAGCTAAAGATGTGGCGGTCACGAAACTACTGGACGGGGTTAGAGTAAGTGCCGAACCGGACAAAAGTTGGCCGGCTGAGCGTGATTTTGGGAATTGTTTAAAAGTGCTGTAATTGACTACACTGTTAAGACCGTTATGACCCTTAGAATTACACAATAATGTTCACACCCGGCAATGAATATACACGACGTGAGATCCATGCACATTTTGGAGGCAGTGTCGTTTCATGCTTGCCCACCGTCAATGGCAGGATCGTCGCCGCTTGTCTCAGCAAAAAGTTCAGTCCCGATGCACCTGAAGTTGTTCTTTGCGGACGAGGCGTGCGGACGACTTCAATCAGCGCACTATTCGCGCGTCAGAAGACAGCCGTCCCTGTATTTATAAAGAGCGCATCAAATCGATGGCAATATCGAGGCCGATTCAAAATCGATCAGTCCTTCAGGTCAGGGGACCGGTTTGAAGGCTTCATCGTTGGCTCTGGTCGTTCAATCGCCAGTGTCTCTTACGTGATCCTTCTCAAACGATCCGCAATGGCCGGCTGAAAGGAATATTTGGGTTGCGGATGATCCCACTAAAGGTCTTTCGGTTAACAGCGCTCGTCGCCGGTCCGGTCGATTTGCACTTGAATCCCGGAGCTTTCAGGACGCTGACCGCAAATGATCAGTGACCGCGTCCGATGCGAGAGAGGGGAACCCGCAAAGTCTCCCCATTCTCCTTTAGCTCGAAATCCGGTCAAGTTGAACAGGAGCCGCAGCTCGTTCGGGAAATAAACGTGTGCATCGTAGTCATCAACGAATCGAGCCGACTTTTCTTCCGCTTCCAACTGATCGTAAAGATACCGAACCCGTAAAGTTTGAGAATGAGCTTGGTATTGGGCCGCCCGGCAGCGAAGGAGGCGGCGCTGACCATCATCAAAGTCTCCATCCAAGCATAGTGCTGTGCGGGCGGGCGAGCGCATGGCGTCCGCCATGATTTCGTAATCAGGCGCGGACTCGACAATGAGGAAACGACCCCCTGGGTTTAGCGAATTAAAGGCGTTGCGCCACGTGGTGGTCTGGTCATCAATCGTTAAAAGATGGCTGAGAGATCCGCAGAATGAAATGATCAAGTCCACCGGCGCGGAGGGCTTCCAAGTTCGGATATCCCCGCTCTCCCAAGTAATTTCATGGGGGTTCGGAGCGAATTTTGCGGAATCCAACATGGTTTGGTTCGAATCAATTCCCATGACGGTCCCGCCCCACTCGGCGGCGGCTTCCGCCAGCGGGGAAGTGAGACGACCATTTCCGCAAGCGTATTCCAAGATTCGGACGGGCCGATGGTTCCGCGTAAAGGCCAATAGGAAATCGATATCAGGTTGCGGTCCGGAATGCTCGAGATCGTATGTTTGAGGATGTTCGTAGATAAAGCTCATCTGAGGGCCTGAGATAGCGGTGGTCTCAACAAGCTCCACCCCACGGAAGTGTCGATTTACGGAGAACCGGAATTTGCAGGTGAAAGTTTAGGCGATCTGTCCGCGTGTTTGCCTTCGGCAAATTCCTCGATGGCTTTGGCGCAGAACGCGGGCAGGTCGTCGGGAGTGCGGCTGGTGATGAGGCCTTGGTCGCAGACGCATTCCTCGTCCACCCAGACGGCACCCGCGTTTTCCAAATCGGTTCGCAGGCTGGGCCAAGAGGTCACAGTGCGTCCGCGGACGGCGTCGGCCTCGATCAGCAACCACGGACCGTGGCAGATGGCAGCGACTGGTTTGTTTTGAGTGAAAAAGTCACGCACGAAGTTGACGGCTTTCTTATTCACACGAAGGGCGTCTGGATTGAAAACACCACCAGGCAGGACGAGGCCGTGGAATTCGGTAGCGGAAATATCCTCCACGGTTTCGTCCACTGTGAACTGATCGGCCTTCTCAGCGTGATTGAAGCCCTGGATCGTGCCGCTTTTCAGGGAGACGAGAACGACCTCGGCACCAGCGTTTTTAATGGCATCCCACGGCTCGGTCAGCTCCACTTGTTCGAAGCCGTCAGTGGCGAGGAACGCGATTTTCTTGTCGCATAGTTTCTTGCTCATGATGTTGGTATTGGCGGTAGCAGTTTGGTTGTCGGGGGAGGGTATTGAATCAGCAGTTGAACTGGCCTGTCTGGTTGCGGACCGTTCGCTCGGAGACATGAACCACCGCAGGAGCCGAAGGGACACGTGAATATCGTAAAATTCACGCTGGTTTATCGGCAGGACACAACTAAGAGACGCGTTCACTGGAATGACGTTTTGGTTACTCCTTTAAGCATTCTGGCATGCCTCAATCGCGGACGGGATCTTCGAGTTTGGTGGCGCCGTCGTTTTGGACGGCGGCGTGGTTGCGCAGGGTGTCCATGTCGATAACGTGCCGGAAGTGACCGTCGCTATTTCCGTTGGCGAGAGCTTCGAAGACAGTGTTAATGTCCTTGATATCGATGATCTTGATGGAGGGGCGGATGTCCTTTTCTGCGCAAAGGTCGAGAATTTCCTGAGTCTGCTTGATCCCTCCGATGAGCGAACCGGCGAGGGTGATACGGCTGAATACGAGGGAGGCGGGGGAAAATTCCGGGAATTTCACCATGTTGCCGACGACGATGATTTTCCCATCGGTTTTCATTAGGCTAATGTAGGGAGCGAGGTCGTGAGGGACGGGTATGGTGTTGATGAGCATATCGAGCGATTTTGCGGCTGCTCCCATCTGATCATCGTCCGTGGAGACGACGACCTTGTCCGCGCCCATATTGAGGATCTCGTCTTCGTTGCTGTCACCGCGAGTAAAAGCGACGACGTTTGCGCCGAGGGCTTTGCCGATCTGGAGAGCCATGTGTCCGAGGCCGCCGATGCCTACGACCCCGAGGGTCTGGCCTTCCTTGAGATCCCAGTGTTTCATCGGTGAATAGACGGTGATACCAGCGCACATGATGGGGCCAGCGTATTCGGGATCAATTTTACTAGGAACTTTCAGGATGAATTCCTCGCGGGCGGTGAGATCGGTGGAATAACCTCCGTAGGTATTGGTGCCGTCCGGATTCATGGGGCCGTTGTAGGTCATGGTCGCACCTTTTTCGCCCTGGCAGTAATTTTCCTCCCCGGCTTCGCAATAGTCGCACTCCTGACAGCTATCGATCATGCAGCCGACCCCGACGACATCGCCGACCTTCACCTTGCTTACGCCCTCGCCGATGGCGGTGACGGTTCCAACGACTTCGTGGCCGGGGACGCAGGGATATTGAGCATTGCCCCAATCGTTACGCACTTGGTGGAGATCCGAGTGGCAGACTCCGCAATGGGAGACCTTGAACGCGACCTCGCCTTTACCGACTTTTTTCCGATTGAAGACGACGGGGATCAGATCCTTGTCCTTCGCCTGTGTTCCGAATCCGTAAACTTTAATCGTATCTTCGCTCATATTATAAATTAGAGTTTCACGCGTTGGCGTGTTCTTTGGATTGGGTGATTAGCTTGATGAGGGCTACGATTTCCTCGCCATCTGTAAGGCCCTCGATAAAACGTGACGGTATGCCGGAAAGCCCGACCTGCGCTCCCACAAGCGCGCCCGTGAGACAAGCCCGCGACATATTTTGCCCACCTCCATTGATAGCGTGGAGCACGGCGCTTTCAAAGTCATCGTGGAAACGCGCCGCGAGATAATAGGCACACGGCAAAACAAAAGTAATTGCGCAGGACATGCCATAAACCAGCGAAACTTTCGATGCAGGCTCAAGGCGCAACCACGGAGCATTGGCCGATTGCGCGATCCACGAAGGCAGCAGCAGCGCATCTGGTGAAGGAAATCCAAAAGGGTCCGCGCCCGGCGTTCGCTTGCTCGCTGCGATTGAGGTAGGAGCGGTAAAAGGGATCTCGCCGGACTCTACCAGCTTCATCAGCTTTTCAGAAAGGTCGCTGTCGAACGCCTCACCGCGAATCAAAGCCGCAATGACGCTCGCAAAGGCGACGCTGTGTTGAAGCACTAGCGGATCTGTTTGCGTGAGCTTGGCGTTTTCGTAAGCGTGGCGCGCCGCAACGCAGGGGTCGGCCGCAAAGGAGGCCGCCAGAAGGCTCACGCGTTCGGCCGCTTCTGAGGTATCCGCATTTCCCCCGGCCTCGCCCCACCCTTTGCCATCGGACCGGGCTTGCCATGTCTGGCGGATGGAATGATTGGTGTAGCCGCCGGGTCCGTGGAATGGGTTGCCGTCAAACTTCGCAAGAATCGTGTCGTCCAGCCTGGTCGTAAAATCGTCGGCTTCATACCCATCGCATTCGGCCAGGGAGCGCAGGAGTTCGAGCATGATTAATCCGCTCTGCGAAAGGTCTCCGGCCTTCATTCCGGAATGATAGCGATGAGCGGGTTTAGGCGTTGTGTAGCCATCGATCCAAGGGCCGAAGTCCTTCCGTAACTCGTCGAGATCGTAATACCAGTGTGGGCCCAAACCCAGGGCGTCGCCAATGAATGCGCCCGCCATGGCACCTGCGGCACGGTCGGAACTTGAGAGAGTTTCTGAACGCATTGTTCGCTTATTTGGTTTTGTTGACCCAAGTGAAGCTGTGGTTTGTGAGGTGTGGGAACTGTCCCAGCCTCCAGAACCGTCGAATTCAAGTTTCTTCATAATTTTAATTCGCGGGTTCAGTTATTGCCTGCAGCGACGTGGGCGGAGGGGTTGCCCCCTCCGTCCGTTGCGTTAGTTATTTAGGCATCAGCACGGTATCAATGACGTGGATGACCCCGTTGCTTGCTGGCACATCGGTCTTGGAGACCTTGGCTTTGTTCACGGTAACGGCGCCGTCCTTGACCTTGATGTCGAGTTCTTCGCCATTGACCGTCTTGGCCATCATCGTCTTCACGTCAGCCGCCATGACCTTGCCTGGCACAACGTGATAGGTGAGGATGCCGGCGAGTTTGGCTTTGTTCTCTGGCTTGAGCAGGTCTTCCAAAGTGCCTTTAGGCAGTTTGGCAAACGCTTCATCCGTCGGTGCGAAGACCGTGAATGGGCCGGTGCCTTGCAGTGTTTCAACCAGTCCAGCGGCTTTGATTGCCGCCACGAGAGTTGTGAAACTTCCCGCTTCCGACGCAACTGCGACAATGTCGTCTTTGCTGGATGCGGAAGCCGCGTTGGCGTTGATGGAGCAAACCGCGCTTGCGAACAGCGCGACTGCAGGGATGAGATGATTAATTTTCATAGTTAGTATTAGTATTATTTATTTATGTTGTTGTTTCCACGATTGTCGTGGAAGGGCAGGTTGGTGCCTCCCGTAGAATCCCGCTATGGGGTGTAATCCTACCCGGAACTTGTGGGCAACGATCCAGGCGGTGTGTTCAGCGTTTGACTTCGATCTCCGGTCTCTCTGTAGAGGGGAGATCAAAGAGGCCCGGTGCAGCCCTGGAAAAATCCAGTTTGCCGATGGTGAGCACAGCTAAAGCGTGTATCTGACAAGGAAGTCCCGTCTCGGAGACATTTAGTTCAGCCACATCATACCTTTTCAAAAAATAAATCGACTCTTGGCTGTAGCGTCGCTCTATGGGCGTCGAACGAAAAAATCAACCGGCGAAGCCTCATACCTCGTCTACTTTTGCAGCGAAGCCACCCCACCTCCACGGTCATAGAGCGCCGCTGCAGCAGTCCGATATCGTCCAGTTATTTTGTAAAGTTGGTGCTACACCATTTACTCGTTTACACAGATGGAACCGTAACGTGGAGGGTTTTTGGAGTTTAGCCAGTGGTGCAACCCCCGGATTGCCGGAAAAGATGGCGTCCGACCCGGCTTGGGCGGGGAAGCATGGCGCGGGTTGGATGTTCCCCCGCACCTCAGCGAGTGCTATTTCCGCAACACCTCGACGAGCAGTTCAGCGGTTCTTTTTGCCGAGGCCGGGTTCTGCCCTGTCACCAGCCTTCCATCGGCTACCGCGTTCTCACTGAAATTTGCGGCGGGAACCGGCAGGGCCCCCGCGGCCTTAAGCCGATCCTCCAGCAAGAAGGGCATCACCGAAGTCAGCCCCACTGCCTGTTCCTCCGCGTTTGTAAACGGGGCGACCTTCTTGCCGGCCACGAGTGCCGTGCCACCGGATAGCTTGATCCCCACGAGAGCCGCTGGTCCATGGCACACCGCGCCCACCACGCCACCCTGCTCGTAAATCGCCGCCGCAAGCTTTCGCACCGCGGCATCGTCCGGGAAATCCCACATCGCACCATGACCACCCGCAAAAAATATAGCGGAGTATTTCGCCGGATCTAACTCCGCAAGCACGAGCGTGTGAGCCATCCCCTTGCGCCCACTTTCCTCTGAACCGAATTTCTCCCAAAAGTCGCGGTTTGCGAAATCTTTCAGATCAAAACTCTTGGGATCAACCGGCGCGAATCCGCCGTTCGGACTCGCGATCTCAACCGGATACCCCGCCTTGCGAAAGACCTCCCGAGGATGAGCCGCCTCGCTCAAAAAAAACCCAGTGGGCGTTCCCGTTTTGCCAAGTTCA
>Ga0209490_10004106_pt1 | contig 13501 bp, 12 predicted proteins | sample MAT06_FD_187209 | JGI IMG/M metagenome (GOLD analysis project Ga0209490, IMG submission 187209) | Freshwater microbial communities from Lake Fryxell liftoff mats and glacier meltwater in Antarctica - MAT-06 (SPAdes) (version 2) | ecosystem: Environmental > Aquatic > Freshwater > Ice > Liftoff...
GCCCTTCATTGCTTGGATTTCTTCGTTAGTAAAAGTCATTATTAAATTCCTCCGGTTGGGTTTGCATTGTGGTGATTAGTTGCTGCCTCGCTGTTTCCAGCTTCCTGACTCGGTTGAGAATCCGAGCAACAAACAGGAATTTTTGAAGGTCACGAACCGAGTAAAAATCTTTTGGCTTTGGGATTAGGCAGTAAGGAAGCCATTGATAGAACTGCTTGATACTTAAATCTCTTCTGGTTTCTCGCTTAATCAACTGCCTAATCTCATCTCGGTTCAAAGCCTGTGAAACGGAGAGAGCAGACATATTTCATCCTCTTCAAGTGAATGGCGAGTGAGTCTCAAACGGCTTTTAAGTTTCCCTTGAGGTTCGTTTGTTATTCACCTAAATACAGTGATAGCATAAAGATACAAATTAATATCAATTAGTATCTTTAAGTTACTTTAAGGAGTCTAATATGCTAGATAAAGAAGCAAAGAGATACTATGGGAGCGCTCAAAGCTTTCCAGAGATTCTAGAGATGGCGGCAAAACAGAACCGTTTCCCGATCAGCATTGATGATATCCGCGACCGTATAGAGGGATGTAGAAATGACGTATCTTGGTCAGAGATGCCGCTAAGCACCAAAATTCGTGTGCTTCTTATAGAACGAGTTGAACAGCTTGAGGCTCAGATTCCCAAGCACTCGGAACACACATACAGAACCGTCGCTGAAGCAGTTGCGAAGAATCTTGGTGCACTTGCGGAATACAACCGCATCGATCAATTGCGGCTTGATGCCTTAGCAAAAGGCGATCGCCCCACTGAGTTAGAGGTTGCGCGGATCGCTTTAGTGCTGGGGCTGGATGAAGGTTATGTTGAGCAACTTGCTGCCAAAAAGTGAGGAGAGAAAATGACTGATTCAGTAAAAGCGACTCGCGCTACAGTTACCCTTGGTTCCATCGTCATTGATGGCTTCATGCTGCCAGATGGGTCGTACCGGATGAGCCAAACTCAGGCAGCAGAAATTGTCGAATTGACCGAAAGAAACGCCCGCGATTTTTTGGACTCAAAGATATTCAAACGCTTATCTGGAGCGGAGTATACGCCCGCGATTTTTGACATCGAATCGGAAGATCAGAAACGCGGACAAAGTCGAATTAGAGCTTTACCGCTGGAAGTAGTGGTCATTTACTGGGTTTATCAGTGTTATCGAGGCAATAAAAAGGCAATGGGGCTACTCGTTGCACTGGCTACCGAAACCCTAGAACGTCGGTTTGATAGCGCTTTCGGCATCACCCGGTCAGAGGATGAGTGGGATCAGCGACTTTCGGCAGGCATCATTAACCAGCTTGAAAACGATCTCTCTACAGCCTTTGAAGAAGCTGACACCGCATTAAGCCGGGAAAAACTTCTAGAACAGCAGCTACGGGAACTGGGGGCAGAACCGTGGGCTTTGCCTGGGGATGAAAAATCGAGAATTCCTGATAGTTAAATACGTCAAAATTTAGGTATTAATAATAGCTAAAACGCCTAGCTAAGAGGAACTTAAAGATAAGTGATAAAGTTCTAAGCATTGCTAGGCGTGAGATACAGGTTAAGTTAAAGTTAGGAGAAATTAATATTTGAGCGCTAGTACCTATTTACTTATTTAAAAAGAACGCTATGATATTTTACGAGTATCAAAGAGTTTTTTATAGGTGACTTCTTTGTCTTCTGAGACCGAAACCAACAGTAAATCAGTTGCGTATTGGAAATGCTAAGGCAGAGGGAAAGACCCAACCAATGGGATTCGTGAGGTGCAGGTCGCGTCAGAACTTGTATCACAGAAGTAAGAAAGGTTCTATGATTTACTCAGTTCTACCCTTTGAAGCGCGAGGAGTTACTCCAATGATTTAAGAGCCCTAGAAAGCCAAAATCCCCAACTGGTGGTAACAGATGAGGATCGAAGGCTGACATTAAATTTTTAATCTAGTTGGAATAGGGTCGGGGACTCTAACTGAACGCTTTAGCAGGCCAAAGGTTAGGTACCCAAATGATCATGTGTCTATATTAGAATCATTTTGCTTGAGTTGACAAGACTCTTGCAATGATTTTGAATTAGCTCTATGGCTCTCTGTTCCGCTCTACACATGGGATTGAGAGCTTTTTTACGTCTTTTAATAAACTTTTTATTAAACTGACCTCGATCGATAGCTTTTACTGATCGAACAAACGGCTCTTGCTCCTGCCCTTTCACCCGGACAGAGAATTTTGTATGTCTTGGTTCCGTCTGCGAGAGCAACGAGATTATTGCTCAGTCTTTCAGCGCCGCTGCATAAAACACTAAAAAGCGCCCCCATTTCTGGAAACGCTTTTTGTCGAACGCCTGACATCGCTTGAAACCTTACCAGGGGAGAAGAGCGATGTCGTTACCCAATAATCCCCGTCGAAACGGGAACGACTTGACTTATGACGATATTAGACTACGGTATATTTTCTGGCAAGAAACCCTCATCCCAGCATAACAAAGGTAGTGATACCCCGCTAGCCAACCGGAGATTCGAGAATGAGGCAGGCGGAGGGTTTAGAGCTTCCAGTCATAATAATAACCCCCAATCTACACAATCTAACCATAGATTCCATGAGGATGTCGGTCGGTCGGTAGATTCTCAAGACGCACCCAGCGCTGCTCAGGAACAAGAGCTTAAAGATTTCCTCAAAGCACTGGGCTATCAAAACGGCTCGGTTTATATCCGACTGCTTCCCCCCAAAGGATTTGAGGCGGAACACTACGATCAGTACCCCGACCTCTCCTACGAAAAGGATGGAAAACGAATCCCCTGCCGACTCAAGCTAAGGATGGTGGGCGGCAAAATCTTCTGGATAACTCGTAAGGGCGAAAGTCCCATGGGTGATGCTTGGGAGTTCCTCCAAAAGAAGAATGCGGAAGGCTTTGGGGTCTACTTCGTTGTCAACCCAGGCGGGCACTCTGAGGCAGAAATTGAAGGCTCTAGAGTCCTGTTTTGGGAAGATGACAATAAATCGAAGGCTGACCAGCTTGCTACGTTTGACGAGTGCCAGGAGAACTGGGGCGGCGGTATTGCGGTTGAGACTAACGCTTCTATCCACAACTACTTCATTCACGATGCGTTCCACGATCCACTAGCCTTCAGTATTCATCAGCTGAGAGCGATCGCCCATTTCGGCAGTGATTCATCAATCTGGGATTCCCCGCGACTGATGCGACTGCCAACGTTTGACCACACCAAAATAGTAGATGGGGTGATCGTTCGCTTTCCTGTGAGGGTAGTTAGACCTTGGGACGGGGAAGAGGCACGTTGGTGGGCGATCGATGATGCTCTGCCCCAGCCAAATGAGGAGATGATCGCGCAGGCGACAGGATGCCACAGCCGAGCGGCGGTTGAAATCCCATTGGGGGATGACCCGTGTGATCCTCGCAACTTTATCAAGTTGTTACCCCATCACCTTGCCAAGAACTCTGAGTGGGATACGGCAGCGATTCCCGCGCCTGGTGTAACTTCAAGCGATGGGTTCCACGTTCATAAGGGCAGTGGGCGATACAAGGTATGGAGCGGTACTGTTGCCCCAGGACAGGCAATTAAAGCGATCGCGGCATACCTCAACCAGGTTGATGAACGGATAACGCACCAGGGGATTCTGGATTGGTTCCGGGGCGAAACTGAGGAGACACCCTATGAGGATGTAGGCGATCGCCCCATTTCCCGCGAGGAGTGGGAAACTAAAAAACTTACTGCAATCGACGGTGGCAAAACTGAAGCAGAGCCTACTGAGGCGGAAAAGCGCAATAGCCTAATCTCCAACAGACTCTTCGCTTTTCAGCAACTCAAGCCCGTCTGGGAAAGAACCTGGAAGCTCACCGAGACAAGCGATCGCCCATTGACCCGCTACGATGGCTCGGCAGCCGACTTTGATCTAGATCTAAAGACTGCTAAAACAATCGGAATTCGCGGCGGGTTGGGCAGCGGGAAAACAGAAGCCTTGGTTCGAGCGATTGTGGCTGAGGCAAAGCAACGTGGATTTTCAGGGTTGGTCAAAGGCGCGAACGCTCTACAAATCGTCATTCTTAACCCCACAAACGGGTTGTGCCGCCAACTGGAGGGAAGGATTGAGGCTGCACTACTTAAGGTTGGTATTAGTCTCCCTACCGCTCACTTCCAAGACAATGTGGGAGCAGCGAGGGAAGCTATGCGCGACGGACATCCGGGCATCTATGTGATGTGTAAGGAATCTTTTGCGGATTACCACATGGGTGATGTTGATTGGAGTCAGACGATTGTAGCAATCGATGAAGTTTCTAGTTTCCGTCAAACCGCGCCTGGCGCGTCCGACCAGCTGCCTGATCTGATTCGGATGATGACAGAGTGCAAACACCTGATCGCTTTAGACAGATTTTTGAGTGATGTTGACACGAAGGTTTTGAGCCTGTACCGGGGCAGCGACCGTCTTCTCCTAGCCCAGAATGAGGTCAAAGAAAAGAAACTGATTCACTGGATTGAGTCGATTACAAAGGAAGGTCTGATTAGCCTCTCGCATAAAGGTGTGGCGCTCTCACTGCTAGGTCAGTGGGTGGTCGAGGGCGTTCCTATTAACAGGATCGCGATCGCCTCTGACAGCCTTCTAGAGTTGAATATCATCAAGCAATGGTTGATCGATTCTGGTTGCGCTGAAAGGAGAATCTTGATCTCATCTCAAACGATTGAGGACTCCCATTCGTTCATGCCAAGTCCCGACGATCTGATTCGGGAAGAAAAAATCCACTACCTTCTTTACAGTCCCACAGCCCAATCGGGGCTTGATATCCAGGAGCCTTTTGAGCGAGGCATTCTGATTTGTACTGGTATCCTCCCACCGACTCTGATGATTCAGATGATGGGTAGAATTCGTAAATGTTACGAATGGTGGGTAAGTGCGCCACGCTTCAGCCAAGACTCAGCCCTTAGTTTCAAGACTCTCGATGCTGATAGGTTGAAGAGATGGGAATACGCTGCGGAAAATACCCTCATCCGCTTGTGGGCTGCTAAAGGCGATCGTCGGGTGCAAGCTTGGGCGGGAATCAACCAGGCGGTGCGAGAGATTGAGAAGAAATTTAACAGTGAGTGTATCTACGAACTACTGCAAGATGGCTATGAAACTGTGGACAAGGTTGAGGTTGCAGCCTGCCAACAGTGGGATGCACTACGGGATGTCATCAAGGATGATGAGGCTCGGAAGCTGCTGAGAGGCGATCGCGTTCATGGAGGTGAGCTACTTAAAGCGAAACGCCCGCCGTCGCTCGACTCCGAGGTCTGGGACATTAACGCTGCCAAAATTTACAGCAAGTATCCAGAATATGTTGGCGAGCTTCGCCAGGATTATTGCCAATGGTTGACAACCCAAGCACCTGACAATGAACGAAGGGTTACAGAGTTAGGTGGCATCGCGGCAGTAGAATCGGCGATCGCTAGATTGATGGATAACGAGCTAGAACTAAATGAAGCCTTTGCCCATGCCGCTGAAGAGTTAGACGTATCCCGCCGCATTCGCAACGAAAGCAAGACACCTGAAACCAGCCAGCGACTGGCGGCGGCAAAAGCTGAGGTTCAAGACCTCAAGAGTTTCTTCGATCAGTGCCAGGTTGAACTGAAAGAACTGAAAGAATTGGTCATGGTTTCCAAGATGGGTGATGGGGAGTTTGTTGCACAGATGCGGCTTCTATCCTCCAGCCGGATTGAAAAGCTTTATGAAGGCGAGAAGGCAAGGCAGAATAACGAGCAAGACCGGGCTAATATCCTCCATGCAATCCAGACCAGATTCACCTCCACAGCCAGCAAGCGCTATCAGGTTTATCGGAACAATGAGATTTTCAATCGCCTCGACCTGGAAGGGCTAGTGCAGGCTACCAGCAAAGATGACTGGAAGAAATTTGGGTTTTGGATATCGGGCAGTAACGGCAGTGATGATGTCCTCAGTCGGTTCGAAACATTCAAAACTGACCCAGAGCTACTACAGCTATTTCCTGAGATTGAGACTCTAGAGGGTTTCCTCGAAGTGTGCAAACGGGTTCTCAAAGGCTACGGCTACGAGTCCAGTGGAGGCACCGCATGGCGAGAGGTTGAGGGGTTGCACAAGAATGGCAACAGCGGCGGCAAGCAGCGGTATACAACAAACACCAAATCCGTTTACTGTTTGGTCTTCATCCGCATGGAGTCCAGCGGTAGCAACCTGTTCAGAAAACTCCTCCCTGCACTGATGGATGCGATCGGGGAACGTATCGAGCGGGAAAGGGAAATCTTCAAGCCGAAAGAAGCGGATGCGGGTGGGCGATACGAAAGGTCACCAGATATCCCGAAAGCCGCCTAGAGCCTACCACACACACACACTTCCAACCGCAAACTCTAAAGGGATGCGGCAGATTCGTTTGACCAAAATGCCTGAAAAGTAGCGTTGATCATCCCAAAATGAGTCCCGGTCAACAAGTCAGGCTGGTCGCACCCCAAAATGAAGCGTAGGCATCTGCCAGTAGCAATCAATCTGTTGAATTGGGCAAAACTTTTGGTCATCGAGTGGAGAAGTTGGGTGCAAAGCGCTATCGCTATTGGTGAAATGAAACGTATATAGGGTATAGCCTGACTGTATGTGAGACTCCCTAATAAAAGATTTGTAAGTGGAGTCTCACACACTAATTGGCATATGGTTCAACTCAGCGGAGTCTAACCGTACCCCAATGGCTGCTGATCTCATTTATCTTTTGATAAAAGTCCTACTGAAGCTAGCAACTCATCTTCAGTAGTTCCTTGAAGTCGGTCGGCATTTTCTACCAGCAGATCGATCGCTACTCGAATTAGAGTGTTCTCAGTTAGCCGCTCTCCTTTCCCCTTTCTGGTGCGGTTAAGCCGTCGAATTAAGGCAGTAAGGATGTCCAACTGGTCTAGACGTAGCCGAACTTCTTTACGCTCTAGTTGGAGATACTTTGGAACTTCCAAGTCTACAGACTCTGTTTGTCCGAAACTTTGTTTGTCAGAAACTCTCAAACTCTGTAACTCTGTATATTTTTTTGCTATTGGCGGTAAGTTTCCCTGCTCTTGCTGCCCTGTTTTGGATTCTTGACGCTCTAAGACTAGTAGCTCAGGAACTTCAAGACTCTGTAACTCTGGTAGCTTTGGACTCTGTAATTCTGCATATTTTTTCTTATGCTGTTCTGATACTTGACTTACATTATCTAAGCTATTTAGCACCTCCGGCTCTATTGAACTCTGTAAGTTTGTAAGTTCTAAACCTAGTAAGTCTGTAATTTTTTTCCGTGCCATGATCTATACTCCCATTTCGCGAAGGAGTTCACTGGCTACGCGGCGATAATCGTCGGCTGCGTCTTTAGCACCACTGCCCTTGTATTGGGTAATTAGCTTTCCCTCAATGATTGACCTTTCGTGCGCGACAAAGGTGCGGGCGATCGCATTGAAGGTTGGCACACCTGCTGACATTAGCTGACTTTGAATCGACAGAGCCTCGTTGATTCGTCGGCTGTCTACTCGCGCAAGTAGCACACGATAGGGCGTACCAGATGGGGCGATTACTTCCTTAATCGTTCGGGTTAATTCTCTGATGTCGAGTGGGGATGTGGGGCTGGGAAGAACAGCAAAGTCTGACAGTTTCACCGTTACCTCAAGTGCCTCTGATGCTAATGCTGGAGGAGTATCACACAAAATAAAATCGTAACCGCCAATCTCACGAAAGTGGGAGAGGATCTTCTGATCTGTCTCATTCACCACATCAAAATTCGCCTCTGAGCGGTCAGCTACCCACCCTAAGCTTCCTTGGGGATCTGTGTCTGCTACCAAAACTTTGTGGTTTTCCGACAGAACGGCCGCAAGACATAGAGTGGTAGTGCTCTTGCAACTTCCTCCCTTCCCAGAGGCGATCGCTACGATTTTCATGGTTTTTGTCTTTATATAAATCTGATGAAGCAAGTATGTCACAGAGTTCGAACTTCACAAAGTTACAAACTTACAGAGTTTGTAACTCTTGTAGAAACTACAAAAGCCCTATCCCAACTAGAACAGGGCAATTCGGATTTATATCAATTCCAGCCTAGCACTAGATTTCATCTGGGTTGATGCCCATTGCTCGCAAGCGTTCAGCTAAGCGCTCGGCTCGCTGGCGCTCAAGTTCTGCCCGTTCTGCCCCAGTGGGAATAACTTGCCCAGTGCGATCGCACCATCGCAACCACAGTCGCGTCACGTCTTCCTCAAACTGTCCTGACCAGAGCGTCAGTCCTAAACCCACTTCCTCTAACCAAACTGATTGCTCAATCTCACTGATTCCTGGCAGCGGGGTCAACTCCACATAGCGCCCTGCCGAATTTGCCCAGACCCGGAGTAGCGACCTGTTCATCTCAGTTTCACCCTGAATCTGCTTCAACGGGTCAAACACTACGTAGTAAGGAATGTGGATTTGGGCGTACAGATCTTTCTTTGAGATTGTCTTTCCCTTCTGCTGCGACTTCTTGCTGACGATCAGTTCGTCGCCCTCCTCATTGGAGACAATTTCAATACAGACCTCTGGTAGCTTGCCAAACTCCCAGACAAAGTAGGAGCGGTTTTGTTTCTTCGAGAAGTCGTCCGCGCACTGCACTCCTAGGCTCAGCATGGCATCAGGGACAACCGGATCACCCTTGAGTTTATAGAATAGCCCTACATTCGCAGCCACTAAAAACGGCGACGGCAGCGCTTTAGAACTGTAGAGCGGTTCTACTAACAGCCGTTGCTGCTTCTCAGATTGCAAATTGTCCACAGGCGTATCGTCTTCAATGACCAGATGGCTGATGTCAAGCTCGTTGATGATTTCTTCAGGATAGAGAAGTTGTTGAGTCATGGGCAGTAACCAAACCCGATAGTTCATTATCCCCTAATTTTCACCCACTGGATGGTCAGCCCTTTCATTCCAGCAGCCACTGCCCCCAAATGAGTATTTACGAGTCAGAACGGCAGAAATTATCAGTAATATATAGGTCTTTGTCCAAGGACCTGCGGACAGAAGGGCACCTGTCTGTATCCACTGAGCGTGACAATGACCGAACAAGCAATCGAACAAGCCTTGATCGAAAAACTGGGCGACCTCAAATATAGCTATCGCTCGGACATCCGCGATCGCGCCACACTAGAGCAAAATTTCCGCGAAAAGTTCGAGGCGCTCAATCGAGTGCATCTCACAGACGGCGAGTTCTCCCGACTGTTGGAGCAGATCATCACGCCTGATGTCTTTGCCGCCGCCCGGCACCTGCGCGAGCGCAGCAGCTTTGAGCGAGACGACGGCACGCCGCTGTTCTACACCCTGGTCAATATCAAGGACTGGTGCAAAAACACCTTTGAGGTGGTTAATCAACTCCGCATCAACACCGACAGCAGCCATCACCGCTACGATGTGCTTCTGCTGATCAACGGCGTGCCAGTGGTACAAATCGAGCTAAAAACCTTGGCCATTAGCCCGCGCCGCGCCATGCAGCAGATCGTCGATTATAAAAACGACCCCGGCAACGGCTACAGCAAAACCCTGCTGTGCTTCCTGCAACTGTTCATCGTCAGCAACCGCAGCGATACCTGGTACTTCGCTAACAACAACAGCCGCCACTTTAGCTTTAACGCTGACGAGCGGTTTTTGCCGCTCTACCAATTCGCGGACAAAGACAACAGAAAAATTACCCATCTGGATAGTTTCGCCGAGACGTTTCTGGCCAAATGTACGCTGGGGCAAATGATCAGCCGTTACATGGTGCTGGTGGCCAGCGAGCAAAAGCTGATGATGATGCGGCCTTATCAGATTTATGCCGTCAAGGCCCTTGTCGAGTGCATTCACCAGAACTGCGGCAATGGCTACATCTGGCATACCACAGGCAGCGGTAAGACGCTTACGTCCTTCAAGGCATCCACGCTGCTCAAGGACAACCCAGACATTGAAAAATGCCTATTTGTAGTGGATCGCAAAGATCTCGATCGCCAAACGCGGGAAGAGTTCAACAAGTTTCAGGAAGGCTGTGTCGAAGAAAACACCAACACCGAAACCCTGGTGCAGCGGCTGCTCTCCGACGACTACGCCGATAAGGTGATTGTCACCACCATCCAGAAGCTCGGTCTGGCGCTGGATGGTGGCAATAAGCGCAACTACAAGCAACGGTTGGAGCCGCTCAGTAAAAAACGCATCGTCTTCATCTTTGACGAATGCCATCGATCGCAGTTTGGCGAAAACCATAGGGCGATCGAGGAATTTTTCCCAAATGCCCAGCTATTTGGCTTCACTGGCACGCCGATTTTTGAGCAAAACGCCAGCTATCAGCAGATTGAAGGTGCTCTTGCCTCCTACAAAACTACGGAAGACATCTTTCAGCAGCAACTACACGCATACACCATCACCGACGCGATCGAAGACCGCAATGTCTTGCGCTTCCACGTTGACTATTACCAGCCTGAAGACAAGGCTGAAGGCAAGCCCAAGCCCAAGCCCAAGCCCAAGCCCAGGACAGGAGAGCCGCTGGCCAAGAAAGCGATCGTGGAAGCGATTTTGGACAAGCACGATGCTGCTACTGCTGGGCGCAAGTTCAACGCCATTCTGGCCACAAGCTCGATTAACGATGCGATCGAATACCATCGCTTGTTCCAGGAAATCCAAGCCCAAAAACAGACTGAAGACAGCACCTTCCAGCCGCTGAACATCGCCTGTGTGTTTTCCCCACCTGCTGAAGGCAACAAGGACGTGCAGCAGATTCAGGAAGACCTACCCCAGGAAAAGGCTGACAACCAGGTCGCCCCGAACGAGAAGAAGGCGGCGCTGAAAGCGATCCTTGCTGATTACAACGCCCGCTATGGCACCAATCACGACATCAACACCTTTGACCTGTACTATCAGGATGTCCAAAAGCGCATCAAGGATCAGCAATACCCCAATCAGGACTTGCCCCATGCCCAGAAGATCGATGTGGTGATCGTGGTGGATATGCTGCTCACGGGTTTCGATTCCAAATTTCTGAATACGCTCTACGTAGATAAAAACCTGAAGTACCACGGGCTGATTCAAGCATTTTCGCGCACCAATCGGGTGCTGAATGACACTAAACCCTACGGCAGCATCCTCGACTTTCGCCAGCAGCAGCAGGCGGTTGATCAAGCCATTACCCTCTTCTCTGGGGAACATCAGGAACGAGCCAAAGAAATCTGGCTGGTCGATTCGGCTCCGGCGGTGATCGGCAAACTGGAAGCAGCGGTCACTAAGCTGGATGCGTTCATGCAATCTCAGGGGGTTGCCTATGCCCCGGAAGAGGTGGCCAACCTCAAGGGCGACGCGGCGCGGGGGCAGTTCGTTAATTTGTTTAAGGAGGTGCAGCGGCTCAAGACTCAGCTTGACCAATACACCGATCTCACGCCAGACAATGCCGCCGTTATCGATCGAGTGATTCCTTCAGACCAGTTGCAAGCCTTTCGGGGGGTGTATCTGGAAACCGCCCAGCGCTTGAAGGCTCAGCAGGACAAAGGGGGTGACGCTGCCAGCCCGGAGATGCAACAACTGGATTTTGAATTTGTGTTGTTTGCTTCTGCTGTGATTGATTATGACTACATCATGGCGTTGCTGGCTCGCTATACCCAGGAGAAACCGGGCAAGCAGAACATGAGCCGCGATGAATTGATCGGCTTGATCCAGTCTGATGCGAAGTTTATGGACGATCGCGACGACATCGCCGCCTATATTGGCACGCTGCAAGTGGGCGAGGGATTGGGCGAGAAGGCGATCCGTCAGGGGTATGAGGCGTTCAAGGCGGAAAAGAGTAGCCGCGAACTGGCGGAGATTGCGACCAAGCACGGGCTGGAACCTGAGGCGCTGCAAGCGTTTGTCGATGGCATTTTGCAGCGGATGATTTTTGATGGGGAACAGCTTAGCGACCTGCTGGCCCCGTTGGAGTTGGGCTGGAAAGCTCGCACGAAAAAGGAACTAGCGTTGATGGAAGATTTGATTCCGCTGTTGCATAAGCTCGCCCAGGGGCGGGAAATTTCGGGGCTGGGGGCTTATGAGCAATAATATTGTTTCTAGTCACTCCCAACAAATGGCACCTAATGAGTCTATGTAAACCATAGAAAATCAGTCATGAACACGATTCTGCAACAAATTCAACAACATGCCGCTGCCCTGCCGTTATCATCGCAGTCGGAGCTACTGAATTATGCTGTTTACTTAGAACAAAAGGCACGGGAAAAAACGCCTGTCACTTCACCCCAAGCCCGCCGCGATCGCTTGACGGCAGCATTGGCGCAGGCGGTTGCCTTAAACCCTTTTGCGGAGATTGTAGACCCGGTTGCTTGGCAACGCGAACAACGCCAAGACCACTCCTTGCCTGGGAGAAACGATGCTGATTGACAGCAACTTGATTATTTACGCCACACAACCGCCCTATACCCAATTGCGTAGCTGGCTGGTGAATTATGCTACCCATTATTCTGCGATCAGCCGTCTGGAAACTTTGGGCTACCACCATTTAGGCGACCCTGAAAAACAGGCAATTATGGCGATTTTGGAAAACTTGGATATTTTGATGATCAACCCGGTCACGCTTGAAATTGCCATTGCGCTGCGCCAACAGCGAAAAATGTCGCTAGGCGATGCCCTAATTGCCGCAGCCTGTTTAGAACATAATTTACCGTTAGCAACGGCAAATGATAAGGATTTTGGGTGGATAGCGGACTTAGTGATACACAATCCATTAGAACAAGGGGTGGGAGATTTCGGGGTTGGGGGCGTATGAGCAGTAAAGCATCAGCAGGCAAGAACGCTCTGCAACAGGATTTTAGGGAGGGGTTGCAACAGATCGGTGCAAAACTCTCATCACTGGCGAGAGAATTACAAATGAGGCTGTTTTGGATTGGGAAGTGCGGCAAGGGGGTGAGTTATGACTGTGCCTAAGTTGCGCTTTCCTGAGTTTTGGGATGCTCCAGAGTGGGAGAAAAATCTAATAGGTAATTTACTTACAATTGGGAATGGGAAGGACTATAAACACTTGTCAAAAGGTGACATCCCAGTTTATGGGACTGGCGGCTATATGTTATCTGTAAATGATTACTTATATGACGGTGAAAGTGTCTGTATTGGAAGAAAGGGGACTATTGATAAGCCCGTCTTACTTTCAGGTAAATTTTGGACAGTAGATACACTTTTCTATACTCATTCATTTAAAGATTGCTTGCCAAAGTTCATTTATTTATGCTTCCAAAATATCAAGTGGGCTGACTACAATGCAGCATCGGGAGTTCCGAGTTTATCAAAAGCCACAATAGACAAAATAGAGATATTAGTACCTTCTATTTCAGAACAACAAAAAATCGCTGACTGCCTTTCTTCCATCAGCGATCGCATCACCGCAGAAACCCAAAAGCTCGACACCCTAAAAGCCCACAAAAAAGCAGGGTTATTTCATTCTAAATAGCTTTTTCAACAACTTCAGCCCATAACCTGCTTTCCGCCTTGCCTGTGCCATATTAGTTT
>Ga0209490_10004109_pt1 | contig 13492 bp, 12 predicted proteins | sample MAT06_FD_187209 | JGI IMG/M metagenome (GOLD analysis project Ga0209490, IMG submission 187209) | Freshwater microbial communities from Lake Fryxell liftoff mats and glacier meltwater in Antarctica - MAT-06 (SPAdes) (version 2) | ecosystem: Environmental > Aquatic > Freshwater > Ice > Liftoff...
CGGGTCGCCACCGACGCAGCGACCTCCGAACTGTTCACCAGCGCCCGCAGCTCGCCGCGTTGACCCGACGTGACATCCATCCACCCAGCCAACACCATGATGCATCAAGCTGGCGTAAGGAAACAGCCTCACCCGACACTAGTGCCGCCCGCGGATCTACTGCTCACCTACATGAACGCCGACACCCCGCGGCTATCGACGAACATGGCCCGCGCTGGTCGCGGGTCACCTACGAGGGACCACCCCCGCGAGCGCGGGGACGACAACGTGCGAGCCGCCCCATCGGGCCGCTCGCCGGGACCACCCCCGCGAGCGCGGGCGGCGACGAGGTGCGGTCCGGGATCCGAACGGCCCTGCTGGACGGGCTCGACCCCTTCCGAGCAGCAGGAGCAGCGGCCTGACCGGCTACCCGTCGCCGCCGGTCATCTCCGCGTAGGCGTCCCGAAGCCCGGCAGCGTCTCGTGTTCCCGCCCGCTCGGCGGCGCGGACGACCTCGCGGGCCCGCCATCGGTTCGACGGTGCGACGCGGCCCGATGTCACAGCGGTGAGCGCGGACTCGACCGCTTCGGCCATCTCACCCTGCCCGATCAGGGCGAGCGAGAGGTCGAGTCGCGCCACCGCGAGTCGTCGGGGTCGGCCGCCGTGCGCATCGCCGAGCTGCAACCGGCTGATGACCTCGCGCGCCTCTGCGGCTCCGACGCCGTGGTCGGGTCGCGGCTCAGGCAGTGAGATCGACCAGGTGATCTCCCTCGGCCGCGCGCTGTGCCGCTGCCGACGCCGGCCCGGCGGCACCCCGGCATCGACCTGCGGCCCGGTGATCGACCGTGACAGAGCTGGACGGCCTCGATCCATCCGGGCGGTGGTGGCCCCGCCGGCGGCCGGAGCGGGTCGCCTACGGCCGTGCCACGCCCATTCGGCGGGCCAGGTCGGTGAGCCGGGGTGGGGTGCCCGCTCGCTCGCGCAACTCCTGGACGATCTGGCGGGGCTGGGTCTGGTATCGCGTCCAGGACGGCGCGAGTTGTTCCATCGCGAGCAGGGTGTCCAGGGCTGCGCCGTCGTGCCCGAGGCGGGTGTGGGCGAGAGCGATGTCGGACAGGTGCCGGGCTCGGGCGGCGACGGGCAGCGCGGCGTTGCGCGGCATCCGTTCGCTGATGGTGAGGGCGGCGCCGTAGTTCTCGGTCACCACCTCGACGTCCACGGTCTGCATGAGCACCTGGTCGGGTCCGAACGCGGACTCGTAGTCGTTGCGGTGCCCGGTGCGGCCCGCGGCGGCACGTGCCTCGTCCAGGAGCAGGCCGGCGACCGGTCGGTCGTCTGCGCGGCCGGCGGCGGTGGCGCCGGTGAGTAGCAGCGAGCCGTAGAGCGACCACACGGGCAACTCCGACTCACCGCGGGGCGCGAGCGAGGCGGCCGAGGCGGTGGCCAGCTTGTGGGATTCCACGAACCGGCCCTGGGTGAGCAGCAGCCAGGCCAGCGAGCAGCGCAACGAGGAGACCCGGAGCGGATCCGACCCGATGGACGCGAGCATCAGGGCGTCGCGGAGCGCGAGGTGCGCGACGTCGGCATATCCGAGGTGGACCAGGGTGGAGGCGGCGAGCTGGTGGACCTGCGCGGCCAGGTCGTGCGCGGCGGCGCTGTCGGTGGCGGGGGCCTCCCGCACGGTGGCGCGGAGTTGAGCGATGGCGTCGGGCAACAGTCGGCCGAGCTGCTCGTAGCGGCCCGCCCAGTACGCTCCCCACCCGTAGGTGATGGCGCGCCGAGCCGCGTCCAGGGTGAGCGGTTCGACGTCGGGTTCGGAGCCGATGAGGTCGTCCACGTGGGTGAGGGCCCGGCGGATCGCGACCGCCCCGGAGTGTTCGCCGGCGTCGGGGAGGGTCTGGGTCTTCGACAGCAGCTCCCCGGCGTCCACGTCCAGCGCGCGGGCGATCAGTTGGAGGCTGCCGATCGAGATGGTGTGCCGCCTGCCCTGCTCCAGCTTGCGGATCAGGTCCACCGAGACGCCGGCCGCGCCCGCGAGCGCGGTCTGGGTCAGTCGGGTGCCGCGGAGTTGCGCGATCCGCCGGCCGATGGTCGGGCCGGTACCCTCGTCCATGTCCGGGCCTCGCCTCTCGGTCCGCGCTCCGGGAGCGCACGGCCTCGTCGTCCTGGCTACTTTCGCACGCCGAACGGGTGAAGCGGTGGTACGCCGTGTCCTACTCGGACGGCACGTACCACTCCCAGCGTGACACGACCGCAACGGTGCGTGTGTGTCCTTCCGCGTTCTCCTCCTCCGTATCCGCCGGCTCCGCCAGCCCGGGCACCACCGCATCCGCACGCAGCGGTCACTCGTGCTCCGGGCGGGAGGGTGGCGGTGAACCCTCTCGTGGCGCTCATCGTGTCCCAGCCTGGCATGTCCGCCCGGTTGCTGGCCGCCCACGGTGACGATGGGAGCGGCCGGTGCCGGGTGTGCTCGGACGGCGCCCAGGCGGGTCGGCATCGGTGGCCGTGCACGATCCATCGGCACGCGACCGAGGCAAGCGAGGTGGAGCGTTGCCAAACCCGGGGGTGAGCCACCTGAGCGAACCGAGTCCACCCGTCGCGCGAGGCAGCGCGGAGCGTCGGAGGGCCGTAGCCGTTCATGTCCGCAGGATCTCCTCCATGTCGGCCACGACGGCACTCCACTCATCGACCACGACATCGCTCAGGCCCAGCGAACTCGTCCGGCCGTGGAGCACGTCGGACGTGCGGCGGTACACGTGGCCGCCCGGCCGGGCGAGCCGGTGCACCTCGGGTTGGCGGGCCGGGCCGCCGAGCCCGACGAGGAACAGCAGCCGCGTCTCGATCGTCGATGCCCTCGGGGTCTTCTTCGGCCGGCACACCGTCGTGAATGCTCCGACGGCCACGCGTTCGAGCCGGATCCGCAGCTCGACGACCCGCAGGCGGCGCTGAGTTGCGGGGCTGGTCACGAGATGCCCAGCAGGGCGCGGCAGCCGGCGTCGGCCGCGTCGATCTCGGTGAGCTCGACCGGGCTGGTGGGCGGGTTGCCGTGGGCGGCACGGTTCCAGCCGTTGAGGTGCGGTTCGACGATCGGCTCCGCCGCGGCGATCTGTGGATGGCCCGGGTGGAGTTGGTGAACCGCCGCGAGCCGGTCGCGGGTGGCCATGGCCCCGTCGAGCCGGGCGAGATCGGGCTCGGGATCGCGAGGGGCGAGGAGCGCCTGCTGGAGGACGAACCGGCGCAGGGCATCGTCGAGGGCCATGCGACACAGGCCCCGTACGAGGTCCGTCGCCGTGACCGTGCCCCGCGCGGCCTGCGGTGTCAGTTTCAGGGTCTCGCAGGCGTCGTACGAGTAGTACGCACCACATGTCGTGCGTGGTCTTCTCGGTCACCTCGCCACTGGCGTGGTCACGGGAGTCCGCTCGCGCGTCGTACCGGGGTGAGCGGGGCCAGCAGGTGCTCCTTCAGCCGCTCGTCGTGGGTCAGGTCAGCACGATCACCCGTCGATCCTCAGCGGGGTCGTGGATGAGCTGCGCGAGGCGGTCGACACGGACCTGGTCGAAGGCGTGGACGGGGTCGTCGAGGACCAGGAAGCCGAACGGGCCGCCGCGCGACACCGCGAGCAGCGGCGCGAGCAGCAGGGCGTTGCGCTGCCCCGCGCTGAGCATCGACAGTGCGACCGGCTTGCCGGACACATCGGTAACCGTCACGGCGGCCTTCGTCCCCTGGACCGACAGCCCCCGTGATGGCGAGGCCGACGTCGTGCAGCAGTGCGTCCACCGTGGTGGCGGCCATCGCCTGCAGACTCTCCGTGCGCTGCTTGCGAAGCTGTGTCTGCATCGCGCGCACGCATCCGTCGGCCGAGTCCCAGCTCGCCGCGGCCGCCCCCTCGGCTCCGGCGGCGCGCCAGACCCCCAGGAACTCCTCGATCGCGGCACGGCGTGCCCTCGACCACTGGACGTGGCGATCGCTCTGGCGTGCCACCTCCTGCACCGTTCGCTGCCAGGTCGTTCAGGGGATCGGCCGGCCGGGCATGGAGCGATGTCTCGGCGGTCTCCAGGAGCACGAGTGCCGCGATGGCCGCCACGGCGGCATCGCGGGGTCGGCTGAAGTGCGCCTCGGTCACCTCGGGGACCGGTGCCCCAGTCTCGGTCAGCCCGGACGCGGCCAGCCATTCGTCGGCGTCGTCGGTGATGCGGGGCCACACGAGGGTGGGCAGCCCGGGTGCGCCGGACCGCGCGCGGTCACGATCGATCGCGGCGACAGCTTCCTCCGCGTCGTCTCGCGCCTGAACCCACCGGGCCTTCGCCGCCGCCGAGGCGGCACCGGCCTGCTTGACAGCGGCCTTGAGTTCCTCGAAACACCCCCCGAAGCCGAGCAGTGGTTCCAGGAACTCCTGCAGGTTGCGAGCAAGCTGCACCTGACGCTCCACGGCGGCGTAGCCGAACGCCGGCCGGTGACCGGCGAGTGCCGAGCACCACGTCGTCGCGGAGGGGTCGACACCAGTCGACGTGCCGTCCTGCGCGACGCGTCGCACCTGCCGCTGTGACACCTGCCCGCTCGGATCGAGACGGCAGGAAAGGACCAGCCGCTCGTCCCCGGCGACCAGAGTGACCTCGACCGAGGCCTCCGCGGCGTCCCAGCCGCAATGCTCGCGCTCCCACAGTCCTCCGTTCCGCAGTTGTGGTGGCGGTCTGGTACACGGATTTGGGCTTTGAGCTGCGGAAACGCCTGACAACACGCTCATCGCGTGTGTTACTAGGCGGGGGCGTCGTGCCTGGTCAGGAGCTTGACGTGGCGATCTCGATGATCTTCTTCGGGAGGGGGAGGTCGAGCCGGGCGTAGAGGTCGACCTGCGGCTTGGTGGGGTTGGTGGTCTGGCGGAAGGTCCCGCTCGGGCCGGTGAAGGTGACCGCGTGGAGCCGGTGCAGCTCGCAGCGGATGGTCGGCCAGGTGTGGCCGGTGGTGATCTCGGCGACCCGGATCAGTAGCAGCGCGAGCCAGCACAGCACGACGTGGGCGCGGATGCGGTCTTCGAGGCGGTGATGGACCGGGCGCAGGTCGATGACCGATTTCATGTCGCGCCAGCCGCGTTCGACCTCCAGGAGCTGCTTGTGGCCCACGGCGATGTCGGCTGCGGACAGGGTGGGGTCGGAGCTGCGTAGCAGGTACTTGCCGTCCAGGTTGGTCTCGGTCTTGACCTTCGCGGTGTCGATGCGCAGCTTCCCTGACGGCGTGGTGCGCAGGAAGCGGTGCAGGCCGGGCTTGACCGAGATCCGCCCGGCCAGCTCCCCACGCTTGTGCGCCGACAGCCCGTCCGAGTCTTGATCAGCTCGCCCAACTGGGCCACGAGCTGGTCGCGGACAGCGGCGTCGCGCTGCGCGGCTTCGGGGTTGTGGCAGATCACGAACCGTTCGGTGTCGGAGACCTTGACCTCCTTGACCCGCATGTTCGCCGCGATCGTGGTGTAGCGGCCTTGGCGGGACAGCGCGGTCTTGATCTCGGGGGAGTCGCAGCGCAGCTTCTCCCCGATGATGTAGTGGTGATCCCCTTGGCGCAGGTAGCGGCGGTTGGCCGCCGAGGAGGATCCGCGGTCGGCGACCCACACGATCCGCGACAGCGTCCAGTCCCGCATGTCGTCGCGCACCTGGCGGATCAGGGTCGAGTCCGCGGTGTTGCCCGGCCAGCACCACACCCGCACCGGGATCCCCCTCGCGGGTGACCGCCATCCCGATCACGATCTGGGGCAGGTCGTCGCGGGAGTCCTTCGACTTGCCCCAGGTGCGGAACCCGACACCGTCCCCAGCCTTCCCACCGGCGTCCCCGGCCTCGACGGTGGTGTCGGTGTCGGTGTCGGTGTCGGGCAGCGGGTGGCCTCGTGCGTTGCGGGCGGCGGGCTCGTCGGCGTCGTCGAGTTCGAAGTAGGTGGAGGTGGTGTCGAAGAACAACAGGTCGACCTCGAGGTTGAGCAGGTTCGCGACCTGGTGAAACACCTCCTTCTCCAGTTGTTCGCGCACGTCGTGGAGCCAGTCCATCGCCCGGTAGCAGACATCGTCGGATACTTCCGCCAGGCCGTCGATGTGCACGTCGTTGCAGATCCAGTCCGCGGCGGCGAGCGTGGACGACGGGGCCAGGGCCCGGTTGGCGACGAGTGCGAACAGGACCCGCTCGAACGGGGCGCTGCCCCGTCGGGTGGCCAGCAGCTTGGTCATGACCGTGTCGATGCCCAGCCGGCGCCACAGCCCGTCGAGCACGTCGGTGCCCCCGAGTGGGCGAGAGCTGATGAAGCTCAGGCCCGACCCGGCGGTGGCCCGCAGCGCCGCGGCGGGGTTGAGCAGCCGCGCCAGCGACACGATCAACCGCTCGGTCGCGGCGGTGTCGACCCGATCGGTCCGCCCGAAGCTGTTGAGGATCTTGGTTCGGGAGGTTCGGGCGGCGGCATCCCAGTGGTTGTGCACCAGCTGCAGGTACGACACCTGGGTGCCGTTGCGGTTCTGCCGCTTCACCTCCCGCAGGAACATGTCCCAGACGATAGCGGCGTCTGCCCAGCTCACGAAATTTGTGATGTCCGATTCGTGTACTAGGAATTCTCGCCGGTTCCACGCCGGTGCGGCCCGCTGACCTGCGCACTCAGCCCGAACGTGTCCCAGAATCCATCATCAACTGCGGAACGCAGGTCAGTGGGAACGAACATGGACGGCACGAGAAACCGCGCCACCCATTCGGCTCCAGAGAGCTGGTGATAGCCCGCTATATCGTCAGGTCATCGACGCCACCGCCGTCGCTGTCGCCGCTGTCGGCCGACGATGGCTATCTGCTGCCGGACCCGTGCGGCCTCGTCGTCCGCCCCGACCGCGCTGTAGAGGCCGATAGCGTCGGCCCAGGCGCGGCGGGCCCGGTCGGGGTCGTCGAGTTCGGCGTGTACGCGCCCGAGGTTGACCAGGGTCTGGGCATGGCCGTAGTGGTCACCGACCTCCCGGAAGATGTCCCCGGCCTTTTGGTGGGCGGTGATCGCCTCGTCGAACCGCCGCACCTCGGCCAGGGCGAGCCCGAGGTGGCCCCATGCTGCGGCGGCGGAGCCGCGGTCGAGGGTGTTCGGCGGCATTGATGGCGGCGGAGGCGATGGTGACCCAGTCCGCGAGCAACCGGGCCCGGTCCAAGATCGGGGCCAGGTCGGCCGCCAGCGCGGTGGTGTCCGCGGGGTGGGTGTCCGCGGCGCGGACGGTGGCCGCGACGAGACCGGCTCGTTCCTGCACAACCCAGGCCGTCGCCTCGTGCGGGGTGGCGAACCCGGCCGGCACCCGGTCCCGGTCGGCGGGTAGCGCGGTGAACCGCCGTTGGGCCAGGTCGGCGGTGTGCCGGTAGTGGGTGAGGACCCGGGTGAACCCGGCGGTGTGCTGGTCGGGGGTGAGGTGCTCGGCGGCGTAGAGGCGGATCAGGTCGTGCATCCGCCACCGCGGCCCCTCCCCCGGTCCCGGCCCTGGCTGCCCCGACCCGGTGGCGGGCTGGTGGTCGAGGAGATGGGCTCGGCACAGCGCCTGCAACCCGGCCCGGGTGGCGGGCTGGTCGCGGTCGGCGACCGCGGCGGCCACCGCGAGCCCGACATCGGGGCCGGGGACCGCTGCGAGCAGGGCGAACAGCTCCGCGGTGGCCGGCTGGAGGCGGCGGTGGGACAGGTCGAACGCCGCCCGGACCGCCCACCGCCCGTCGTAGACCAGCCCGGCCAGGCGGTGCTGCTCGTCGGCGAGGTCAGCAACCATCCCGGTCAGCGGACGGTCGGGTTCGTCGGCGAGCAACGCGGCCACGACCTGCACAGCCAGCGGCAGCCGCCCGCACAACTCCACCAGCCGCCCGGCCACGACACGATCCTCCGCGACCCGCCCGTCGGCGGGATCACGCCGGCCCAAACCCGTATCGAGGAGGTGCACCGCGGCATCGGGATCCAGGATGTGCAGGTCGAACAGCCGAGCCCCGGGCAGGCGGGCCATGCTGTCCCGAGACGTGATCAACACCCGGTGCCCGCTGGTGCCGTGTGGGAGCACAGCCGCGACCTGGTCGGGATCACCCACGTTGTCCAACACCAGCAGCACCGGCTGTCCCGCGCCGGTGAGCTGGTCGAGGACCTGGTGGTACACGGTAGCCTGCGCGGACTCCTCGGGCAGGATCTGCTCACCCGCCACACCCAAGGCGCGCAGCAGGCCCGGGTACAGCTGGGTCGGCCACACCACCTGGGCAGGATCGGGGTCGTAGCCGTGCAGGTCGACCGTGACCACCCCGCCGGGAAACCAGCCCCGCGCCACCGCGGCCCGGGCAGCGGCCTGGGCCAGGGCGGTCTTGCCCACCCCCGGCGCCCCCGCGACCACGGACACCACCACCCCGCCCGCCGCGGCCGCGTTCGCCGGGGCGGCGCCCGAGTCAGCACCGGGGTGGGAATGGTGGGGGGCGAGCAGGGCCAGCAGCTCGGTCATCTCGGTGCCGCGGCCAACGAACCCCCCAGCATCCGCGGCCGGGTCCGGGTGGACCGCCCGCACCACCGCCTGCGGCCACCACCAAACTGATCGGATCCATGACCAGATCGTGGCGGGCACCTCACACCCGATCAACTTCCGGTCCACCCCACGTCGGCGACCGGCATCAGGGTGTCGGTGCCCGGCCCTACCGCTAATGACCATGACCGACGCCCTGCCCGCCGACCCCGTACCCGCCGCTCCTACACCACCGACCTGCTCAACTGGCAGACCTGGCTGACCCACCGCGGCACGCACATCCTCGCCGCCGCCCGGGTCCAGGTCGACATGTGGGTACGCACCCAACAAAGCGCCGGCGCCGGCGACACCACCGTGCGCCGGCGGCTGTCCGGCGTCGGGTCGTTCTACCGCCACCACCTCACCCACGACCTCATGACCACCGACCCCACCGCCGGGGTGGCCCACCCGCGGGTGGACCCGGACTTCACCGCCACCATCGGGCTGACCCGCGAACAAGGCCGGGCGCTGATCGCCGCCGCGGACGCCGACCTCGGCCCGGCCCAGCTGCGGTCCACCGCGGTGATCCGGCTGCTGCTGCACAACGCGCTGCGCGTCGACGAAACTCTCAGCGCGAGCATCGCCGACCTCGGCAACGACCGCGGCCACCACATCCTCACCATGCTCAGGAAAGGCAACCGCCGGGCGAAAGTCGCGCTCACCCCCAGCACCCTCGGCGCGCTGCACCGCAACCTGAACCACCGCAACCTGAACCACCGCAACCTGAACCACCGTGCCGGCGACACCGCCCTGGCGGGATGGCGCGGAATGAGCGGGCCGCTGCTGGCCACCAACCCCGGCGGACCGATGCGCCCCAGCCAGCTCTGGGAACTGGTCCGCCGCCTGGCCGCCGCCGCCGGCATCGCCGAATGGGACCGGCTCTCCGCGCACTCCCCGCGCCACACCGGCATCACCATGGCCCTGGACGCCGGGGTACCGCTGCGCGACGTGCAGGACTACGCCCGACACCGCGACGCCCGCACCACCCGACGCTACGACCACTCCCGCGACAACCTTGACCGCTCCGCTGCCTACGCAGTCGCCGCCCACCTCGCCTGACTGGGCGAGCAGCGAACAGCGCCGTCGGTCCAGCTCATGCACCCGACCCAGCTCATGCACCCGACTCGATGACGGACCCGGCGGCCTACAGGTAGATCGCGGCCAGCACGGGGCGTCTGATCGTGGTGGGCAGCTATTCCCGATCGGGCAGGTTCAGCCGCCATTGCGCGGCGTCGATGGTGGCCTGGTCGAACAGCTCGGCCCAGTGCGGGTCCACGACCTGAGCCTCGATGGTTTGATGCTGGCGGCCGAGCTTGCGCATTCGCCAGAACCCGGTCGCGCCCAAGCCTCCTCCTGCATGTGTCGGATGGCGTTTGGGCAGCTAGCCGATGGATCTCAGGCCTCGTCGACCACGGCGGTGCGCAGCGCCGCCCGGTCCGGCGCGTCGACGTAGAACCCGTGCGCGGCGACACCGTCTCCGTAGTCGACCCACAGCGACCCGGAACCTTCGACGGGGAAGCCCGGCTCGGCGGTGGCCGGCGCGGCGACGGCCTTGGCAATGGGCTTGCGGAAGCCGTTGAGCCGCCCCGCCGGGTCCCGACCAGCGCCGTCGGGTCGGAGGGAACGACGAGCGCCAAGCCCTCGGTGGCGAACCCAGCGTGCGCGGCGTCCAGGTGCATCTGCGGCTCGGCCCGGGGGGCGTCGATGATCAGTCGCTGCAGGAGGAGATCCTGTGGCTGTGCGAGGCCGCACACCTGCCGGTGATCTGGGCGACCCAGGTCCTCGACCAGCTGGCCCGCTCCGGTCAACCCTCCCGCGCGGAGATCACCGACGCGGCCATGGGGCAGCACGCCGAAGCCGTGATGCTCAACAAGGGACCGCACATCGTCGACGCCGTGATCGCCCTCGACGACATCCTGCAGCGGATGGCCGCCCACCATGACAAGAACAACACCCTGCTGCGCCCGCTGCGGTCCTGGCCCACCCCCGCCGCCGGACGGGAAGAACCGTCCCCGTACCGCGCCCCGCAGTCGTCGAGCGTGCCACCGGTCATCGGTCGACCCGGCGGGTGAAGCCGAGCGGCCCGGCGAGCGGGGGTCACCCAGTCCCCCGGGTGAACGACCAGCTGGGAGGCCCTGTCCGACATCGTCGGACAGGGCTCTTGCCGATGGTCAGGGCCGGTGGGACTCGACCTGCACGTTCGGGTGCAGGTCGGGCGGTTCGTCGAGCAGCGGCGCCGGGCGCCCGGCCAGGTACCGGTCGAAGAACGCCGTCGAGTAGGCGTTGACGAGGTCGTGGGCGTGCCGGGTGCCGATCGGGCCGGCGTAGCCGAGCAACCTCGTGATCGGCAGCAGAGCGGGGATGTCGGTGAGGTCGAGGTGGAACATGCCGGGGATCTGCACGAACCAGCCATCGGCGCGCAGCGTGTCGAACGTGGACCGCATCGTGGTCTGGTGCTGGTCGATTTCGGCTGGTGACCAGCCCTCGGCCTGCATGGTGGCGACGTCGCGGGTGATCCACATCGTGGGCTGGGCCAGGCCGTCGCGGACCACGTCGCTCGGCATGGGCGCGTCCATCACCAGGCAGGCCCGCAGCCGGGGGTCGAGCCGGCAGGCCTCAGCGCCCACGATGCCGCCCATCGAGATGCCGAACAGGCCGGTTCGCTCCAGGTCCAGCCGGCCGGTCAGGACGCCGTTGGGGTCGGCCCGGTTCAGGACGGCGAGCTGGTCGAGGGTGAAGCCGACGTCCTGCGCGAGGTACCCCACGTCGCCGTCGGCGAATGATCGGCCGTTCAGCGTCGGTGGTGTGGCGACCGGGCCGAGGCTCGCCGCGAGCAGTGCCTTCATCTCCGCCACCGTCAAGTTGCCGGCCCGGCGCCCGTCCGGGAAGACCACGTCCGCGGCGATGGAGGGCTGGTCGATGGCCGCGACGACGTAGCCGCGCGAGACCAGCTCCTCGACCTGGAAGGTGTTCATCTGCCGGTAGCCGGTCAGTCCCTCCAGGAAGATCAGAACCGGGTGGGTCGGTCGGTCGGTCGCGGCGGGCGCGGCGGTGACGGCGTTGGTGGTGGCCGACCCCAGGACGTTGAACAGAACCTCGGGTAGGCCGTGCAGTCCGGCCATCGCGGAGCCCACCGCGTCGGCGTCCGGGACGTAGGGCGCGCTGTGCGCCGTGGGGACGGTCTCGGCGGGGTACCAGATCTGCACCATCAGCTCGCGGTGGTCGTCCGGGTCGGCGGAGAGGATCTCCGGGCGGTCGGTGTCGGTCCAGTGGTAGGTCAGGGTGCCGATCGCGTACGGTCCGCCGGGCCGCGGGAACGTGTACGCCGGGACGGCGACCGGGAGGGCGACGGCGGCCGCCATGCCGGCCACGCCCACCCCGAGTGCGGTGAACCGGGTGGCCCGCCGCCGAACCGGGCGGCCGCGTGCCACGGTGCGCAGCCAGGCCAGGAACAGCAGCCCGACCAGCGCGTACGCCGGAACCATTGGTGCCCGCGGACCCTCGGCCAGCAGGTGGATGCCGACCGCTAGCGCCGCGGCGGGTGCGGCGAGGAGCCGCAGCCGGTGCGGCAGCGGGAACACCGCGGCGAGCAGCGCTGCCGCCGCGGCCAGGACGACCAGGATCTCCAGCACCCTCATCTCGGCTGGGCCGACCAGCGAATGTTGGTACTCAGTCCTGGCACGCCCGCCAGGAAGGCCGCGATCGCCTCGGTGACCGCGGCGGGGGCGTCCAGGCTGACCAGATGCCCGGCACCCGGGACGACGATCTCCCTGACCGCCTCTGCGTGCGCCCATCGGGGCATCGCCGTGGCGATGTTGCCGGTGCGGTCCGCTGCGCCGCGGATCAGGCACAGCGGCACCGGCGTGCGGTAGGCCGGGGCCGGGTCGAGGAACCTGATCGTCGCCTCCATGACTTCGATGAACTCCTCCTTCGACAGTCGCGCGAAGGCCCTGCGGGCGTATGCGCGCCCAGCCTCCGTCGATGCGGAGACGCGCGCCATGACGGTCGGAAGGCGCCGGCGAGGGATCACCCTCACACCGGGGGCGGCGACCGCCAGCAGCCACCGCTCGAACCGGGACAGCGGCCCGGCGTTCCAGGTGCAGTCCATGGCCACCAGCGCGCGTGCACGCCGTGGATCGCGCCGGATCACGGCCTGACCGATGTTGCCGCCCAGCGAATGCCCGACGAGCACCGGCCCGACCAGCCCCAGGTGGGTCAGCAGGGCCAGCAGGTCGCCGATCGCCCGCTCCGTGGTGAACCGCCCCCCGGGGCGGGACAGGCCGTGACCACGCATGTCCCACGTGACCACGCGGTACCCGCGGGTGGCGAGGTCCTCGGTCTGGGCCGAGAAGGTGGTGTGATCGGTCCCGGCCCCGTGGCAGAAGACGACGGGCATCCCCGTGCCACCCGAGTCCCAGTACCGCACCTCGCAGTCGTCGAGGCTCAGCGTGCCGGGGCGATCCAGGGAGGGCCGGCGACCCCAGTCCGGGTATGTCATCCCGGTCCCCTTCCGAACTCGGACATGCCGATCACGTGCGGAGTGGTCCGGTCGCCGGGCGGGTCGGCACGTCCGGGGCCGGGGCGTCCAGAGTCGCCGCCGGCGCGTCACCCGGGCGGGCCGACCGACGCAGGCTCCGCAGGAACACCGCGAGTGGCCACAGACCGAGCACGGTCAGCCCGGCCATGATCTGTCGCCGGGCGTCACGACCGAACTGCTCATGGGAGTCACCTTCACTTGTTCCACGATCGGCTTCCCACGCTCGCCCGGCCAGGTGCCGATCGGTCCGTCCGGCCGGGACCCTTGCCGTCGCGGTGTCGCCGTCCCCGGTGGCACCGGTGCCCCGGGCACGGCCGCCGGTGCGACCGTCCGCCGGTCACGGTTCCTTGCGGTGGACCTCGACCGTCCAGGAGTTGGCCAGTGCCGCGATGGCACCCACCGCCGTCACGACCGGGGCGGCGACCAGCGCGACGACGCCGGCCGTCACGGGGAT
>Ga0209490_10004111_pt1 | contig 13489 bp, 10 predicted proteins | sample MAT06_FD_187209 | JGI IMG/M metagenome (GOLD analysis project Ga0209490, IMG submission 187209) | Freshwater microbial communities from Lake Fryxell liftoff mats and glacier meltwater in Antarctica - MAT-06 (SPAdes) (version 2) | ecosystem: Environmental > Aquatic > Freshwater > Ice > Liftoff...
CAAGAAACGCACCGTACCCAGTTCGCCAACGCGGAAGTAGGAAATGCCCAGCGGTAGAGCGGGCATTTCCAAAGGCAGGGCACCTTGCCCGTTCGTAACGATCGTTCGCGAAAGCACTTCGCGCCCAAGTGGATCGAATACCTGTAGGGGAAAACGGCCAGCAGGTAACCCAATCACCTCCACCAGGCCATCGGCACGGCGATAGGCCCGCAACGTGGAGCTGGGTAGCGTTGAATTCTCTGCCAAGCCAACGGCCACCGAGCAGGTATCCGAGTAGGTGCTGCCGGTATAGCGCACTGCGCAGTTGACAGGTATGCCATTCAAGTTCACGTGGCAGCTGGCGAAGAGCGTATCGTGGAAGAACTCGATGGTGTTGATCTCTGGCTCCGGGCCCAAGGGCAGGCCACACCAACGGGCACCATCCCAAGTAGCGATACCGGGGCAGGGCACGTTCCCTGCATAGCTGAAGGAGCCGCAGGCCCACAGCTTGCCATCATATACCTCCAGCTCAGCAGCGCCTACCAAATAGAGGTAAGTGCCATCCAAGCCCTGGAAGCCGGTACCCACTGGGCGGTACTGTTGCCCATCCCAACGCATAATGCCGTGCCCAGCATTGCCCGCACCAATGGGTATGCTGCCACTTACGTACAACTCGTTGTTGTAAACAGCTAATGCACGGCCTGCACCGAAGCCGCTGCGAATGCCAAGACCTAAAGGCAACCATTGGCCATTGTTCAGGTACGCAACATGGTTCGGGCCTTCTGCGCTGTAACTTATCACACCGGTGGTGTAAAGTGTACCATTCCACGAAACGAGGTCTTGGATATATGGCGGCGAAGCAACGTCAAAGGAACCTACCGGCACCCACTGCCCGTTCTCGCGTTTGGCAATGCCCTGAGCTGACTGACCATCCACCACGTCAAAAGAACCTAGGGCAAATAGATCTCCGTTGACCACCTTCAAACGGTATATATTCCCGTCGAAAGCCCCACATTGCGACCAAACCCCAGCACTATAACATTGGAGCCTAGGCACTGAGATGTTGTTACCCGCAGGAAACGCACCACCAACGAAAACCGTATCACCCAAGCAACGAATGGTGAATGGACGGTTCAGGAAGTTCCCAAATGTTGACCAACTGTGATCCCGAAGAACACTAACCGTTTGGTCGTCGCCCAAGAAATCACCATTTAAAGATGACTCGCCGCAGAAATACAGGACATCAGCCATGGTGTCCGCAACAATACTGCTCATACCAAAAGTCCGGGTCGGGTTCCCTGCCGGTGCCCATTGTGCGAAAGAGCAAATGTTTGCCAGAACTAGAAGCACCGCACAATATGTCCGTTGCATGAGACTATCGCGTTACGGTGAACCGTGCTGTGTAAATGCCCGCATGGAACATATATGAGCCTTGCGCCAAGGAGGGGAGGTGACCACGCAAGATGCGCCCATCGCTGCGCGCGGCATCATGCACCACCAAACGACCCAAGGCATCCACCACCCGATAGCTATGCAGGCCAAGCGGCAGACCGAACACCAGCATTTGGTCGTAAGACCAATTTGCGGATAGCAACGTAGGGAGCGTGCCTCGCTCTACCATACCAACCTGGTTGAGCGTCTCGCCGCAGATCGCCGCCAAGAAACCCTCGCTTGTGCCACCTTGCCAATCATCTTCGAAATAGGGTACACCGCCTCCATCATCCAACGGAAAATAGCTCATGGGATCAGCCTCTTTACTGGTGGTGCCAGCCAAGTAGATGTTGCCGTTCGCTCTACGGTGCAGCACCGTAAAGATGTACTCGGGCATGGCCGCGTTGGCCTCGCCGCCTAAATAGCTGCCATAAAGCAATTGGTTGTTGGTGCCAAAGACCGTTACGATCGGGTCCTTCTGTTCCACACTGTTGCCGCTTACATCGGCATTGAAGGCGGATTGTTGGTAGAGTCCCGAGAGCGGTTGGAGCAACACGCCGGTACCACCGAGCAGGTACGATGCTAAAAGCAACTTGCCCGTTGGGTCGAAGGCGCAGGTGGTAGGGTAGACCACAGAACCTGCACCGTTGTGCAAATACGTGTGCCATGTTCGAGAGCGATCGACACCTGAGAACCGCGCAATGAATCCGGGGCTGCTCGTTGGCGGGTACTGACCTTGGTGCCAACCCGGACCTTCTACCACATCCAATGCCAGCGGACCTGCACCTACCAGCACAATATCCTTGGTAATCGGGTCGATCGCAAGGCCGTTCTCGAAGCTCCGTTCAGGTCCGATCGTACCCACATACGTGCTCCATTGCACAACACCATTCTCATCAAATTCATAGAGGTAGCAATCGTCGCTCCCGAAGGGCCCTACCGAATACGAATTCCCGCCGAAGGGTTGCAGGTTCAGGTCCGCACTGTGTGTGACACCCATCATAACCACCCTCGCTCCGGTAGCATCCACATCGTAGGCCGCATCGCTGGTGGTGCCTGGAATATGTGTACGCCAGCCATGCTGATCGGTATCATTGAACATGGATAAGAAACCATCGACCTCATTGCTGTAGGGCCAGTAGGTGGAGTTGGTGGGTGGCGCTAGATCCAAAGCAGGTATAGTGCTGTTTGTGCTGCCAACGATGTAGATCTTCTTGTTGGCAAGGCCCACCATGCCGTTAATAAAGGTGTTGTCGCCTCCATAGTAGGTGGACCATTCACGAACGGCGTCGGGTTTGTTCAACCTTGCGTTGAAGCCTTTATAAACACCAGGGTTAGCGGCCGTTTGGCTGAACTCGGAACCAGTTTGTGCATGGAACATGGATGCTGAATTCGTGAACCCACCCATATACACTTGCCCACCCACCTTGTGACCAATGGCGGTGCCCCGGATAAGTTCGCCTTCCACTTGGCCGCCGAAGAAGGTCTTCCAGACAATGTTATCTGTGGTATTGAAGCGCATCATGTAAGCTACCCTCCCCGCACTAGAGTAATTGATACCTGGTGCTTGCGGAAAGCTCATGAAGGTAGATCCCGTTGTGCCGACGATGTAGTAATTGTCATTTTCGTCTTCCACACTCTCATACACTTGGTCATTCTCGTTACCACCCATATACGTGCTCCCGCACAAGCCTTCCTCATCATACTCCTGCGCTCCAAAAGGGGGTATCCCCATTTGAAAGATAAGGGGCAGCAACGGGTTGTAATTGCTCCAGGTAAAACCTACCACGCCGGTTCCATCTTCGTTGGGGTCGTAGGTGGCCGCCCAGCTTACGGGCACAATGCCACCAAGTCCATCCACTTGGTAGGCTTGTACATATGGGATAATAAAGAACTTGCCATTGTAATAGAGCTTCAAGTTACCCCACAGATCAGTGTCTATGCTGTCCTGCCCTGAAAAGCGCAATTTCAAGTCGCTCACATTACAACCGGGCTTCATGACAAAGGCCATTTTCTGGCTTCTGCTGCCGCTGTAGAAATGCATGTCGATCTTGGTGAAGATCGCAGGATAGATCACCCGGCTATACCCCTCAACGGCAGTTACGCCATTCGCACCGCATTGTGGCAAGTAGAAATTCCGCTGCCAATCCTTTAGGGCCCAGCCCAGCGGATCCACTCGTTTTGCTCGTGTGCCGTAAGGCTCCATCCGTAGGTTGTAAAGCGTATCGACGGTTGCCATGTTGGTATCCACCTTCGCGATAACGAATGAAACGGTGGAACTCTCCATTACATAGGCCCTGGGAGAGCCGCCCTCGGAATAGAACTTGATGTCGGGCCTGGGCTGGTTATCGGTATCGATCACTTCGCCTTTGTTCTCCCAGAACCCGATGCTTTTCTTGTACTCTTACAAGAAATAGTCTGGTGGCACGTGAGGGGGCTGTGCATGGGTGCTGGCAATGATCGCCGTTAACAGGAGGGTGTATAGTGCTCGCATAGCGGAAAAGGTTGGGAGGTTGAGAGAAGTAACGATCACCGGAGCACTGCGAATGTAGTTCACCTTTACCAAGTTCTACACTAGAACGGGAGAAGTACATGGCCCCGCCGGTCCATACCAGCGTTTCAGAAATGCCAGGGATGGAACCCAAGGAGCAGCCAAGCCTGCCGGGATCGCTATCTTCGTACTTCTATTCAAAAAACCATGGCAGGCGTTAACAAAGTGATCCTGATCGGCAACCTCGGTGCCGACCCGGAGATCCGTCATCTACAGAACGGAGCCAGCGTGGCCAATTTCCGCTTGGCCACCAGCGAGACATACAAAGACAAGACCACCGGAGAGAAGCGCGAGCAGACCGAGTGGCACAACGTAGTGGCCTGGCGCGGATTGGCCGAGATCACCGAAAAGTATGTGCGCAAAGGCAGCAAGATCTATGTGGAGGGCAAGTTGCGCACCCGCCAGTGGCAAGACAAAGACAACAACACGCGCTACACCACGGAGATCGTGGCCGATGAAATGACCTTGCTGGACCGGGCGAATACCGAAGGCGGCGCATCCCGGCCAGCCGCAGCATCGGCGAACCAACCCATGGCACCAACGGGCGATGCACCTTCGGGCGCTGAGGACACCGACGACCTGCCTTTCTAAGTGGAGCCTCCTTCGTTGTTCTTTTTGCATACCGCGCTTTACATCAAGGCGCTGGAGCCTGGCACGGCTGTGGTTTTGGTCGCTATCGCCTTGTTATTGGTGGTTTCTGCGGCAATGTCGGCCAGCGAGGTGGCGTTGTTCTCGCTTTCGCCTACGCAATTGCGCGATGTGCAGGAACGCGGCGGCACTTCGGGTAAGCGCGTCATGGACCTTCTTGCCAAACCGCGGCGCTTGCTGGCCACCATACTTATCGCGAACAACTTCGTGAATGTGGGCGTGGTGATCCTCTCCAGCGTGGCGGTATCGGATCTTATAGATATGGAACGGCTGCCTGCCTACATGGTCTTCATCATTCAGGTGCTTGCGATCACCTTCATTATCCTGCTTATCGGCGAAGTACTGCCCAAGGTCTACGCAACGTCGAACCCGGTGAAGGTGGCACAACTCATGAGCGGACCCTTGCTCACGTTGCGTTGGATCTTCAAACCCGTTAGTGAAACGCTGGTGCGCAGCACCACCTTCATCGAGAAACGGTATCGCAAGCGCAGCGGGCAGAACATCTCCGTGGATTCACTGGGGCACGCCTTGGACCTGACCAACGATGCCAGCACCACGGAAGAAGAGCAGCGGATCCTGCGTGGGATAGTGAAGTTCGGCAACTTCGAAGTGCGCCAAGTGATGCGACCGCGCACGGAGATGGTCGCGTTCGACAAGGAACTCAACTTCAAAGGTCTGTTGGCGGCCATTGTTGGATCGGGCTTCTCGCGCGTACCGATCTACGAGGGAACGCCGGACCGGGTGATCGGTGTGCTCTACATCAAGGATGTGTTGCCGCATTTGGACAAGAGCGAGCTGGATTGGCATAGCCTTTTGCGGTCGCCCTACTTTGTACCCGAAAGCAAAAAACTGGACGATCTGTTGAAGGAATTCCAGGGCGAGAAAGTACACCTCGCGGTGGTGGTGGATGAATACGGCGGCACCAGCGGTATCATCACCTTGGAAGATGTGATCGAGGAGATCGTAGGCGATATCACCGACGAGTACGACGATGAGAACCTGTTCTACAGCAAACTGGACGACCACACCTGGGTATTCGAAGGCAAGACGGCCTTGACCGATGTCTATCGCGTGCTGGATGTGGACGGGGCGCTCTTCGAAGAGAACAAAGGCGACAGCGGCACCTTGGGGGGCTTCGTGTTGGAACTCACAGGCCGCATACCGAAGAAAGGTGAACGTGTTGAACTGCGGAACTTCACCTTCGTTGTGGAAGGCTCGGACAACAAACGGGTGCGGCGAGTGAAAGTGGTCATGCGCGATGAGGCTGCCAACTAGGTTCCTTGGGGTCTTTATCCTGCTGGGCGCCTGCAGCAGCGATCCCTTACCCAAGCCACGCGGTTACTTCCGGATCGATCTGCCCAAAGAAGAATTCACGACCTGGATGGATAGCAGCACCTTCGCCGCCGAGATCCCGGTGTACGCCAAGGTGGCGGAACGGGAGACGAACGATGCGGCGCGCTGGTTCGACATCCGCTTTCCCGGACAACGGGCTACGGTGCATCTGACCTGGTCGCCGGTGGGCGATCGCTTACAACAGCTGATCGAGGATGCACACGGTTTCAAGAATTCGCACCAAGCCATGGCCGCCAAGATCCGCAGTGAACGGGTGCTACGCAGCGATGCACGCGTATTCGGCACGGTGTTCAATGTGGAAGGCGATGTGGCCAGCCCACTGGTATTCTACCTGACGGATAGCACCGATAATTTTCTTTACGGTTCGCTGTACTTCGACACGCGACCCAATGCCGATTCGCTGGCACCTGTCACGGCGCGGCTCCGCTCCGATATGCACCGGATGATGACTAGCCTGGTGTGGCGGTAAGGCGATGTCCCGTGCGGTGCAACGCTTTCAGCAGCACAGCCAAAAGCACCAGTGCGCCTTGTTGGTGAAGCACGCCCAAGGTGAGGTCCACGTGGGTGATCAGCGTTAGCACACCCAGCAGGAATTGCAGCAGCACACCAAGGAGCAGGGCGAACCAGACCATTTCCATTGATGCTTCGCGCCGGAAAGCGATGGCGAACAAAACAAAGGCGGTGGCCACGAGATAGGCGAGGTTGCGGTGGATGAATTGGACCCCGTCGCGGTGGTCGGATAGATCGGTGACCAGATCGCCAAAGGCGCGAACGTTCTCTGGCATGAAGCTGCCGTTCATGAGCGGCCACGTGTTGTAGATGCGTCCGGCATCAAGCCCTGCCGTGAACGCGCCCCAGATGATCTGGACCACCAGTAACACCAACAGGACCCGCGCCCATGGCGAAGGTGCGGTGCCATTCCCCTTGAAGGCCGTGCGACCGGCCTGGATATCAAAGACCGTCCACAACACCAAGCTGAACACGGAAAATGCAGCGCACAAATGGATCGCAAGCCGGTAGTGGCTCACATCGGGATCCTTCTCCAAGCCGCTGGCCACCATGAACCAACCGAGCGCACCCACCAGCCCGCCTCCGATCAAGATCGCCCAGCATCGCCGTAGCAGCCAGCCGCTCAACAAGCCCTTGCGCCAGAAGAGAACGAAGGGGATCAGAAAGACCAAGCCCATCAGCCGGCCCCAGTTGCGGTGCAGGAATTCCCAAAAGAAGATCCGTTTGAAACCCGGAAGATCCATGTCTTGGTTCTTCAGGACGAACTCCGGACTAGCCTTGTACATCGCAAAGGCATCGTTCCAATCCGCTTCGTTCAGCGGCGGAATAGCGCCCATGATGGGGTCCCATACGGTAATGCTCAAGCCGCTACCCGTAAGCCGCGTCACACCACCAATAACGACCATGCATGCGATCATCACACAGCCGGTCACCAACCAATACGATACGGGTCTCAACCTACGGCGTGTCACATCATCCATTCGTTCGGCGAAAGTACCCATACCTCAGCAGGTCGCCCTTCATGCATTGGCAGGAATGAAAATGGGGACCGAAGTCCCCATTCAACATACTTGACCAAAAGAAGTTCAGAGCCGCAGCGCATGCGTAAGCAGGGCCAGGATCCCAGGCAGGATCATGGAGGCCGGCGAGATCACACTAACGGCATTGGCTTGCTCGGTCTTATCACCAGCGTTACTGACCGAGGTGGAGGCCTTCACTTGCTTGGTCACTTTTACGGCCATCACCTTGTACTGCCCATCGTGGAGCTTCTGGATGGCTTCGATCATTTGTGCATCGTTGATCTTGCTCTCGTCGAAGGTGACGATGGCATGGTCCCGCTCGTCCCCTTCTATGAAGTTGATCTCGGTGCTGGTGATGCCGGGTAGTTGGGCCAGGGCCTTTTTGATGGAACCACCGCACATCATCTCGCAACTCATGCCATCAATGCTGAGGTCGGCCATGGTGACCGGGGTGCCACTTGAAATGGCCACCTCTTCCACCACGCGCTCAATACCCGAAGCCACCTCGGTAACGGGAGCGGGTTGAGAGCAAGCAAGAACGAAAGCGGCAGTAAGTGGGAAGAGGACGCGCGTTTTCATAATGGGAGTGCGAGCTTGTGTATAGGACGCAAAGACAGCGACTAGGTTACAAAGATAGTTGTGGGAATGCAGGCGGTTATCTTCGCGCCCCCGCTTTTATACCGTTTCGCAATTCGTGACCGACCGCTATGCGGCGGACGCCAACGACTTCGCGAGCGCGCATAACCACTTCTAAATACATAATGTTGCGCCGCCCGGCGGACCATTCTGTATCAAGGATCGGTAATACCGGTGAAACCAGAAGATCAATGCAGCCAGGGAGCGACCGACGTGTTGTTTGGATACTACTGCTTGTTCTGGCCTTGATATGGGGCAGCTCCTTCATTCTTATGAAAAGGGGCCTGTTCCATGAGGGGCAACCTGTACTAAGCCCATGGCAAATGGCCTCTGCAAGGCTATTCATTGCCTGGCTGGCCTTATGCCCGTTGCTATTGAGACACGCCCCCCTGCTGAAGGTGCATTGGCGGCCCTTGTTGGGAACGGGGCTACTCGGTAATGGCATACCCGCCTTTCTCTTTGCCGCTGCACAAACACAGATCTCCAGTTCGCTATCCGGCATGCTGAACAGTTTAACGCCCTTGTTCACCTTGGTCGTGGGCGTGATCCTGTTCCAGAAACAAGCGCGATCGGGCCAGGTCATTGGCATTCTGCTGGGCTTGGCGGGTGCCATCGGGTTGATCGCCATGAACCCTGATACGACCGGTCTCAGCTGGAGTGCTTACGCCCTATTGCCGATACTGGGTACTGCTTGCTATGGGGCCAGCGCGAACATCGTAAAACAACATCTATACATGCTGCCTGCTGCCGCCACGGCCGCGCTCGCGCTCACCTTCGTGGGCCCCTTGGGTGCTATTGGATGCGTGATCACGGACCTATCCGGCACCTTGGCATCCGACCCGAATGCTTGGCGCGCCTTGGGTTACGTGGCGGTGTTGGCCGTGCTTAGCTCGGCCCTCTCGTTGATCCTTTGGAACGCCTTGTTGAAACGCACCACAGCGGTATGGGCATCATCGGTCACTTATCTAATGCCCGTAGTGGCCATCGGCTGGGGACTGCTGGATAGCGAGATCATATCCTGGGGTCAGTTGGGCATGATCGCCGTGGTGCTTGGCGGCGTCTACTTGGTGAATGCCTCCGAGGCGGAACGAGCGTGAACCACAAGCCACTTTGGTGAGCATCGCCATCTTTGCCACATGTACAAGGGAAAGAAGGTGATCGTGGTCTTGCCCGCCTATCGAGCGGCGCTTACGCTGGAACAGACCTACAAGGAGATCCCGCTCGAGCTCGTGGATGAGGTGGTGCTCGTGGATGACAAAAGCCCGGACAACACCGTGGAGGTGGCGCGTGCGCTGGGCATCAAGCATGTGGTGGTGCATCAGCGCAACCGCGGCTACGGCGGCAACCAGAAGAGTTGCTACGACAAGGCGTTGGAGCTGGGTGGCGACATCGTGGTGATGCTGCACCCCGACTATCAGTACACACCCAAGCTTTTGGATAGCATGATCGCGCTGATCGGCAATGGGGTCTACCCCGTGGTCTTCGGTTCGAGGATCCTGGGTGGCGGTGCTCTGCGCGGCGGAATGCCTTTGTACAAGTACATCTTCAACCGCATGCTCACCCTTGGCCAGAACCTGCTCATGGGCCAGAAGTTGAGCGAGTATCATACGGGCTATCGAGCCTATTCGGGCGACGTGTTGCGGAGCATTGATTACGAGAGGCTATCTGATGATTTCGTGTTCGACAACCAGATCGTGGCGCAGGTGTTCTGGAAAGGATATGAGGTGGCGGAGATCACCTGCCCCACCAAGTATTTCGATGAAGCGAGCAGCATCAACTTCAGCCGCAGCATGACCTATGGGTTGGGCGTGCTGGGAGTAAGCATCCGCTATTTTCTTGCACGCACGGGGCTGATGCAGTGGGAGCTGCTGGGCAAACGCTGAACCCGGCGCCTACATGCTCACCCGGGGCCGCTTGCAACTCCTGATCCTTCTGGCAGGGGCACTGCTGTTCGTACCCGGCCTCGGAGCTGTACACTTGTTCGATTGGGACGAGATCAACTTCGCAGAGATCGCTCGCGAAATGGTGATCACCGGCAATTGGGGCCAGCCGCAGATCAACTACCTGCCCTTCCACGAAAAGCCACCCCTGTTCATCTGGCTACAGGCGCTGAGCATGACCTTCTTCGGCATCGGCGAATTCGCTGCTCGCTTGCCGAACGCGGTCTGTGGAATGATCACGCTATTCGTGCTCTATCGCATCGGTGATCAGTTGCGTGGCAACGTGTTTGGCATGCTATGGGCCTTGGCGTACGTGGGATCCATCCTGCCACACCTCTACTTCCGCAGTGGCATCATCGATCCGTGGTTCAACCTCTTCATCTTCCTTGGCGTGCATGCGCTGATCACCTTGGTGCAGCGCGACCCCACACGGCACCCTGCCGCGATCAATGCCCGACACAATGGCCATGCTTGGCTTGCAGGTTTCTTCCTTGGGCTTGCCGTCCTTACCAAGGGTCCGGTTGGCGCGCTGGTGCCTGCCGTGATGTTAGGCGTCTACTGGGCTTGGGGCCGATGTAAACCGCTCTTGCGTTGGCGCAGGATCGGCATCATTGCGGCAGCACTTGCACTTACCGCAGGATCATGGGCCTTGGTCGATCTCGTGCGCAATGGTCCGCAATTCATGGTCTCCTTCTTCTGGCGCCAAGTGGCCATGCTCACCACGGAAGATGCAGGCCATGGAGGCTTTATAGGCTACCACGTTGTTGTGCTGCTTCTTGGTTGTTTCCCGGCATCGGTCTTCGCGCTGCAAGAACTATTGAAGCCAACCCGGGACGAGGCCAAGGACCTGAACGATCATCGCCGCTGGATGCTGATCCTCTTTTGGGTCGTGCTGATCCTGTTCAGCTTGGTGAAGACCAAGATCGTTCACTACAGCAGTTTGTGCTATTTCCCGCTCACCTACCTGGCCGCATTGCAATTGGAAAGGATCTGGAAAAGGCAGGAAGGCTTCGGCTGGTCGCGCTTCCTGGTAGGCCTGCTCGGCACCATGATCGCCGCGATCTTCATCGTTGTGCCTTATCTGGGTATGCACATTGATCTAGTAAGACCGTTGTTCGCCAAAGACCTCTTCGCTTTGGCCAATCTGGATGCAGAGGTCCGCTGGACAGGCGTTGAGACATTGGCCGGTCTGCTTCTGCTGGCTGCACTGCTCACGGCCCATTGGCTCCACGGCCGCAAGCGTTATCGCCAGAGCATCGGGGTGCTATTCGGTGGTGCCGCCCTGTTCATCACCACCACCTTGTACTTCTTCATCAACCGTATCGAGGGCTATTCGCAACGGGCTGCGATCGAGTTCTTCCAAGCGCGGCATGGTGAGAACTGTTATGTGATCACCAAGAACTACAAAAGCTATGCGCAGTTGTTCTACACGCGCAAACAACCGGTTACGGACGCTCGGTCGCATGACGAGGAATGGCTGCTCTATGGCGATGTAGACAAGCCGGTGTATGTGGTGTGCAAGATCACTTCAGCAGAGGAGATCGGCGCGATACGCACGTTGACCGAAAAGTACCGGAAGAACGGTTTTGTTTTTTACGAACGCTTACCATGACAGACGACCTCTCCTACATCCTCACACACCTCGGCGAAGACCGGGCGCACGGTTACGATGCTGTTGTTCCACCCATCGTTCAAAGCGGCAACTTCACCTATCCCACGGTTGCTGCCATGCGGGCTACGGTCCAACAGGAAATGGACAAGCCCTTGTACACGCGGGGCTTCAACCCGACGGTTGGGATCGTAAGGCAGAAGATCGCGGCGCTTGAACATGCCGAAGATGCCTTGGTCTTCAGCAGCGGCAGCGCGGCGATAGCGGCTGCGGTGATGAGTTTCGTAAAGGCCGGCGACCACATCGTATGCGTTCACAAACCATACAGTTGGACAAAGAAGCTGCTGGTGGAACTGCTCTCCCGCTTTGGCGTGGAGCACACCTTTGTGGATGGCACCGACGCAGAGAATTACCGGCGTGCGATCAAGCCGAACACCACATTCTTCATCCTCGAAAGTCCGAATTCACTCACGTTCGAATTACAGGACATCCCGGCCGTAGTTGCCATCGCGAAGGAACACGGCATCATCACTCTTTGTGACAACAGCTTCAACAGTCCGCTCTTCCAGAACCCGATCGATATGGGTGTGGACATGGTCGCACACAGTGCCACGAAATACCTGAATGGCCACAGCGATGTGGTAGCGGGTGCATTGGCCGGAAGCCATGCCCACATGCGGCAGGTCATGTCCAAGGAATTCATGACACTGGGTGCAGTGCCATCCCCCCACGATGCCTGGTTGCTCATGCGCGGCCTACGCACCCTGGAGTTGCGTGTGAACCGGAGCGCGGATAATGCAGAGAAGGTCGCCCAATTCCTTGCCGGGCACCCGAAGGTGAAGCGTGTGCATTGGCCGGGGCTGAAGGATCACCCGCAACACGAACTGGCCAAACGACAAATGAAGCGCGTGGCCGGCTTGATGAGCATTGAGTTGGATGCGCCCGACGAAGCGGCTGTGGAACGCTTCTGCGACAACCTGAAGACCTTCTTGATCGCAGTGAGCTGGGGCGGCTATGAAAGTCTGCAGTGGCCCGTGTGCGCTCTGAAAGGACCGAGCGGCTACTACACCGAGCTGCCCTTCACCATGGTACGGTTGTACATCGGGCTGGAGGATCCCCAGCTTCTAATTGCGGATCTGCGCCAGGCCTTGGATCGTATTTAGTGGACACCCTTACTCCGTAAGGTTCTGGATCCCGAGCGGCGGCGAAGGTGGCAGGAGACATGCGCCAATAGTAATGTCCAACGTTGCTTGGGCGCTTGTGCAAGGCGAACTCCCCAGCACGGTATACACGTAAGGACCCGGCAGATCGGTCCCAGGAATGAAAACCGGTGAATGCGGTGCGCCCAAAGAGGTCCATGCGCCGCCAGCTTGGGGGCTACCGCTCAGTTGATCGAACAAATTGAACGGACCTGCGCTGGCACACCAAGTGAGTGCAGCATCTGCGCCTGCATTTGCGGCTTGGACCACTGTGATCGCAAGTACAGCCGTTGCATTGGCACATGGCGGAGCGGCAACAACAACATAGCTATATACACCAGGTATATCCACGGCCGGGTCGAACGAAGGTGGAACTGGGTTTCCGTTAGGTGCTGTCCAAGACCCACCGGTGACCGGGGTTCCACCGAGTTGGCCCCACAACAGGAAAGGTGTGTCGTTCGAGCATACGGTCAGGCTAGCGCTCAGCCCTGCATTCGGCGGCACCACCGTCGTGATCGGCAGCACATAGGCTTCCCCGATCTCCGCCGGGTCCGAAGCGACCACACGGATCGCCTGACCGAGGCCCGCCGTTATTCCGGCAGGAAAGGAACACG
>Ga0209490_10004116_pt1 | contig 13484 bp, 14 predicted proteins | sample MAT06_FD_187209 | JGI IMG/M metagenome (GOLD analysis project Ga0209490, IMG submission 187209) | Freshwater microbial communities from Lake Fryxell liftoff mats and glacier meltwater in Antarctica - MAT-06 (SPAdes) (version 2) | ecosystem: Environmental > Aquatic > Freshwater > Ice > Liftoff...
GCCCGACCAAATACTTGCAGGTAGGTAGCCTGAATCACGGCTTGGGTTGAGCTTTCAGAGAATTTAACGCTGATGCCCTTCGTATTACCGCGATCGCGCCCTTTGGCAAAGCTACCCGTGAAGCTAGGACTTTGATCAAACTTGAACACCTTTGGACCCAAAGATCCAGGAGCCACACCCCGCGCCGCTGGATTGCTTAACTGGTTATTGATCCCTGCACCCCGATTAATTAGAATGCGGCGGGTATCCTTCCCAAACGGAGCCGGACTGGTACTAGGATTTTTGGTTTCTTTAGGGAAAATGGCACCAAATTGAATTTCTAACGGATCGTTGCCAGAACCATAAACGTGCTGGTCAGGCAAGGGGCGATCGTAGTTTGCAAAAGTCGTAAGGAACTGAGGAATCTTACGGAAGGGCGCACTGTATTTGAATAGATCTTGTTGAGGACCCCAGTTGCGACATTCTTGTGCCTCTTGACCCAGACCCCGCAAGTAAGGAACCGTTTCTTCACCAAAATAATCAGCGTATTCTTTGGAGTCGATCAACGCATCCACTAAGGCAGGCAAGCCTCCTGCGGAAACGATGGAGAAGTACTTCTGAACTTCCTCACGAGAACTAGGACCCCGACCCAGAATATGGCGAAACGCTAACTCTAGGGCGCGGCTGTTAATGTAGGGCTGATAGAAGTTTTTGCGGTAAAGGGGCGATTTTGCTAAACGACGAATAAATTCCTTCATAGAAATTTCGCCGTTCTTCACCTTAGACTCTAAATCGGAGATGCTAAGCGAATAGGCACGAGTAATGTCCCGTTCAAACACTTGGCGATAAGCTGCCTTCACCACGTCATTTTTTTCGGTGGAAGATAGACCGGGCTTCATCGCGTACTTAGAACGCTTTTCAGCCGCATTCGCGTAGATCTGAGGGAGTTGTAAACCCTGTAGATCGCTGGAGGTACGCTGGCGTACCTGAGTAGAAGGAGTAGGTGCTTTGAACTCGGTAATCAGCACATCAAAATATTGCCTGACGATCGCCTCGGCTTCAGCATCATCGCGAAAATAGCTAAGTCCGGCTGCCTTCATTTTCTGTAGAGCCACTGTAGTCGCTTCCCCAGAGCAAGCCCGCTCAATAATTTCTCGCAAGCCACGGACGTTGACAGAAATGATGTTGGGATCACCTGCCACGATCGCGTAGGTCACATAGCGGAGAAACCAGCTTAAGTCCCGCAGGGACTTTGCCATATTGCTAGGACCATAGCGAGCAATATTAATCGGTCGAAAATTGGCAGGAGCCGCACCGCCATCGGATGTGCCCGTAAAAATAGAGCGAATACTGTCTAGAATCCCAGGGGCATTCTTAGTATCGCCATAGGTGACGGTGCCCAGCTTCATTCCTTCTTCGGTCGTCAGAGCAGTTCCGGCGATCGTCATCACTGGAGCCTCCACTGGCTTCTCAAGAAACGCCATAGGCGAACCGCCTGTAAAAATGCTGTTAGCAGCACGCGACACAATAATGTCGGAATTGCGAGTGAGAGTCTCTGCAATTTCCAGACGCTTCAGACCAGAACTGAAATAAGTAGTTAGCGCATCTAGCTCCCCTTTTCCCGGAAAGCGATCTTGCTGTTCAGCCTGGGAAATTGTGGCGACGGCTAGAGTTTGGTAAAGGTTGGGGCGTGCAACCGAGCTTCCACCGCTTGCTTTAACACTCATGGATTTCAAAAGCTCCCTTTACGGATTGTTACTGTTTTAAATTTGACCAAAACCTTACTTGCCAACCCTCTAGACAATGCCTACTAAAGAAGCATTAAATCGTTGAAAATGAAGGCATAGGATTGCTTGTTCACGGGCTTAGATTAAAACGATTTGGATCCAACAAGCTTTTATTAAAGAGTGTATGGAACCCATCCCGCTTGATTTATCGACCAATCATAAAGGATTAGGGTGACTCGGCTGAGAAACTAGAAACCTTTTGTTACAAAGCTGAAGCAACTGCCTTCGAGAGGGTTGGAGAGCGACTGCATTGACGCGATCGCAGAAAACTTTCTCCTTGGTGACATTAAGTATTATTACTCTGCGTGATATGATTGCTGATGGTTTGAGCATCTAAAGCAAACCTAAAAGCGTTGAGCTAATGGCGTTTTCCTTTAAATACTCCAACAGTCACAGGCTAAACCATTGAAAAGTTGCATCCAAAATGAGTGAAGTATCCGAGCAAAATTCTTTGCCGCTGGAACCTAATGATTCTATGCAGGAGTATTACCAACTTCAGCAGGAGTTATTAGTAACCACTGTTATTTTGACGGGTATCATCTTTGTTTTTGTTTGGTACTTTTATTCCCTCAGCATTGCTTTGAATTATTTGCTAGGAGCATGCACAGGTGTGGTTTACTTGAAAGTGTTGGCTAGAAACGTTGGGCAGTTCGGTAGAGAAAAGAGCCAAATTGGCAAGTCTCAACTTGTAATTTTTGTTGGGTTGATTATCGTTGCGACTCAATGGAAACAGCTTCAGGTTTTGCCAATCTTCCTAGGTTTTTTGACCTACAAAGGGACTCTCATCGTTTATATGCTGCGAACACTGATGCCTTCTAACTCTCGTTAGGTAGGTAGACTAGCAACTTTACTACTGAAACCCTTTGGGAATCTGGCTGGAGTCCAATGCTAAGTTTTATTGCTACTCCTAATTTTCCACTTGCTAGCCTAGAGGTTGGTCAGCATTTTTATTGGGAAATTGGCAATCTCAAGGTTCACGGTCAAGTCTTTCTTGTCTCTTGGTTTGTTATTGCGTTGTTAGTGATTGCCTCAATCTTAGCAACTCGTAATATTCAACGGATTCCTTCGGGAATGCAGAATTTTATGGAGTACGCGCTGGATTTTGTGCGTGATCTAGCTAAAAATCAACTAGGAGAAAAGGAATATCGCCCGTGGGTGCCCTTTATCGGCACTCTCTTTTTATTCATTTTTGTGTCGAATTGGTCTGGTGCGCTCATTCCATGGAAGCTGATAAAGTTGCCAGAGGGTGAGTTGGCAGCTCCTACGAACGACATCAACACCACCGTTGCGCTCGCGCTACTGGTATCGCTGGCATATTTTTATGCTGGTTTTAGCAGAAAAGGTTTAGGCTACTTCGCTAAGTATGTTCAGCCCACTCCTATTCTATTGCCGATCGCAATCTTGGAAGATTTCACCAAGCCTCTTTCGCTCAGCTTCCGTCTTTTTGGCAACATTTTGGCGGATGAGTTGGTCGTTGGAGTTTTGGTGCTGCTAGTGCCCTTGTTTGTTCCACTTCCCGTCATGCTGCTGGGTCTTTTTACCAGCGCAATTCAGGCGCTTGTGTTTGCCACCTTAGCGGGTGCTTATATTCATGAGGCGCTAGAAGGGCATGGGGAAGAGAATGAAGAGCATTAATTATGCCCTTGGTCGTAAGTCTTTTTGGGTGTTGGACTTTTGATTTTGGATTCAAGCTTGTTTGAATCTTGCGAGAAATCTCAAATCCATAATTTTGTAATTGTTTTGTTCACTAATCAAGAGGAAACGTCATGGTAGATCCAATGGTTGCGTCCGCTTCGGTTCTGGCTGCGGCTCTCTCAATTGGTCTGGCTTCAGTCGGTCCTGGAATTGGTCAAGGTAACGCATCAGGACAAGCGGTTGAAGGGATTGCACGTCAGCCCGAAGCGGAAGGTAAGATTCGCGGCACTCTGCTTTTAACTTTGGCGTTTATGGAATCTCTCACCATTTACGGCTTGGTTATTGCATTGGTCTTGCTATTTGCAAACCCATTTATTGGTTGATAGTGAGTTGAATAGGATTGGGTAGAGGCGTTTTTTCGTCTCTACCTTTTAACTAAGAAGGTTGCAAATTTGCAATTTATTGCATTTTTTACCTGTCTTACAATACTTTAGATTTTATTTTTTCACTGACCATACAGTGTTGCAGTAGCAGTTTTTGGGAAGAAAACCATGTTTGATTTTGATGCAACATTGCCATTAATGGCGGTGCAATTCTTACTTCTAATGGTTGTTTTGAATGCCATCTTCTATAAGCCTCTAACTAAGGCGATTGAGGAGCGTGGTGATTACATTCGACGTAATCAGGTTGAAGCTCAGGAGCGTTTGTCGAAAGCAGAAACGTTGGCAAAGCAATATGAGCAAGATTTAGCTGAAACCCGTAGGCAGTCTCAAGCGCTGATTACGGCGGCTCAAGCAGATGCTCAACAAATTGTTGCTGGCAAAATTGCTGAAGCTCAAGAAGAAGCCCGTCATCAAAAAGAGCAGACTCAAAAGGATTTAGATCAGCAAAAGCAAGAAGCATTGCGATCGCTGGAGGACGAGGTTGACTCACTCAGTCGTCAGATTTTGGACAAAATCTTGGGCGCTCCAGTTGCCTAGTAGATTCTAGTGGGGTCTGAACGAGAGTTTTTTGCAGCTAGATAGTGAGTGAATGTACTGCACAGGCATACAAGATGGGAATGGCGCAGTTATGAGTATGTTGGGAATAGGATGGTTAATTGCAGAAGCGGCTGTAGAAGCTCCTGAAGAGGGTGGATTTGCCGCCAGCATTTTGGAAGCCAACCTGGTCAACCTTTTGATCGTCATCGGTCTTTTGGTTTACTTTGGGCGCGGCTTCTTAGGAAAGATTTTGAGCGAACGCCGTAGCGACATAGAAGCTGCTTTGAAAGATGCTGAAGAGCGTAGGCGAAAAGCTGCTGCTGCCCTCGCAGATGAACAGCAGAAATTGGCTCAAGCTCAACAAGAAGCTGCTCGAATTCGTTCTGCGGCGGAAGAGCGTTCAATTGCTGTCAAAGCTGCTTTGCTGGCAGAGGCAGAAGTCGAGGTTCAGCGGATGCAAGAAGGGTTGAGCCAAGATTTGAATGCAGAACGCGATCGCGCGATCGCCGATCTGCGGCAGCAAGTTTCTAGCCTAGCCCTGCAAAAAGCCGAGGCTGAATTGCCCTCTCGCATGACTGACGATCTTCAAACTGATATCATTAACCGCAGCATTGCTATGATTGGAGGCACCTAATGAAAGATACAGGTGTTGTTAGAGGTGAAATTTTAGAGCGCTACGCTCAGGCTTTGATGTCGCTAGCTCAGCAAAGCAATATTGTCGATCAAGTTGGCAATGACATCAACACGATTGCTGAGACGCTTAAAGGCTCTGAAGAATTAAAAGAGTTTTTTGCCAGCCCACTTTATAAACCGGAGCAAAAGAAGGCGATTCTGTCCCAAGTATTTGGGGATGGGCTGCACTCTTACACTCAAAACTTTCTGATGGTGCTAGTCGATCGCCGTCGCATCATGCTCCTGGCAGGAATTTGCAGTGAGTTTCAAGCCTTGTTGAGAAAGCTAAATCAGGTGGTTCTTGCGGAAGTGACCACTGTGCACGAACTAACCAGCGAGCAAACCCAAGCCTTAAAAGATAAAGTTATTGCCCTCACAGGAGCACATCAAGTTGATCTAGACATCAAGCTTGACCCAGAATTAATCGGTGGCGTGGTAATCAAAATTGGCTCTCAAGTCATTGATGCCAGTATCCGTGGACAGCTACGACGCATTGCTCTTCGTTTAGGTGGTGCGGCTTAACTCACACTTTGCAACTTGTATTTTCAAACCCTCATTTTCAAGAGAGCAATCTTATGGTAAGCATTCGACCAGACGAAATTAGCAGTATTATTCGGCAGCAAATCGAGCAGTACGACCAAGGAATCAAAACCTCCAATGTTGGGTCTGTTCTATCAGTCGGTGACGGGATCGCCCGTATTTATGGGCTGGATCAAGTCATGGCAAACGAGCTACTTGAGTTTGAAGATGGCTCAATTGGTATCGCCCTAAATCTGGAGGAAGATGATGTGGGTGCGGTTTTGATGAGTGGCGGACGCGGCATTAAAGAAGGTAGCGTCGTCAAATCAACCGGCAAAATTGCTCAAGTTCCTGTAGGCGATGCCTTGATTGGGCGTGTAGTGGATGCTTTAGGTCGCCCATTGGATGGAAAGGGTGATATTGCTTTTTCCGAAATGCGTTTAATTGAATCCCCGGCTCCTGGAATTATTGCTCGTAAGTCTGTTTGTGAACCCATGCAGACTGGCATTACCGCAATCGATTCTATGATTCCCATTGGTCGGGGACAACGAGAACTGATCATTGGCGATCGCCAAACGGGTAAAACCACAATCGCGCTCGACACTATCTTGAACCAGAAAGGTGAAGATGTGGTTTGCGTTTATGTGGCGATCGGTCAAAAAGCTTCAACGGTTGCTAACATCGCCAATGTTTTCCGAGAACAGGGCGCTATGGAGTACACCATCATTGTGGCTGCTAATGCCAATGATCCAGCCTCTCTCCAGTTTTTGGCTCCCTACACTGGCGCAAGCTTAGCCGAATACTTTATGTACAAAGGCAAGCATACACTCGTTGTATATGATGACTTGTCGAAACAAGCCCAAGCTTACCGCCAAATGTCCTTGTTGTTGCGTCGCCCACCCGGTCGCGAGGCGTATCCTGGCGATGTGTTTTATCTCCACTCGCGCTTACTGGAACGCGCCGCCAAACTCAGCGATGCTCTGGGGGGCGGCAGCATGACTGCTCTGCCCATTGTAGAAACTCAAGCAGGTGATGTATCTGCTTATATTCCCACCAATGTGATTTCGATCACGGATGGGCAAATTTTCCTATCTTCTGACTTGTTTAATTCAGGCTTACGTCCTGCGGTTAACCCTGGGATCTCAGTATCACGGGTTGGCTCAGCCGCTCAAACGAAGGCAATGAAGAAAGTAGCAGGAAAGGTGAAACTGGAGTTAGCGCAGTTCGATGATCTACAAGCGTTTGCCCAATTTGCTTCAGATTTAGATAAAGCAACTCAAAATCAGTTGGCGCGTGGTCAGCGTCTGCGGGAAATTCTCAAGCAACCCCAGTTCTCGCCGCTCTCGGTTGGGGATCAAGTCGCTGCCATTTATGCAGGAATCAATGGATATCTGGATGATCTTCCAGTTGAGAAAGTCACCGTTTTCCTAAAAGGCTTGCGGGAATATTTGGCGGGTAGTGCGCCGAAGTATGGAGACATCATTCGCGAAAAGAAAGAACTGACTGCGGATGCAGAAGAAGCGCTGAAGGGCGCGATCGCTGAGTTTAAGAAAACCTTTGTAGCGACTGCATAGGTTCCTTGTGGGAATTGAGTGATGAGTTCTAAATGGCAGCATTGCATTTAACCAAAACCCATCACTCAATTCTCTACTGCTCTGAGTCATTTACAACTCAAACCTTACAACTCAAAACTTCCTAACGTCATGGCAAATCTTAAAATTATTCGCGATCGCATTAAGTCGGTTAAAAACACTAAAAAAATCACCGAAGCTATGCGGCTTGTAGCAGCAGCAAAAGTGCGTCGTGCTCAAGAGCAAGTGCTAGCTACTCGACCCTTTGCCGATCGCTTAGCGCAAGTGCTGTATGGCTTGCAGATGCGATTAAAGTTTCAAAATGACAGTGAGTCTCCGCTGTTACAACCCAGAGCTGTAAAAACCATTGGATTGCTCGTTGTTTCAGGCGATCGTGGTCTTTGTGGTGGCTACAATGGCAACGTCATTCGTCGGGCTGAAACTCGAATTAAAGAACTAAAGGCAGAAGGGTTAGACTATAAGCTCGTATTAATTGGTCGGAAGTCAGCCCAATATTTTCAACGCCGAGATCAACCCATCGCAGAAACTTTTACTGGTTTAGAGCAAGTACCGACTGCGTCAGAATCGTCTCAAATTGCCGATGTATTACTGGAGCTTTTCCTATCTGAAACCGTCGATCGCGTTGAACTCATCTACACCCGATTTGTATCTCTAATCAGTTCTCGCCCTGTTATTCAAACCTTGCTCCCTTTAGATCCTCAAGGCTTTGAAGATCCAGACGATGAAATTTTTCGCCTGACAAGCCGCAGTGGGAAGTTTGAAGTATCGCGTGAGCAGATTGATACGGCAGGTCGCGAGTTTCCACGAGATATGATCTTTGAACAAGAGCCGATGGAAATTCTGGAGACCCTTCTTCCTCTTTACCTAAATAATCAACTGCTGCGAGCACTTCAAGAGTCTTCTGCAAGTGAGCTATCCGCTCGGATGACTGCAATGAGCAGTGCCAGTGACAATGCAAAACAGCTAATCAATACTCTGACCCGCTCCTACAACAAAGCCCGCCAAGCAGCAATCACCCAAGAAATTCTTGAGGTCGTTGGCGGAGCCGAAGCTTTGAAGTAACCAAAACGCGTTAGGCATCAAAATCAGAAAATTAAAACAGGTGCCTGGAAACCTCCAAGCACCTGTTTTAATAGAATAAACAGTTTACCGACTCGCCCAAAGTGACTGTCTTCTGTCTTCCGCTCCTTAAGTAATCCACTTTGACTAGTTTTTTCCAGCAGCGGCAGGTACTTTAACAGACTGAGGCGAATTTCCATCAGGAGAAACGGCTTCTCCTTCGATGAAGGAACGCAGCATCCACGCCATTTCTTCATGCTGCTCCATCAAACCAGTTAGAAAATCTGCTGTGCCTTCGTCATGGAATTCTTCACTAGCCTTATCAATCTGTTGGCGTAAGCTACGAATTACTGTCTCATGATCATCTACTAGCTTTGCCACCATATCTGTTGCTTTTGGAATAACTCCAGGTTGTTCCTCAATGGAAGCTAGCTGAATAAATTCTGCTGCGGTGCCAGCGGGAAAACCCCCTAAAATCCGCACCCGTTCTGCAATGCTGTCTGACGCAGTGGATAAGGCTTCGTATTGTTCATCCAACAACATATGTAGAGTGCGAAACTGAGGACCAACTACATCCCAGTGATATTTCTTAGTTTTGATTAGCAGCAAATACACATTTGATAGGCTGCTGTTTAGCAATCCGATCACGCCCTCGCGTTCTTTGTCTGTAAGACCGATATTTAGTTTGCGCATGGGTTTTCAATGATTAACTTTACTCTAGTTACCAGTTCACCAATTTTATAGAAGAAGAACATCCATCCAAGGGATGGGATTCCAAGCCCTGGTTCTGCTTACGAATATAGAAGGCTGAGCCATGCTTCTAAGTTGATTTCTTGGTGTAAATTTAGCAACTCTTGAAATTCCGCATGACTTTTGTCGAGTGATTGAACCGGAAATTTAACCCCTTGTAGCAAGAGCATTTCGGAGAAGCGATCGCTGGCGATAATCAATGTTTCAGCCCATTCATCGCGCCATTGCTTAGATGAAACAACCCAATTATCTGTTTGCCCATCAATATCTTCATCCAGGATAGGTACATCCACTGGGTGAGTCTCACAGCAGTTGAGTTTTGTTTCTAGCATCCTTTGAGTTTCAGCCAGATTCGTTCTAGCCGTCTGCATCCATGTTTGAATCATCCAGTTAACGCGCTGTTTAATCAATACAAGATAAACTTCCTCAGTCAGCCGAGAAGTAGAACGGGGCGCTTTCACAAGAAATAGCGCTGGCATTCGAGAAGATGCCCATAGTTTTGAATAGTCCAGGTAGGGACCAATCGGTTCATCTATAGTTGCAAATTCGATCGCGCGTTCTCGTTGCTGAGTAGGGTGAAGTAAATCATTGAGGCGAAGAATGGGACGATAGCGGTTCGCAGGTTGGGGGGTCATAGTCACACATTGATGCTTGGTAGCCGCACAAATACTTTTTAAGAATGTTCAATCTGAGCATACAGGCTGCATGTGGATAGGCTGTGACTATCCGCAGCAAGTTTCGTGAATAGCAGGTTTATCAGCCCACGATGCCAAGAAATTAGAATTTTTTAATTGCAGAGAGAAACATTGAATAACTGCGAAGTACAATAAACAATCAACAGCAAAGATGGCAAAAAAGCTTCTATCTTTAGAAATAATCCGTTATTTTTTGGCTCCAAATCTGGAGAATCTGTCTTTTGGCAACGATCCTGATTATCGAAGATGAGGTCAATATCGCGGCTCTCCTGCGAACTTGTGTAGAAAGTGAAGGGTATTGCTGCCATGTTGCCTATGATGGAAAAACTGGATTGGCAGCATTTAGACAGCTAGAGCCTGACCTCGTTATTCTAGATTTGATGCTGCCAGAGATGAATGGATTAGAAGTTTGCACACAAATTCGACAGTCTGGTGTCAATAAAGATCCCTATGTGATGATGCTGACGGCAAAGGGTGAGGAAATCGATCGCATTATTGGGTATTCTACCGGGGCAGATGATTATCTCCCCAAACCTTTCAGCCCCACTGAACTGCTGGTGCGGATTCGGGCATTATTACGGCGAACGATGCGTCATCAGGAAACCCTAAAGATTGAAACCTCCCATTTGCAGATTGATTTGGAACGGCGATCGCTATTTCTAAAAGTGAATGAAAGTGACGCGATCGCTGTTCATCTCAGCGCTTTAGAATTTGATGTGTTGGCAACCCTAGCAAATCGTCTAGGTCGAGTGTGGACTCGGACTCAATTACTCGATAACGTGTGGGGAGGAGATTTTACGGGAGATGAGCGGATTGTAGATTCCTATATCAAGCGATTGAGACATAAATTGGGGCAAGGCAATGCTGAAACCCACTCATTCATCAGAACCGTTTCCGGCGTTGGCTATGCCTTTGAAGATCCTTGAAAAATCCATGCATCAATTGTCTATCTATCCATCCCTATGGCTGCGGTTGTTGTCTACCCATGCTTTAGTGATGTTGATTGGCATTGGGGCGATCGCTTTGGTTGGCAGTCTATATCACGTCAACCTATCAGATGTCTTGGTCGCCGCCACTGTGAGCATCCTGAGTGTAATCACCATCAGTATCCTCGTTAGCACTTTGATCTCTAGCTCCCCCAGAATTGGGGGTTGGGGGGCAAATTTCGGTTGATTTGCGTAAGTCCTGACCTAGATTCAGCAATGGCGAAAAGTGCTTCTATTTTGTCTACCTACTGGGATGTATCTTCGTAAATCCTAGTTATCTTCCTATAGGCTGAGGAGTAAGCCTGGAATCAATGCGTAGAATAAATGTAATGCACGTAACAAACTTTTAACAAAAAAACTACTTCTAGTTAGAAATGGAAGACAGATTGATGAATATCCTCTTAGTCGAGGATGACGAAATGGATGTGATGAACGTGCAGCGTGCTTTTAAGCGGAACCATATCACTAACCCGCTATATATTGCCAGAAATGGGCTTGAAGCGCTTGCCATGCTGCGGGGAGAAAGCCAAACTCCTCCTGGGCTGCCTTTAGTTCGTAGGCTAGTTCTGCTAGATCTGAACATGCCGCGTATGGGTGGATTGGAGTTTTTACAAGAGCTACGCGCCGACGATCAATTGCGTTCTACTCCAGTGGTTGTGTTAACTACTTCTAATCAAGACCTCGATCGCATCGAAGCGTATAACCTCAACGTGGCAGGGTATATTTTGAAACCTGTAACATTTACCAACTTTGCCGAACTGATGGCAACCTTGAACAAATACTGGGCGCTGTGTGAGCTACCTAATTAACACGCGATGCAAATTTTCTTTAATCCGGTGGACGCTTGTTGATTAAGGAAATGTCTTGGTTTTATGGAAGAAACTTTAAAGATCTTGGTCGTTGATGACGATGATGTTGACCGGATGGCAGTTTGTCGCGCTTTGAAGACGGCTGGCGTTGAGATTGCTATCTCTGAAGCAGTGGACTGTAGAAGCGCGATCGCTGAGTTGAAAAACACCGCATTTGACTGCATTTTTTTAGATTATCGGCTTCCTGATCGAGATGGGCTATCTCTGATCAAAGATTTGCGGCAAAATGAGGTTCGCACTCCGATCATTGTGCTTACTGGGCAGGGAGATGAACAGATTGCAGTGGATCTGATGAAAGCGGGGGCAACAGACTACCTGCCCAAATCTAAAGTTTCGCCCGATCTCCTGTCTCGTATTTTGCGAAACGCTGTGCGGCTTTATCGCCTAGAGCAAGAGGCAGAAGAGGCAAAACAGCAGCAGGAGCAAATGTCTCGCCAGCGGGAAGATTTTGTTTATCGCTTGACTCATGACTTGCGTACGCCCTTGGTCGCTGCCGATCGGATGTTGACCTTGTTTAAGCAAAACGCGTTTGGGGAAATTTCGCCCGATATGGCGGAGGCGATCGCCATGATGGTTCAGAGCAACCAGAACTTGCTGCAAATGGTCAACACTATTCTAGAAGTGTATCGCCATGATGCAGGACAAAAGACGCTCAGCTTTTCTCCCTACGACTTACAGCCAATTCTTCAGGCGATCATCACAGAGCTACTGCCATTAGCGGCAGAAAAGGGCTTGTTGCTGACGATGCAAGTTGACCCAGAGGAACCTGAACACCAAAAGGTCGTTATGGGCGATCGCTTAGAACTGCGTCGTTTATTTACTAACCTAATTGGCAATGCGATTAAGTTCACCGACACCGGCTCAATTGAGGTGTGTACCACAGGCTCCAGTGGAGATGATCCACAGCACACCTTGCTGGATACCCCGTGGGTCATGGTTGAGGTCAAAGATACTGGATCAGGTATCTCTCTAGAAGATCAAGAGAGCTTATTTGAACGATTTCGTCAGGGAGAACACAAGCGCTCTGGCAGTGGCTTAGGGCTTTACCTCTCTCGCTGCATTGTGGAAGCCCACCGAGGCGCGATCGTAGCCCAATCTGAGCCAGGAAAAGGCAGCATTTTTACAGTTTGCTTGCCCAGTGCCCATGAGGTTAGTGGGGAGTTTAAGTTTTAAGTTTTGAGTTTTGAGTTTTGAATTTTAAGTGCTTGTCAACGGAGACGTGGGGAGTTTGAGTTTTGAGTTTTGAGTTTTGAGTTTTGAGTTTTAAGTGCTTGTCAACGGAGACGTGGATATCCTTTACTCCTCCACTCCTTCCACCAAGGTGCTAGTGTCCTTGAGAATAAGCGGATTCCGAAAAAATGATCCTGTTTGCGGCGGCAAGGTTGGTTCAGAAACAACTTCTACAAAGCTTTTGACCACGCCCGTAAAGGGAATTGCCAGAATAATACCGAGTAACCCGCCGATTTTGGCTCCTAGCAGCAAGGCGATAAAAATAAACACGGGAGATAAACCAGTTAATTTGCCCATTAGCTTGGGTGTGATGAAGTTATCTTTCACTTGCTGAATGATGATGGAAACCACCAAGACTTTTAAGGCTAACCACCAATCAATAAATAAAACAATTAGAACAACTGTTCCAATCCCTAGCGTTGCACCCACAAATGGAATCACTTCCATGATTCCAATAAACACGGCAAATAACAGGAAAAAAGGCACCTGTAAAAACCAAAAAGCGATGGTTAACGCAACTGCCATAAAGGTTCCTAGAAGCAGTTGCCCAGTGCCAAAACGCTGGAGGTTTGTGCGTAGGCTGACGGTGAGTTCTTGCTGAATGCTGGGGTTGAGAACCGAGGTAAATGCTTGCCAGAGGCGATCGCCATCAATCAGCATATAAAACGAAATCACCAAAATTAAGGTGAAATCTACAAAGCGATTAACTGTGCCTAACACCAAACTGACTC
>Ga0209490_10004118_pt1 | contig 13479 bp, 10 predicted proteins | sample MAT06_FD_187209 | JGI IMG/M metagenome (GOLD analysis project Ga0209490, IMG submission 187209) | Freshwater microbial communities from Lake Fryxell liftoff mats and glacier meltwater in Antarctica - MAT-06 (SPAdes) (version 2) | ecosystem: Environmental > Aquatic > Freshwater > Ice > Liftoff...
GTTCAGAGGTTTTAGAACAAATAGAAGAAGTAAGTATAGACTTGTGGAAAGGTTACAAAACCCTAGTACAAAAACTTATGCCAAATGCTCAAGTAGTAGCGGATAGATTTCATGTAATGGTACAAGTGAACAAGGAGTTAGATACACAAAGAAAGCGCGAAAAAAGGCAAATAATAGATTTAAGTCAAAAATCAAAATCATCCAAAAAAGCAGCAGAATATCAACATATATTAGAGGGGATAAACGACAGTAAATATTCATTATTAAAGAATGAAGAGAATTTAAATGAAAAACAAAATATTAAATTAATGGAGGTAAAAGAAGTGTGTTTTCATCTGGCAGAAATGCATAAATTAAAAGAAAAATTCCGACAAATATTTGAAAATAAAAAAACAAATTGGTTGAGGGGATTGTTGAGAATTGGGATCTGGCAGAAAAGAGCTAAAAAATATTTTCCTGATAGTGTGAAGACTATTACCAATTGGCTTGATGAAATAATTGCTTACTTTGACAATAGGACAACCAGTGGTATTGTTGAGGGTATTAACAACAAACTTAAGTTAATAAAACGTTCTGCATATGGCTTTAGGAACTTTGAAAACTACAAAAATAGATGTTTGCTTACTTGGCATTTTAATTGTTAGTTTGGCATAGCAAGTAAGGAAGAACCAAAATCAAGGCAAATTAATATTAGATGCAACCTGTGCGCCAGCGGATATTAAATATCCGACAGATTTAGGACTATTAAATCAAGCGAGGGAACATACTGAAAAAATCATAGACGTTCTACACACTCAAATTCAGTCACCCGTAAAAAAAAACCAAAAACCTATCGAAACACAGCCAGAAAAGAATATCTAACAGTGGCCAAAAACCGGAAGCCATCACGAAAAGTACGAAAAAAAGCGATTAAAAAACAACTCCAATATATCAAAAGAAATTTGGCTCATATCGAGGGAATGGGTAAGCTAGAGTTGCTGAGTAAATCTCATTATAAAATGCTGTTAATAGTCACAGAAGTCTACCGTCAACAGTTATGGATGTATGAAAATAAACAACATAGTATTTCCGACAGAATAGTAAGTTTAACAAAACCACACATCCGCCCCATCGTCAGAGGAAAAGCCGGGAAATCCGTTGAATTTGGGGCAAAACTGTCAGCAAGTTGTCGTAACGGCTACGTGTTTTTAGACCGAATTAGTTGGGATAATTTTAACGAATCTGTAGACTTAAAAACACAAGTAGAAAAATTTAAACGGTTCACGGGAGTTTACCCAGAATCAATTCATGTAGATCGGATTTATCGAAGGAGAGACAATAGAGCTTGGTGCAAAGAAAGAGGGATTAGAATGAGTGGTCCCCCTCTAGGAAGACCTCCGAAAAATATCAGCAAGTCAACGAAGAAACAGGCTCAGTCAGACGAGAGAATTCGCAACTCGATTGAGGGAAAATTTGGAGAAGCTAAAAGAAGATTCAGCCTTGGTAGAGTGATGGCTAAACTTTCTAATACTGCTCTCTCCAACCATCGCCATAACTTTTCTGGTGATGAATCTTTCTGCCCTGCTGCGGTAGGCTTTTTGGCTTTTTTGTGTCTATTTCAGAACAAACAGCTTTTTTCATGTTTTCGGTGTTTAAAGATTAGTAAAGATTATGTAATCCTAAAAATACTTAAATAAAATTTATTGGTTTAAGGCGATCAGGAATTCAGTCATCTTTCTAAATGCTGTTTTCTGAGTTTTTCAGCAAGCCCTAGATACCAACTCCCACAGTCAATTGTTTTCTTGTTTGACAATTGATTTAACAATTTGCTGGTGCAATTTTGGGAGCATCCCAGTTTTGCAGTCAGTATAAATACTCAAAGACTTGGCCGACAAGTTGATGGCAGAATAGAAAGCAGATAAATTACCATCACCCCAAGTCAATATGACGCCAGAACAACGGCAGAAGATCAAAATAAATCTCCAAGAAATAGCCGATATTTTGTATCAGAATACCCCGCCAGACAATCTACAAAGCTTTGAATCTATCGAACTGACTGTCAGAGAGCATTTAGTTGAGACAGTAGCACCAGAAATTAGCAGTTTTTTTTTAACTCAGCAGGAGGAACTGCTTCGGGGAGAAAAAGAACTATAAAAAGTTGCGTAGGAGAAATAAATCTTTCAAGTAAGCAAGCCCAAAAGCTGGGAGTAAAGAAGGGAAGTCGTTTGAGCCCTCACTTGGAAAAATGTTGTTTATTATTAGTGGGAAATGAATCATTTGCCAATGCTGAAAGAGACTTAAAAATGTTAACAGGAATTTATGTACCCCACAGTACACAACATCGGCTATTAGAGCGTTACGAATTCTCCTTGCCAGAAGCTACCAAGCAAGTAGAAGCATTGAGTATAGACGGAGGAAATATCAGACTGAGAACTCCATTAGGATGCGAAAGTGTATGGAGGAATTATAAGGCAGTGAAGATCCATGACCAAGTAGCAGCAGCCTTCTTCCAAAATAATCCAGATTTAGTGACGTGGGTAAATAGCCAACTTCCCAGTGAACCGATAACTTGCTTGGGAGATGGTCATGATGGGGTGTGGAATCTGTTTAATCAAATTGGGACTATTGAGCAAAGAAGAGAGGTACTCGATTGGTATCATTTGATAGAAAATCTACATCGAGTCGGGGGTTCGCTCAAACGACTGAGGAGAGCGCAGAACCAACTGTGGCAAGGATCAACACTAGAAGCTATAGCGGAGTTTGTAGGAGTTAGAGGTAAAGCGAGTAAAAATTTCCAGAATTATCTCCGAAAACATCAGTCAAGAATCCCAGATTACCAGAATTATCTTTATTCAGGGTATTGACATTGGTTCGGGAGCTGTAGAGTCTTTAATTAAACAAATTGGAGCAAGAATTAAGATTGTAGGTGCACAGTGGAACGAAAAAAATGTGCCTCAAATTTTAAGACTCAGATGTGCATATTTAAATAACGACATTAAACTAAGTATTTCTGCTTAGTTAAAAAGCGGGATGCTCCCGCAATTTTTATTATTGTTCTGAACAAACAAGCTGATATGACAAAAAAAACTGTGCTTCTATCGATTGCCTGACGGGATGATTACTCCGTCAGGTATCTAACTCCACCTGAAACCAAAATGGAATAAAAACCATCCCAATTGTGTTAACACTGGTACACTGCTTTTTTATAAAAAGAGTAGCGCGAAACAGGAAAAACAATTATTTTTGAAGTTGACCCTGTTGCCAATTACCTTCTAGCTTAGTTCCATCTGCATAAATGTAGGAACCTTGACCGTGTTTCTGCCCGTTGAGAAAGTCACCTTGATAGCGATCGCCATTGGCGTAAGTACAGATACCTTTGCCGTTAAACTGACCTCGCGAAATTCGCCTTCGCAGCGATCGCCATTCGCAAAAATATAAACTCCTTTCCCGGTCATCTTACCCTTGACAAAAGTGCCTTTATAGCTATTGCCATTAGCAAACTCGCGGACACCCTCACCACTAAATTCTCCATTCTAGAACGGGCCTTGATAACGTCCCCCTTCTTTAAAAGTTAACAACCCCTGACCTCCAGGGTTGCCCTTGACAAACTCTCCTTCATAGCGGTTGCCGTTCGGATATTCGCGAACTCCTTTGCCATCAAATTGCCCTTCACTAAACTGCCCCTGATAACGACCTCCTTCAGCAAAAGTATAGGTTCCCTGTCCGTGAGGCAAGTTACTCAGCAACTCTCCTTCGTAGCGGTTCTTATTAGCATATTGACAGACTCCTTTACCGTTAACTTTGCCTTGTTTAATATCTCCTTCGCAACGAGTGCCATCACTGAATGTAAAAGCCCCCCGACCGCTGGGAGAACCATTGGTAAAAGAGCCTTCATAACGAATGCCGTTAGTGGAAGTAAAAGTACCTGTACCGTCGAATTCACCGTCTTTAAAAGTTCCTTCGTAGCGGTTGCCGTTAGCAAATTCGCGGACACCTTGACCGTTGAATTCACCAGAGGAAAATTCTCCTTGATATCGACCTTCTGCTTTAAAAGTATAGACACCTTTACCATGAGGTTGGCCGTTGAGAAATTGCCCTTCATAGCGATCGCCATTGGCATATTGACAGAGACCAGGCCCGCTGAGTTTTCCATCGCTCAATTCTCCCTCACAACGTCCGCCATCGGGTAAAGTAATCACTCCGGCCATTGCGCTGTGAGGGTTTACGAATAACTCAGCCATTCCCAAGTTGGAGCCAAGTAATAGAGCGAATCCAAATCGCTGAAGTTTACTTAATGTTGCTGACGACATTCCAAAATTCATAATTTACACAAAATTCAATTTTTAACTTTGCAGTTGCTTTCTTGGTTTTGTTGAATTCCCAGCCAAATTGCTAGGTTTCCATAAAATCCCTACTCATTGAGCCGGAAGGTAATGGATGCTATTTTTCCTTGAATGCCGCTGTCTGATGAGGCAAATTTCCATCTTTCTACTGTTTTAATCGCAGCGCGATCGAAGTCGTCGTAGTTGCTAGAAGTCTCGATCGCGATGTTGAATGCCTTACCGTTGGGGTCAATATCAAACTTGACTTTCACTTGACCCTGACGCCCTTCTTTTCTGGCGGCGCTGGGATATTCAGGTTTACCGCAGCTAATGCAAGTCCCTGGTGCCGGGCCGGAAGGACGGGAAGGACTCTCCCCTCCACCAGGGTTTTTCGGTTTTGGCACTGAGCCCGAACCACTACCAAAGGGCTCTGAAGAACCCCCCCCAGCAGTTTCACTCCCACCGGATGGTGAGTTCGAGGGACTTCCTCCTGGGTTTGTGGCATCCGCGATCGCATTTCCCGAATTGCTGCCGCTTCCAGGCCTGGTAGCTGTGACTGGTGGGCCCGCTGCGGGCGATCGAGCTATGGGGTCAGAACCGGCAGCAAATGGCTCTGAGGAAGAGCTTTCGCTTTCGCTCTGGGGGCTTCCGCCTCCGGGGCCAGAGGTGGGGTTTGTGAGATCCGCGATCGAAGTTCCCGAATTGCGGCTGCCTCCTGGCCTGGTAGTTGTGACTGGTGGGCCCGCTGCGGGCGATCGAGCTATGGGGCCAGAAGCAGGATTTAATGGCTCTGAGGAAGGCGAGGGCGAGTTATTGTTTTCAGGACTCTCCGAGGACTTGGGATTTCCAGCATCAGCAGTAAAATCTGCGGCACTCTCAGCGCCCTTGGGGCGAGATTGGGTAACGGGTGGTTCGCTTTTAGGAGGTTCCTCACTGGCGATCGGGCTATCATTTTTGGGAGGATCGGGCGATGGGGTTTTGGGTTCGTTGGCGATCGGGCTTGGAGGAGTTTCTGGGGGAGTCAAATCCTGTTTAGGTGCGATCGCAGAAGGAGCCTCTGGAATCGGCGGTGGCGTTGCTGCTACGGGTGGCGCCTCTGGAATCGGTGGTGGCGTTGCTGCTACCGGGGCTTCCTCTGGAATCGGTGGTGGCGTTGCTGCTACGGGTGGTTCTTCTGGAATCGGTGGTGGCGTTACTGCTACGGGTGGCTCTTCTGGGGGAGTTGGCTCTGGTGGCGGTTCTGGTTTGAATGTCTCAGGCGGGGGAGATACCTTTTCTTGAATAGCTGGCTCTGGCTTGATTTCCTCTACTTTAGGTTCATCCAGCATGACAATTTCAATGGCATCGTCTGCAAATTCAGCAGGTTTGACCAACTTGAGGCTCAACGGCAGTACAACAGCGTGCAGTATGGTTGAGGCTAGCAGACCGATCGCCAGAAATTTTTTGAGAGCCTCTTCTTCTTGTTGTCTTTGCGTCGCCGAAACGTTTGAAAAACTCATGCCTGATGAATCTCCTTCATAGATTGATTGATTGGCAGCATCCTCGCTCCCGCATATAACCCAAAAAAAACTACCAACTGCTAGTTGAGCTTGCCATCTACGATCGACCTACTCATCACCTTCAACACTATTACAATCATTCTCATTTAGTTATTTTTTATATAGCTAATTTATCCTATCACCGGGCATACTCTTTTGCTGTCTGTGTTACTCACGCGGGCGCTGTCCGCAGTCGAATTCTGGCAGAGAAAATTCCCTAATTCCTTAAGTGCAATACTCTAAGCCATACTCTACCAAAAAAAATCAGTATTCTCAAGCCTTTTAGACTATAAATATTATTTATATTTTTTTAAAATACTATAATTTATTTGTATGTCATTTGAGGTGTGATCGCTTGACATTCCCTAAAAATCGTGAAAATCTAGTTGAGAATCTTTTAAAGTATTGAACACTATTGTCAACTCCTAACGCAAAGATTTAGCAACAAAGCACTGAGAGAAAAATCGGTAGGGATAACACTAGGAGCATTTGGAGTACAGGCAAAGATACTCACATACAGGTAGTGCGTTTGTGCGATCGCGCCAAGGAGTGAAACAATTTTCCGTCTCAATCACTTGTGCCGACTTGACGCAGAAACTCTACCAGCCTTCTGTCGCGGGGCGTTGCAGCATTAGGCATCCTGCGATCACTTAACAGAGCTAGCGAGACTACAAACCAATGGATACTTTCATTTACATTTTTAAGGCCGCAGGCATTGTTGCTTGGCCGCTATTGGCCTCGTCAATCGCAGCAGTCGCGCTGATCATAGAACGTCTTGCCTTTTGGTTTAGGGTAAATCGGCGGCAGCGGCGAGTCGTGCGAGAAGTGCTACAGCTATACCGTGAAAACCCCGATTTGGCCATCAAAAAGTTACAAGTAAACGCCGATTTGCCCCTGGCCCGGATTTTTTTAGAAGCTTTAGAATTAGACTCGCCCAACATCGAAGAATTTCGTTTGGCCCTAGAAAGTGGTGCTCAGGCAGAAATCCCTATTCTGAAGCGATTTAATACAATATTTGATACCATTATCAGCCTTTCCCCACTATTTGGGTTGCTAGGCACTGTTTTGGGATTAATTACCACTTTTGGCTCGCTCAAACTGGGAGAAGCCGGGAGCAGCAATGCAGCAGGCGTTACCGGTGGGATTAGCGAAGCCCTGGTATCTACGGCATTGGGGTTAGTGGTGGCAATTTTTACGCTTCTATTTGCCAATATGTTTCGCGGGTTTTACTTACAACAAATTGCTTTTATTCAGGAAGCTGGAGGGCAACTAGAATTATTGTACCGTCACCGCTACGAAAAATTACCGAGAGAATCTAACTATGCGTCTACCCGATGAACCCGATAACATTGCTCAGATCAATATCGTGCCAATGATTGATGTGGTATTTGCTATATTGACGTTTTTAATCATTTCTTCTCTGTCTTTATCCAAATCCGAGGGTTTGCCAGTAAATTTACCAAAAGCATCAACTTCTCAGGCTCAGGAAGCGCCTTCTAAAATTACCATCACCATTGAGGAATCGGGAAAATTAATGGTTGATAAAAAGCCAGTCAACTTAGACAAGATTGAGAGTGCGGTGCGGCAGGTGATGGGGTCAAATCAGACTTCTTTAATTATTTTGAACGCGGATAAAGGTGTCAATCACGGAAAGGTTGTGGAAGTTATGGATCGATTGCGCCGAATTAAGGGAGCTAAGTTAGGGATTGCTACCATCAAGTAGAGAGTTATAGCGGTTGTCATGAACATGAGGTATGCCAAATTCTGGGTTCGAGTTTTGGAACGGAAGCGTCTTTACCTCCAGAAACCTGACCCGTGCCTATAGGCACAAGCGATTACCAATTACCAATTACCAATTACCGGACATACCTCATCTTTTAGAGAAAGGCTATGTATAATTCCTAATTTATAATTCCTTCATACCCTTAAACTTAAATTATCCGATGCAGGGGTACTAAAAAGGGTATCCGCTCAATAAATCGGGGTAAATGGCTCTCGGACGAGCCTCAAACATGGCAAAATCGTTCTCATCAGGGTAGTCTACCCTGATTTATTGAGCGGATAAACCATCAAGTTGTTGAGACCGTCTAATTTCTCTCCATCCTTTCTTTACTAAATAGGTTTACCAGCCAATTGCCAGGGTTAGTCTGTCAACTTTTTACCCGACTGTCAAGGCTTGCAAAACGGCTGCTGCACTACCAATTTTCTCACACTTCATAAACTTGATTTAATAGTCAACCTACCTACAAAAAGTTGACTATTAAATCAATTCAGTTTTGTTAAAAAACGCTAAAAAATAGCTAATTTGTGTATCCGCTAAAATCAGTCATTTGCTGTACATTAACAGTCATTTGCAGTACAATATCAGTATAAAAGCAGGCATTTGCAGCAAATGCGCTCTACCTGTTTTTATACTGCAAAACCCCGCGAATGCCTGCTTTTTCATGTCAATTGACTGCTTTTGTATGCTCCCACTACTTTTGCCTGTTGGGGCTGGTTAGAGCAGTTCTTCGTTGGTAGCAATGTTTTTGCGATCGCAAATTGACTCTAAAAGCAAGGCTGGTATCAAACTCACCTCACGCATCCACCACAAAGCGAACATCGCTAATGAAGATGTTGGTTTGAGTACCGCACCCGCACAGAGCAAGTAGACATGGTGTTACTCGCAAGAGTTTTGCTACGCCATCCTTTCGCAAGCAAATGTGGGTGGCGAATGCGTCAATCGGTACTGACTCCTATGCAATACGATCGCTCGATTAAGTAAGCAGATTAGCGATGGCTTCTACATCAAAGGTCTGGCTAACAGCTTATTGATGCGGTTGGCTGTTCGATGGGAGCTGGACTCATTCTCAAACTGGTAAGGTGTGGCGGTGTTTTGGAGCAGTTGTTTCGCTTGCTCCCACTTCTTACACTGTGCCTAATTCTGGGGAGCGGGTAGCGTAAGCTACCACAACAGCAAAAACCTGCTTTCCGCTGACTATCAGTACCCCCGCCCACACAGCCAATGCAGAAGCTTACCACGCTCGCACGAGCTTGAACCGAACTTCAGGCATTAATTGGTTTTTCTGGCGTTGCTGACATCCATACGCGATCGCGCTTGTGCTTTAAAGCGGATTGGCGTAAGCTTCTACAGGTACATACGAAAAGCAGGTATGGGCAGTAGCAATAGCAATGTTGAGAGATATATTTATACTGGCTTTAGGAAAGTTGCGGCTAAATTTCTGAAACACACGCAAGCAATCGCTGTACTCGCTACAGGGCAATCGCCCTTCAACGTAAGCCTTGCAAGAAATTAAAGTTACCACATCTTGCTTAGGGAAGCTATACGCGAATGTAGAATAAAGGAAAGTAAGCGATCGCATAAAGCTATGCTCAAACCACAAGATATCGTTGTCATAGAGGACAAGCGATCGCGCCTCTGTACCGCTGTGTCCCCCAAGCTGCCAAGAACGATCCAGAACTCTACGCTTTGCGAGTGCCTGATTGACGCACGCTCCGGTAGATCGGGTGCGGGAGCAACGTTTGGCAGAAGGAGAACTTGAAAAGAGAATTTGTACACCATGAATTAGTCGATTGCCAAGCGAAAGCCAGACAACAACTTTTTACCTGACTGTTAAGGCTGGCATAACGGTTGCCAATTTTTCACACTTCATAAACTTGATTTAATAGTCAACCTGCTTACAAAAACTTGACTATTAAATCAATTCAGTTTTGTTGAAAAACGCTAAAAAATAGCTAATTTTTGTATCCGCTAAAATCAGTCATTTGCTGTACATTAACAGTCATTTGCAGTACAAAATCAGTATAAATACAGGCAATTGCAGCAACTGCGCTCTACCTGTTTTTATACTGCAAAACCCCGCAAATGCCTGCTTTTTCATGTCAAGTTACTGCTTTTGTATGCAATAACTACTTTTGCCTGTTGAGGCTGGTTAGAGCAGTTCTTCGTTGGTAGCAAGCAATGCTTTTGTGATCACAAACCCCGACTAATAAGTGCAGAACGAAAAATAATACACCTCCTTTTGCAGAATCCTAACCGCCACAAAGGATTTAATACTTTCTTAAGCTTTAATGACAGAGTGTAATGAAATGTACTACAAATTTATCAAATATTATTGATTTACGATAAATTAAAAAGGAAAGGGGTGCTTCAAAAGTAAATCAGCAGACTGACTAATTATTAGACAAGCTCATCACTTATTCTTGGCGATCGCACCTAGACTTACTATTTCATACAAATAAATAAAATTGTGATAGAGTTGGGTCAAGGTCAAGCTCTACTCTGACAAACCCTCTAATACAGCAGATTTCAGGTAAGTGAGGTATATAGAGATAGAGGACACGGCAGTGCTGTTTCCCTACAGATATCGATCGCTTTGGCGTGTACTTCCTCAACGTGGAATCTGCTCAGGGTAATCGGACAAAGTTGATTACACAAAGGCTTTTGACCTTGACCAGGCTTTTAGGTAAGATTTTATGTAATTAATTCTGTACAACTACTTAGCCCTCTCCAATTGGAGGGGATAAAATCACCTGATTAGGGGTTTTTAATTACAGTTGTTAACTTGTATCTTGGCAAGAGGTTTTTACTGATTAAAAGCTATGAAAACTTTACCGGAAGTCAAACCCAGAGAGCTGCTATCCAACCACATTCACATTCGCCTAACAGACTCGGATTACAATCAAATTAAAGCAAGAGCAGAGCAAGTAAATTTGAGCATGAGCGACTTCATGCGCCGTGCAGCTTTGAGGAGAACCATGCCACGCCCTCTAGCTGCATTTGACTTAAAAGCCTATCAAGTTTTGTGCCAAATTAATGCTCAACTTAGAATGGCAGACAGTAACCTCAATCAGATGGCCTCATCTTGCAATAGTGTTGTGGCATTGGGAGAGCCCGTTGTTGTCAATACAGAACTCTTAGAAAGAGTACAAGAACTCATTCGCGATCACCAAACTGCAATTAAAGCAATTGTTGCAACACTCGCTCAATCTACAGTACGCTAATTATTAACAAGCCTGGGCTTTACCGCCTGAGCAATCGATGCAGTAAACTGACACCTTTTCGGTTATGATCGGCAAACAAATCAAAGGTACAGGCTTTCAAGGCTGTTTGAACTACGTGCTGGGCAAAAAAGACGCCGCTCTAATTGGCGGTACTATGTGCGGACAAACTACTGAAGAACTCGCTACTGAATTTGCCATCGCCCGACAACTAAGACCCAGCTTGAAAGTAGCAGTTTTTCACGCCACTTTATCTGTCGATCGCACCGAAAAACTCGAAGATTCTGAAAAAAATGACCAACGGTGGCTGGCGATCGCAGCCAACTACATGAAAGCGATGGACTTTGACAACAGCCAGTACGCAGTTGTCAAGCACAGCGATACAGACCATGACCACGTTCACATCGTCGCCAGTCGCATTCGCCTAGATGGAGGTGTTGTGGACGATAGCTGGGACTATTACAGAAGCCAAGAAACTATTCGCCAGTTGGAACAAAACTACAACCTGGAAACTGTTACACCCAGTTGGGAAACAGACAAGCGAGCTCCGACTACAGGAGAACACAGGTACTTACAAAGCAAGGGAGACAAGAGTGTCCGGGTGCAATTACAAGACATAATTGATGAAGTCACCCTAGACAACCCAAGTATGCCCGAATTCGTTGAACAGTTGCAGCAACAAGGTGTAGAGGTACAAGTCGGACTGACTCGAACTGGCTTCAGTAAAGGCATTTCTTACAATTTATATGGGGTAGCTTTAAGTGGCACTCAGTTGGGTAAAGCCTACACTTTTTCTGGATTGCAGAAGCATCGAGGTATTAGTTATGACCAACAGCGAGATAACGCCCTAATTGAGGCTTTAATGCAGCCACAACACTTAGCTATTACCCCCGGCGAGGCTGAGGAAAATGAGTTAGAGTTGCCACCATCTAAGCTAACAGAAACTGCACTTACAACTCCTGCTACAGCCAATGAGTTAGAGTTGCCACCATCTGAGCTAACAGCAACCGCATCTACCACTCCTGCTACAGCCAATGAGTTAGAGTCGCCACTATCTGAGCTAGCAGTAACCGCACCTCTAACTCCTGCTACAGCAAATGAGTTAGAGTTGTCACTATCTGAGCTAGCAGTAACCGCACTTACAACTCCTGCTACAGCAAATGAGTTAGAGTTACAACTGTCAATTCTGCCTGAAAGGAATGAAAATCAGTGGACAAGAGTGCGTTCGCATCTAGCCACCGACTACAGTTTACCTTTAGAATTGCTCGACAAATTGCACTCTCATTCTTGGCTGTATGCCGATCACTCAGAAAATGCCGTCTTTACGGGACGAACGCTTGACGGGGAGGTCTGCGAAGCTTTTATTCTCGATGAAAGAGGCAACTGGACTACAACCCATTCCCTGCCATCTGAAGCTGCTTTCTGGGTAGCCACCACCGGAGAAATTGAGAGAGCTGTGATTGCCTGTAACCCAATAGAAGCCCTTTCAATTTTGCTGATTGAACTAGAAAATAATCCGAATAACTCTGCAACAGAACTCACCACAATTTACATAGGAATTGAACGAGCTTCACAACTACCTACACAATTCTTACAAGAACTTGATAGCGTTCTTATAGCACTGGCAGAAGATTCTAATCTCGCTCAAAATGCGCTCGCGCTGCTGACAAATGCAGAAGTTGTCAGTCCACAGTCAAGCTGGAATGATATCTGGATACAATTAATTGAGCGAGAGCAGCGAAGTCACAAACAAAATAACCAACAGCATAAACAGCAAATTCCAAATATTGAACTGGATTAATTGTTAACATCTTAAAATTGTATAGGATATCAACAAAGTGTTGGGCAAAAACCAATCAATATTCTTGATAAAGTTTGCTGATGTTTGTGCCACTAATTTTACAAATATATCACAATATTTACCAGCTTTATATGCTTAATTGCGAAGTCAATGGAGACTGCGGCTCAAATACCTTGTGAGGCGACCTTGGTTCAAATAAATTATTTCTACATTTTGTATTACTAAAATTGACAAAAAATAAACAAATTAATGAGCGCTATCGCGCCCCAAAATAAAGCATTGGATCATAAAAATGGAACTGTCACAAACGTACACCTGTTACCTCAATAATTCAACTTTCGTCCAGCCCACAGAAAACGAACTGTACATCATGGGCAACGAAACGACGATTGTACTCAATTTCAAAGAAACAAGCTATCAAACAATCGATCAAATAATCCACGCTTTGCGACTTATGCGGGACAAAAAAGCCAAAGATCAAAGAGCAACCCTTGAAAAAGAGCTACTGGAATTAAATTTCCGATTTCCTCAAGAAAACAGCAATAATAGCAGCAATAGTAGCAGCAATGGTAGCAGCAATGGCAACCGCCACAACTGCGAGCTAGAAATCGAGTGGTAATTAAATATTGCCGGAGAAACAAGCTTGTCTATCCGGCGCCAAATAGCAAATATTTCAACAAAAAAATGGCAAACACAATAGCAGGATATGTATACAGCGGTTCCCGCTGTTATGAGGTACAGTAGCAGCAGTTAGAAAACCAATTTCTTAAATGTTTAGGGTTTATTAACTTGAGGGCAACTGCAATGATTTTATCAATCATTGATGTGCTAGTTGGAG
>Ga0209490_10004122_pt1 | contig 13467 bp, 17 predicted proteins | sample MAT06_FD_187209 | JGI IMG/M metagenome (GOLD analysis project Ga0209490, IMG submission 187209) | Freshwater microbial communities from Lake Fryxell liftoff mats and glacier meltwater in Antarctica - MAT-06 (SPAdes) (version 2) | ecosystem: Environmental > Aquatic > Freshwater > Ice > Liftoff...
TCGCCCTCATGGCTCAGGGGTAGAGCATCTCCTTGGTAAGGAGAAGGTCATGGGTTCAAATCCCATTGAGGGCTTATTAGTTATCCAGCAGGTTGCTGGATAATCTACGCAAATATGAGTTGGCGAATTTGTTCAAAATTGCTAATAATCGTGAAAGAATCTGGTAGACGCTTAGTAAGAAAAGCGATCGCGTTGCTTTCAAATTCATTGACGGGTTTTCCGATCGCAATATGTTTAGCCATGATTAATTACACTCCGAAACCAAGTTAGATCTTCTTCGTTTAAGGCTGGTTTGGGTGGCTGCGAGTAATCGATCGCTAATTCGTAGCGTCCTCGTTGATAAACTTGATGAATTAAAGATTGCAGATCTAGAATTGGTTCTAGTTCACCTTGTCGTAGGGGAATCGGCAAATCAGGAATGCGATCGCGGATCGAAAAAGCATAGAGGTCGGCACTGGGTCGTTCGTAACTGCGACTAATCAAAATCCGATAGTCAGACAAGGGAATCTGTGCTTGTAAAAATAATGGATGAATTCTTAAAAGATCGATTTCGATAAGGTGTGTCTGGGTTTGAAAAATCCGTTGGCGTTTACGTAAATATGCTTCGCGCCCTTCTCCAGCTTTTTTGTTTTTAGGAGAAAGAAGTTCTATCGCTGTAATTACTTTTCCTGTTTTCGCTTCCCGAATTTCCAGATATCGTTCGTTAATTTCTTCGGATGTTGGGAGCAAAATGCGAGTTGGTTTGATTGTTGTACGTTCGGCTACGGCGATCGAATTTGTATCTTTTATCGCTTTGGCATCTTTGTTTTTAGCGGCACTACTAAGCAACGCCACATCAGGAATGCCAATCAACAGATCCTCTCCCGTGTCATCGCTCCAATAAGTGCGCTTTTCTATTTCGATGCGATAGTCTTGCGAAATGATATCGGCAAGAGCATCGGCGATCGCCACAATTAAACGGCTATGGACTGATGACCATAGTTCTGGATTTTCTAGATAAGGATTCATGCCAATAAAGGGTGATGACATAGCTAGTATTCCTCCGTTTTAGCTGTTCAAAATGCTTCAAGTATAGCGTAGAGGTTAGAGAGTCTTGATTGTGGTAATTGCCGAAAGCGAGTGATGCCTCGACTTTCGATCGAATGATTCACCACTAGAACGAGAAGTGTGGCAAGTTCGAGCGCCACTTGTTTATGATAGCTGACGAACATCCCAGACTGCTTTGATTAAAATGTTTGTTGCTTGTACGATCTCTTCATTTGTCGTAAATTTACCAATACCAATACGGAATGATCCTTCTATCAGTTCCTCTGGCAAATTGATCGCTTGTAAAACATGAGAAGGAGCCTCTACGCCCGACGAGCAGGCTGAGCCTGTCGAAATAGCAAGATGATGGCGAATTCTGGCGATTATCGCTTTGTTAGGAATGTTGGGAATTGAAATGTGCAGGTTGCCAGCAAGTCGGTTTGTAAGATCGCCATTAATCACTAAGTCTGGAATGCTCTCTTTCAGAAGGGTTTGTAAGCGATCTCGTTTAGAAGCAATCGCTTTCTCATCTTCAGCCATTTCTAGCTGACGTAGGCGGCAAGCTTCACCCAGTCCAGCAATTCCAGATACATTGAGCGTCCCCGATCGCATCCCTTTTTGATGACTGCCACCATAGATGAGAGGTTCGAGGTGATGTCCTTTCTTCACAATTAACGCGCCTACACCTTTGGGAGCATAGAGTTTATGTCCAGAGATTGCGAGGTAGGTAATGCCCCACTCTGTAAAATCAATGGGAATTTTGCCGACTGCTTGGGAACCATCGCAAAGAAAAGGAATGTTGTAGTGCTGGGCGATCGCGCCGACTGACTGAATTGGATAGATCGTACCGATTTCGTTGTTGGCTGCCATCACGCAAAGCAGCGATATTCCCTCAGCACAGATTTGTTCGAGATGTTCGAGGTCGAGCTTACCTTGTCGATCGACGCGCAGGAATATGATTTCAGCTAGTTCTTTTTTTGCAAGTGCATGGCAGGTATCAAGGACCGCTTTATGCTCGATGGGTAAAACGGCGATGCGTTTTTTGCCAGAACTAGGAAGTCCTTGTATGACAAGGTTGATGCTCTCGGTAGCTCCTGAAGTGAAAATGACTTCTCTGGGCAAAGCACCAACCAAATTGGCAACTTGTTTTGATGCTTGTTTGACTGCGGCATCAGCGCGATCGCCATACTCGTGATCTACGCCACTGGCGTTACCATTTCTTCGGGTTTTGCATCGGTAGAGGTTTCGACTTTGTTAAATGCAGATTTGTATTCTGAGAATGCGGAAGCATATTCAGTATTGGCTTCGGGATTGGAAAAATTACCTTCAAAAGCTCTTCCCAGAGCGATCAGATAAATCAGGTTCAATTTCCCGTTGAATTTGATTGGGCGATCGCTTAAGATAAATTCTTTGACCTCCTCTTGAACGAAGTCAATTGCCGATCTACTTTGGGTAAAGGATAGGTTGCAAAGCAAATAAGAGGTAAGTGGAATTTATTTGTATATCCAGTTGGGTGTAAAACCATGTGTAACAGCAAGATTGATTTGCGGAAGTATCACAGCTTCATAAGCATTTTGCAATCTTTCTAGGTTTAATAAATCTCTATTATTTGTAATTCTCAATTCTGCAATGTATGTCTCAATGTGATTTTCCCACATTCTAGCTCCCATATTTTCGTAAGAAACTGTTAATCCTAAATGTTGTATTGCAATAAATGCATGAAAATATCTGTTTTCTGGAAGATTATCAGATTTAGAAGAATTGACTTCTTTTGATGTAGGGATGAGATTCCATAATAAATCGTGCGTGACAAATGACCACGGTAAATAATGATCTAATGATAAATTCTCGATTGTTATAGCCTTTTGCGAGTAAATACAATTTAAGTTTTGATGTCTTAAAATTAACTTCCAATAATCTGTTTGTGATTTAAGAGAATCTCTTTTTATAGGTGCAAAAAGTTTATTACTAATAGCGGGGACACTTGGATTACATTTCTGCATATAATGTAACCATTCCCAAGAAATCCATCCTCTTACTATTTTATAATTTGTCTTAAAGTAAGATATCCAATCAGGATGAATAATTATTGAGTTATTGGCGTATTTAAACAGTGGTTTTCGCGTGTCAAAATATTCATCGGAAAGCTTTACGATAGTGCGGTTTACTTTATAATCTGATAGCTTTTTTAATTCCGCACGAAAGAAAGTAGCATTAATTCGGTATGGTACATAGTCCATAAGAGAATTATCAGGCTTTTTACTAGCTATAATTTCCCTGAGATATTCTTTCCCTGTAAAGTCTCCCTTTAAAGCTAATTTCCCAACTTCAAGATCTAGCTTTTTTAACTGTGAAGGTATCATGTCTTGTGAACCAAAAGATAATTTGAAAAAGTTATGTGGATACCAAGAATTTGCAAGCATCTCAATAACCATTTCTTCAAATGTTATAGCTTCTGATGTATTAAATAATCTTTTACTAAGAATATCTAAAATAGATAACATGAATATATATTTATAAGAGTTAGTAGTGTTATCGAATAGTCTAGACAAAGCATTGATATCAAGATTATTAGATTCAGGAAGTTCTTGAGTAAAATTATCTGTGAAATCCATACTGAAAATCAATTACAATTTGTAGGCTATATTACTTATTATATATGAAAATAAAATTAAGCAAATATTCTTTAAAACTTCTACTCACGCTTAAAGAGCATTTAGATTGTGAGGATTCTGATGTAATCGAAGAAGCAATTATTGAATTATTTGAGAAGTATGTAAAAGAGGGAAAGATAGAAAATCTCAATGATAGTAAATCTTTATCTTTAATGGAATCGTTAGAAAATGCAGGACTGCTAGATAGAGATTTTAAATGTGTGATTAACTCTAGTGGAGAAGAACATTATGTTAATGCTAAAACAGAAGAAGATGCTTGGCAGAAAATAGCGATCCGTTTTCCTAATGAGGTCAATTATGGTTTTACAATAGAAGAATGTGATGATTTTCATTTAAACCTTTAATCTAATGAATCGAAAAGAATACAACAAACTGATCCGTGATCGCATTCCTGAGATTATTCGAGATTCTGGACGTAAATATGAAGTGATAGAAATGTCTGAAGAAGAATATCTTCAGGCTTTAAGAGTTAAGCTTCTAGAAGAAGCACAAGAAGCATTTAAAGCTGATTCTCAAGAACTTGTAACTGAGCTTGCCGATCTTTTTGAGGTAATTGATGCACTAATAGAAGTATGTTCTATTGCCCGTGAATCAGTCCTTGAAAAACAAAGAATTAGAAAGATAGAAAGAGGGGGATTTACAAAAAAACTTAAGTTGCTTTGGGCTGATTCCTAAATTTAACATTTGGTAATCTGAGGGAAAAGTGCATGAGCCAATCGGTGACTGGTGACTCTAGGTATGGATCGTGGGCTAAAACGATCGATCCTTGTGGGGTGAGTTTGCCTGTAGATCGATCGACTAGCCCAGAACGGATAGCCCAAGTTTTTATTGGGCCAACCTTCTTATTCCCTAGCCCAGTTTTTTCAATAAGATTCTGTGTGGTATCTTTTAATCCGTTTTCGTCTGCTGCAACTTTAAGGATTTTGAGAACATCATCTTTCTTGAAAGCAAAAGTAGTATGAAAACTTAGTTGTAGTTCTGGCATAGGTTTAAGAATATTAGTTGAGGGGTGAAAGGGATAAGCCTAAAATTATAATTCATCTATAAAATCAATATTTTCATAGATGAGCGACAACGGAAGATTTAGGTTAATACTGGTCAATGGGACTTCAGGATCGCTTTCAGCAAGATTTGAACTGCTGATGGTTAAATATTCCCAAATATGAGCGCGATCGCTGCGGCGATAAAGGTCAATTGTGGGGCTGTCGGAGTGAATCAGTAAATACTCTTGTAAGGTATTGATTTTGAGATAGTTGCTTAATTTGATCCCGCGATCGCGGCTTTCGGTGGCAGGTGATAAAATTTCAGCAATTAGGCAAGGGTATTGTAAATATTCACGAGCCTCGCGATCGCGCAGATCGCAGGAGACGACTAGATCGGGGAAATAGTAGACATTACTAGGAATGGTCATCAGTTTGGCATCACCGCCAAGAACCCGACAACCTTTACCCCTTAGATGATTTCTAATTAGCACAATTAGATTAAGGGCAATTTCGTTATTGTCCAGTTTGCCGCCCGTCATTGCAATGATTTCTCCATATTCATATTCATATCGAGCTTCTTGTTGAACTTCCCAATCTAGGTATTCTTGTGCTGATAAGTCAGGTGGTGAAATAAGGGTGATCATAGGTTTTACGTCTTTGTAGATTGCTCATACCAAAACACTTAAGGGCTTAACAATTAAATTTTCTGTGGGAATAAGCTGATTATCAGCAAGCAAGCTTTCGATATACAACTCGATCGCTTCTGTGATGTTTTCAATTGTTTCTTCAAAAGTATCTCCTTGCGAATGGCATCCTTTTAGCTTAGGACAAAAAGCATGATAGCCTCCTTCTTGTTCTTTCTCTAAAAGTACAGTGTAATTATAGGCTTGTTTTTTGGGCTTCATTTTTTGTTCCTTGTAAAAAAATCGTTTGCGATATTCTGGCTTTTAGACAGAAAAAATTTGGAGTGGAGTCAATAGAAGTTCGGGAAAAAGCGGAGATACAATTTGTTCGTGGTCTTGATAGGTTGTTTCTTCATAGAGTCCATCTTCGAGGATCAAAATCGTGACCTTACGATCGGTAATATCGATAATCCAATATTCTGGTATCTCGATCGAATTATATTCGGCACGTTTTTTGCGGTAGTCTGTGTTGCGGGTGGAACTACTCACAACCTCCACAGCCAATAGTGGTGATGAATCAGTTAGGACTGCTTCGCAAAATTTGATTTCATCCCATTGTGTCAATGTTACGACAACAACATCAGGAACCCTACAGGTAATTTTTGCGCCAATCCGACCTGTTTGAACGGCAATTAGTTCTTGTTTCGAGACTAAAGACAGTTGGCAGCGCTGAATTTCTGAGCGGAAGCGATCGTTGATAAATTCACTCATGCCGCCATGGATACCTGTCGGTTGAGCCATTAACACCAATTCTCCATTAACTAATTCGTAGCGTGAATCAGTACCGTCACTGTAGGCAAGATATTCTGAGAGCGTGAATATTGGACTAACAACAACCATTTCGATCCTCCAGACTTATAAATGACAGGCTAAACAAGGCATTTCGTCGTCTTCGTCGTCTAATACTGATTCTAATACTTCTGCGAGACTAAGTTTAGGTGAAGTTTTCTTTTCCCTAGCCATAGACTTTTCATGTTCAGCAATGATTTCATCTTTACGAGCAATTAACTCTAAAAGGGTTTCGCCTTGTGTCCATGTGTATGTTCTTCCATCTTTATGATCTTGCTCATAAGAAATCGCCTCTGCAAACTCCTTAGGATGTTTTTCAGCAAGCTTGACCCATTCATATTTACGTTGAAAAAAGCAAAATGAACAACCTGAACGACTACGCCAACTATAGTATTCAGGTAAACCAATTCCACTCTCATCAAGGATACGAAGAATGTCAGTTTTAACTAGATTTTTCTCTTTGAATGGATATACAGGATAAATATTTGGTCTTGCAGACACATAACCTTCACGATTCTCATCTGCTCTTATACCAATGTAGCTAATAGCTCTATCGTCCCCGACGAACTGCTCTAACGGCTCTATCTTAAGTTTTCTGGTACACCATCTTACTCTTGGAGAAGGTAAAACACCATTAAAAACTTCTAGCCAATGGTCAAAGTCTCTTTCCGAATTTAGGTATTCAATTTTAATTCCTAATCGTGCTTTTATCCTTTCCAAATACTCATAGGTTTCAGGAAGTTCTTTACCTGTATCACAGAAAAAATATTCCATTTGCGGAATTTCTTTATGCATCAAAATTGCTAAGGCTGTACTGTCCTTACCGCCAGAAAGTCCTAAAATGTGCCTTGTCATGAATCAATTTCCTCACAAGCTTCAGAAATCAGAAAGTATTCATAAATCGATTCTTCTAGCTCTTTCATTACCATTTCTCGATCATCCTGTTCTATTTTTGTTAACTCATCACTATAATTGAGTGACTTTGGCAGAACCCAATATTTATCATCTTGGATAAAGAGCTTATTTGGTGAAGATCGCTTTCCTGTTTTGACATTGTGCCGCCAGAGAGTGTTATAGACCATACCATGTGAATCATCAGTTTTAAAATGATAGAGTTGTTTCTCTAAAATCAAGCTGCAAATTTCTTGAGAAGTCATGGGGCGATTTGCTTCATTCATCACCGCTAAAATTGCCTGTGCGATCGTTCTTTCTTTTGGTTTTTTACTGGTTTCGATCGACAGATTATCAGTTTCTACGATATTTTCGACCAAATCCAATGGTTCATTTTCTATAGGTAAGTTTTTAGCCCGATCCAAATCTTGTTTTGATTTGAGGAATTCTACAAAATTAAGTACTTCCAACTGTTTGTCAATAGGGAGTTTTCTGATATTATCAACTATTGCTAGTTCGATGTTTTTTACCTCTAGTGCGCTCAAGATTTTCCTCCTTTAGATTCTGTTCTGTGAATGCCTTTTCAATATTGGGACTACTCTCAACTAGTTTAGCAACTAAAGCTTGTTGTAGTCGATCGAATTCTCTAGCCACAAATTTAAGGTCTCGATCGGACAAATCAGTTAACTGAGATTTTGATGTAACAACTTGTGTCATTTTCTATTTACTCCCAAAAATCAATATTCAGCATTGAGTCAATATCACGGCTAAACTGCCATATGTCAGGGAATTGATAGCCATTTTTAGAGTATTCATCTCTAACTGTCCCCAAAGCTAAAAACCAAGCGTCATTAACCGCTTCGTCCCAATAGTTTTTGAGACTAGGAGTTTGCTTTAATCTCAAAGTTATCCGTCTGCGTTGCTCCCTAATCGTATTCTCCCATCCATTAAAACATTCAGGCATATTGATATACATCCGCTTGATTAAGTGAGCTAATAAAGTTTCTAATCTACTCTCTAGCTCCTGTTTTTCAGATCTTCCCAAACCCTCAATCTCCTCAATTAAATTTTCAAGATCTAAATGGTCAAAATCCCGATTTCGCAACTTGGCTACAGTTTCCTGAGTCCATTCCAAAAAGTCGCGATCGTATAGATCTTTTCTTGATACAACTGCTTGTGTCATTTTTATTGATACCTTTCCTGAAAAGCTAAAAACGAGTCCAACTGAGAATCCATTAACAAACATTGCTCTAGATGACGAATATCTAACTCAGGTAACCAGTTACTCACTGAAACCTCGACATATTCAGCATCCTGCAAGCAGTAAATACTAATTTTGCCATTCTCCCAAAACCACACTTCAGGCACACCAATTAATTGATACTTTCTGAGCTTTTTTGTGCCCCCACTTGTGACTACAACCTCTATACACAAGTCAGAAATATCTTTTTCTGTGCCAATGTTATAAGACAAATCAGCCTGAAATTCTGTACTCCCTCGCAATTCTTGCGTATAGGCTCCTGTAGCTACAAAACCTATACGTTTTAGCCCAAAATACAATCCTAGCAATAGCCCAAGCAAAGCCGTAATCTTTTCGTGCAACCGCCCAATACCCACGATTTCCAAAACTCCTTCACAATAAGACATCCGCACACCACCAATCTCATCAAAAGCAGATTGCAAGGTTTTAAACTGCTCCCAAGTCACAGCTTGTTTAATCAGATATTGGTCTTCTGCCTTACTTTCTATATTAGTTAAAGTTTGGATCATAGCTTTACTTTTGCTACTGAATCTTATGAGTATAGCTTGCTAAGTTATTGATACCTTTTCTGAAAAGCTAAAAACGAGTCCAACTGAGAATCCATTAACAAACATTGCTCTAGATGGCTAATATCTAACTCAGGTAACCAGTTACTCACTGAAACCTCGACATATTCAGTATCCTGCAAGCAGTAAATACTAATTTTGCCATTCTCCCAAAACCACACTTCAGGCACACCAATTAATTGATACTTTCTGAGCTTTTTTGTACCCCCACTTGTGACTACAATCTCTATACACAGATCGGAAATATCTTTTTCTGTGCCAATGTTATAAGACAAATCAGCCTGAAATTCCGTACTCCCTCGCAAATGTTGGGTATAGGCTCCTGTCGAAAAAAAAGCAATACGTTTAAATCCAAAGTATGAAATTAGATACGCACCAAGCAAAGTGCAGATCGTTTCATGTAACCGCCCAATACCCACGATTTCCAAAACCCCTTCACAATAAGACATCCGCACACCACCAATCTCATCAAAAGCAGATTGTAAGGTTTTAAACTGCTCCCAAGTTACAGCTTGCTTAATCAGATATTGATTTTCTGCCTTAGTTTCTACATTAGTTAAAGTTTGGATCATAGCTTTACTTTTGCTACTGAATCTTATGAGTATAGCTTGTCAGCTAAACAGACATTACGTTTCTGCGAAACTCCCGTACAGTTTCAAGCGGAGAACTCATCAAAAGACAACGGCATAACAACGCTAAATCTAAATTTGGCAAAAGATCACTCTGGTTCATTCTGACATATTGATGATTTTGTAAGCAGTAAACTGCGATCGCCCCATCTTCCCAAAACCATACTTCTGGCACATCGCGCAATAGATATTTGCGTAACTTACTGGGGATACCGCTAGTAATTACAACTTCAATACAGAGATCGGGAATATCTTTATCCGTACCCAAACAATAGGAAAGATCGGCTTGAAATTCTGTGACATTAGGAATAATCTGACTGTAGGAACCGCTAGGAAAAAATTCAATACCGCAAATCTCAAAATAAGCAGTGAGTAAACTGCCTAGTAAACTGGTGTACATCTCATGGGCTTTGCCAATCCCCATAAGTTCTAAAATTCCTTCGCAATAGATTAAACGCAGATTGGGGACGTTCTCAAAACCAATCTGAATCGACTTAAACTGTTGCCAAGATATAGCTTCATGGGCAAAATGGCGATCGCAATTTCTCTCTAAGGATTGAACCATCACAGCTTACTCCTTAAGTGCTTATCAAGGACTTATTTGCTATCATACACTTTCCTTATTTAAAACTCTCTCAGCCAACTTAGCGATTAAAGCTTGTTGCAAGCGATCTTCATCTTCAATCATTAAACCGTTCAAGATTTTATCAACCAATACTTCAAGGCGATCGCTATCTTCTCGATCGAGCCAAACTAAGCGATGAACCTCATGCCCATCAGGGTGAGTAATAGTAATTCTACGTGCATCAAAGCTTCTATTGATGACACGATCTAGGGATGATTCTATTCCTTTTACTAAAGCTTCAAGATTGATAAATCGCCTTGAGAGATCGCTCAATTTGAGTTCAAAACTATTCATGTCTGCATCTGTCCAAGATTCCGCAGGCTTATCCGCCACAATCATCAGCAAAGACTCCAACCATTGGCGATCGCTTACGGTTTCATCGGCAGCAGCCATCACAAAACTCTTTAACATCCGCTCCGAACAATTACCCGTTAAACAACTTGCCCTCACTCGCAAATCTTCACGCAGCTTATCTTCACCACTCCTTATCCCAAATGCATCATGTAAGAGATTTTGACAATCAGCAAGCAGTCGATCGTAAGCAGTTTGAATCTCGTGTAACACCCGAACCAGCTTGCTTTTAAACAGCTTGGCAGTGATGTTATCGCTATTATTGTCATCTCCATTGCCAGCTCCAATCGGCTCCATCCCACAGGCAACGGGCAGAGAAGTAAAAAGTAATCGATCGGGTTCTTGGGCCTTTAGCAAAGCCTGCACAACTGCCTGCGCCTCTGGACTAATGCGATGAGTTTTGGTGGTGTAAGTGGCTAAATTCTTAACAAATTGGAATAAAGGCTTGACCACTGAGAGCATCGTCACATTTCGCACTTTGGCAGACACCTTTTTAGGGTTCGGCGATTTTAAGATTGTCTCTAGTTCGCGAAATACTTTCGATCGCAAGCCCACGATTTCAAAATACTTCACAGAAAAGCGTTGGGGATGCTTAACCAACAACTCAAAATGTTCGGCTCCCAATAGAGGAATAAATGTCCCATCCTTATAGATACTGATGTCATCGTTATGATAGAGCAGTAAAGCCGCCAGCAAAATCGGGATCGCCCCACGCTTTACCCCGTAAGGAGGGGCTTCGAGTTGTTGGTAAAGTCGATCGAAGGTTTCAGGCTTCTCAATCGCCCCAGAAGATTTACCAGTACAGAAGTCTTCCATGGCAACCCACACTGCCAACACATTTTCTGTCTGTGGTGGATAAAAGCCTAAAATTCCATCCTCAATGCGATGAATACCCGTCTCCCGCAACATCGACTCGTAGATACTGGTTTCGGGACCATAGCCTTGAAGTCCTAGACGCTCTAAATCGCTGCGATCTAACATAGCTTCAATCAGCAGCCTCATTGCTTTTACCGCTTGGGAGGTAAGTTCGCGACGATTGATCAGCTCATTCCAAACTTTTAGGCTGCGATCGTATACCAGATCGCAAACATCTGAGAGTTTGGCATTGAAATCTTGGATATGGTCGATCGATTTCTGTTTACCGATCATCCAGCAACTACTTTCGGATTTAGAAAGATCGAAAGATGCAGTTAGTTGGGCATCGAGTAACTGCTCGGCTTTACCCAAGCGATAGCGCACCTCTTGTCTTGCCACGACATCATTTCCCAACTCAGGGCGCATTTGTAACTTTTTCAAGGCAGAATATTCTGCTGCCATGATTTCTAATAAGTTCAAGTTCCCTGCTGTCAAAACAACTAAGGGCTTGTTGTCTGCCGTGCGTTCGGGGATTTTCTGTGGTGCTTGAGCATCTACCCAGTAGCCAATCAATCCATCGTAACTATTGTTGGCGCAGTTAAGCTTTGACCAGTCCACCGTACTATCTAGGTAGCGACGCTCAAAGTAGCGCACTGTCCCTGTTTGGTAGCTATGACGCTGGGCAATTATAGGCTTAAGAGTAAAAGTTGAGGCAAGCATGGTCACAAGATCGGTGCGGTCTTGCTCGATCGAACCATTCAGTTCTGCTTCAATATTAAAATCTGTTCCTTCCCAAATTCGCAGTTCATCAACCTGTTTGCGATAGATGAGAATGCCTTTGTTTTTGGAGAAATGCTCGATTAGAACTTCTATGCTCTGCTTCTTCTCGGCATCTAAGGGGCGATCGCAGAGAGCTAGTTTGACTAAATCAAGTGAGGCTCGCAGTTCGCCCGTTGAATCAATTAGATTGAGGATGCCAATGGTTTTAAGAAATGCTTGCTCTTCTGGTTTTAGCGATCGTGAATTGCTAATCTGGTTATGAATCTCTACCCACTTATGCAATTGAGGACGCGACCCAAATCCTGCTCCAATAGCTTCAATAAAATAGTCATAGATTCGATCGAGTTTTAATAATGGCACTTGACCACCATCAAATTCAGTTTCATCTAGATACTGCTTGAGTGAAAATGGCTCTGAACTGGTGAGAAAAGTAAATAGAGATCGATCGTTCTGAGCATAGCTTGTACAAAGAACGGGCAGTACCAACGCTGTAACAGGATGCAATGGATAGGTTGCAGCTAACAAGTCGGGGGAAATATCGCTAATCCCAATCGCTGTTAGTTGTTTGCACCAATCTTTTGCCTCCGCTCTTAATCGCTTTGCCAGCTTGTCTGGTAGCGAATTCTGAATTGCTTGTCCGATCAGTTTAGCCATCTGGCGAGGTTGATTACTAAAAGCAATATCTTCAAATCGCCCCTGAATTTTTGACCATTCGTTACGTTGCACGGTAGCAAGTCGATCGCCATAATCGGCAAACGATTGGTGAAGCATTCCTACTAGATAAAAAGTCTGTCCTTTGTTTGGCTTCAATTCCGCGATTTGTTGTAGCAGATAAAGGTCTTCTGTCCTTTGGTGCATTGAAGCAAATTCAAGGGTTTTTCCTAATTCATCAATTAATAGAATGACTGGGGCTTCAGCTTTCTGTAATACCTCTTTTAAGATGGCTAAAATATCAATATTGGTAACTGCTTTCCCTGACTCTATTTCGAGCGATAGATCGCTTAGTCTTTTTGCCAAATCAATTTTGTTGCGCTTCTTTGACCAGAATCTATCTGCACCAAAGTCTAAAGCTCGAATAATCGTATGTGTCAGTGGTTCGCGTTGAGCAGTGGCGATCGCTCTAAAAAATCCCTTCTCTGGCAAATTAGCAATCAAAGTCTCATAATCACTTGGTTCGAGGGACTTTTGGACGATCTCTAAAGCTAATTCTCGAACAGGATTTGATGCTGGGGCACAAAGACTAGATAAAAAATCAGCAAAGGCAGACTTGCCAGTTCCATAAACACTAGTAATGGTCTTAGCACGGGTGATATTTGCATCTGTCGGATCGACCAAGATACGTTTGAGCGCATA
>Ga0209490_10004123_pt1 | contig 13462 bp, 13 predicted proteins | sample MAT06_FD_187209 | JGI IMG/M metagenome (GOLD analysis project Ga0209490, IMG submission 187209) | Freshwater microbial communities from Lake Fryxell liftoff mats and glacier meltwater in Antarctica - MAT-06 (SPAdes) (version 2) | ecosystem: Environmental > Aquatic > Freshwater > Ice > Liftoff...
GGTTAAGGAATATAGCATTTCATTTTTATGGCTTCATCAAAAAATAGTTTGGAAATCTGCGGATCATATAGTGGGTTAACTAGACAGGATTGACTGACACTTTATTTTTGTGCAAGTCCCTTAACTCAATACTTCGGACAGTTTTTCGAGAGAAAAATAAGATATCTAGACAAAAGCTACCTCTCTATGTAGGGTGCATATTATGTCAAACACCAGAGAGGTAGCATGCTCAATATTCTACAAGCCCTATTTGCCAAAATGGGGCATCTCCCAAACCCCAACAAAAATTTTTGCTGACGCTGTTGCCGACGATCTTGCTGGTGTATGGGAAGGTGAACTTTACCAATCTGGGTCGCTACAGTGGGTTCTGTGAGAAGACCTACCGACGACAGTATTGCCAGTCCTTTGGCTTTGTTGAATTGAATCAACACACCATTATTCAAGCGATTCCAGCGACGGTTGAGTCGATTGCTGCAATGGATTGCTCGTTCTTGCCCAAGAGTGGCAAAGGGAGCTACGGGTTGGATTGGTTTTACAATGGCAGTGCCAGTCGCAGTGAGAAAGGGTTAGAGATTTCGGTAATTGCGGTAATTGATGTGGCGAACCGTCGAGGGTATACCCTATCGGCGGTGCAGACCCCAGCTACCCCGGTTCCGGTTGCCCAGCAGACGCAAGAGCAAACGATTTCACACCAAGTAATCGAACAGCTTGCGGACGCGCTCAAGCAACTTCCCCAAAAGCCTCCCTCTCAAACGCCAGACCCCGTCTTAGAGCCAACCCTGACTCGGATAGACCACTACCTGAGTCAGTTGCAGCTCGTCCCTATTTCCCGACCCAGGTGAACTATCTGGTCGCCGATGGGTTTTACAGCAAGCGCAAATTTGCAGATGGGGTGGTTGCGCTTGACTTACACCTGATTAGCAAACTGCGGGTCGAGGCTCACCTGCGCTATCTGTACACCGGTTCCCAGAAACCCAAAGGACGGCATCGCCAATCCGACGGCAAGATGGATTTGAGCGACCTCTCCCGCTTCACTCTGGTCGAGACGCTTGCCCCCCATCTGCACCTCTATACCGCCGTCGTCTGGTCTGCCTCATTGAAGCGCAAACTTCGCCTCGCTCTGCTCGTCGATACGCATAACCCAAATAAAACAGGTTATGTCTTGCTGTTTTCTACCAATGTTGACCTCGATGCCCAACAAATCCTCACCTATTACAAGGCTCGGTTTCAGATTGAATTTATTTTTAGGGACGCCAAACAATTTACTGGACTTTGTGATGCCCAAACACGGGACGCTAAAAAGCTTGATTTTCACTTCAATGCCAGTCTTTCTGCCCTTAATCTTGCTAAATATGATGACCACCAACGCCGTTCTCAACCAGATTCCGACCAGTCCGCCTCATCCTTTTCTATGGCAAGCTACAAACGGGCTGCATTCAATGACCATCTCATGGAGCGCTTTATTTCCCAGTTAGACTTGGACTCAACCTCCATTAAATCCCATCCCAACTATCAAAACCTCCGCTCCTACGGCATCATAACTTCCTAATTCTGTCCGAACTATTGCTATGTATGAGGTAATTGAAATCACAGAGCAACTATTGAAAGCTCTGCACAGTGATGAAGAAGCAAGCTAACAACCGCGCTGCACCGGAACTAAGAATATGGCTGGCTGTGTTGCAAATGTTATCATTCAGCCCTCCAAACCCAAGCGTTACAGCGATCGCGCTTCTCTACTCAGCTATTCATTTGATGAGTCTTTTTGTAGCCCTGTCAGGCAACTTTATTATTGGTTAATTTAATCACTGCAACCATCAACAGAAACAGAATACAGCATGATAGCATCACCAATGTTTCTTGTATGTTTGGTGATATGACTACAATAAATCCTTGATCTTTAATCAAAGTAGAAAAGCTTGAAACACAGAATGGCATCAGATAGAGCCTAAAGGTTTGCCAATAATCGCGATCGCGAGCATCTCCAGAAGAGACACTTAGTAGCAACCCTGTACCAATCACAACACTGATTCCGATTGCATTAAGCCATATTTTTAATGAAGGATCAAAATGAAACCAAACTACTACGAGATACCAAATAAAATAGCACCAAAGAATTGCTTTATCTAGCTTGAGTTTGTAAAGGTATCGAATTAACCATTTCATGCTGCTAAGGTGGCTTGTTGTCTAGGATTATCTAGCAGTTACAACTATCAAACAAAGGGAATCTTGGTCGCTTAAGCAATCAAGAATGGAGGGCTAAAGAATCTTCTAATGAAATCACTTGGTAACCTGAATCAGCAGGTGATACAACCGAAATGAAAATCAATGGTTCATCTCCGTTATTGACTACGCCATGGATGCAGCCGACAGGGGCGATCGCCACATCTCCAGCCGCGATCGCCTGTGTAGTGCCTGTTTCATCTAAAAAATACTCTCCGCATCCAGTCAAAATAGTCCAAGTGTCTTGTCCATGGGGATGGATATGGGCAGGGATAGTCTGCCTAGGCTGAATATACCAAACCACCACCACTGCGTCTTTGGATTCTGTAACGACTGATCGAATCGGCTCTACATCAGTTGGCTGAAAAAACTGAGAGCTATTGAATATTCTAGTGTCACTCATTTTTATTTTCTATCCTTACTGGCATAAGTGATACTCGCAAATAGCGTTTACTTAACTCAGCTTCCCCAAGGCGCGATCGCGTTTTTTAGCGGCAAAATAGAACGTAGCAGAGTGCAATTCCGCAAAAATGGTAGCCATATGAATAGTGGATTAATTTTGCCTGAGAATTGGCAAGACTGGCTGGTTGTATTTAGTTATCTTAGCTTTACTGTCTTTATCATTTGGCGAGTGTTAATCAGCAAATAATGTACGAGAATTGATAAGGGCTTAGCAGACAAGGAAATAGAATGAAATGAGCAAAGGTTTTAAAGGGCTACTGACCTTTTCGTTGAGGCTAAGATAACGGTGCAAAATCAGGAATCAACAATGGGTGCCGTTCGCGTTGAAGTCAAGCTCACGAATGCAATTGACAAGGCTTTGGTGGATCGCGGTTCCCTTGCTCCTCGCCATCTTCGAGACTGTGTAATGCAAGGATTGGTGGATACGGGCGCGTTAACGCTAGTGGTGCCTCCAAACATAGTTCAACAATTGGGCGTAAGGATTCAAAGGCAGCAAATTGCCCGATACGCCAATGGGTATGAGGAGGCTGTGGGAGTCACTGAACCCATCATAATTGAGCTTCTAGGGCGGCAAACCACACTGGAAGCGCTTGTTGTTGGTGATGAAGTCCTTATCGGCCAAGTAGTGCTGGAACTCTTGGATTTGTTGCCCGATTGCAAGAACCAGCGGCTGGTTCCCAATCCAGCCAACCCAGATTATCCGATCGCGATGATTAAGTGAACCCGCGATCGCAGCTAACTTTTTTGATCTAATCGAATCGCTTGTTCTAACGCTGTTTTTTCCCTAGCCCGTTTCGCATAGGGTTCTAGTGTTGCCCGATCGCACCCCGTCAACAGTTGCAGATCATCTAGGCTCATGCCCCGCATCAACAGTTCCACACGCCAAGTTTGTTGTGCTTGAGCGATCGCGGGAGGGTGTCCTTCTAGGGTCAGCAATCCGTCTGTCCAAGTATTCCACCGCTGACGCAACTCTACTTCTAATAGCGATTTACCATCATCACTGATAAATAACGATGGCTCGTTATCCTTGCGGCTTTTGAGCCATTGAGTCAACGGATTACGCGTATAGGAACCGTAGCGTTTGCCCAAAATCCATTGGTTAACCGGAACTTGACGTGTTCCCTGAGCGACCTGCAAAAGTTGTTGACCATCATCACTAATGTAATGTCTACGCTGTAAGGCAATCATCTCTAATGGACTTAATCCAGCGCTAAACAAAACGTAAGCGATCGCATAGTCTTGTGAACTTGCTTTTTTAGACCGCTGCAAAATACTATGAACCAAGCTTGTAGGTAAATCAGCAATGACCGTTGAATTATAGGAAGACTCAGGCTCAACTAAACCAACCGACACAAGAGAGAGTTGTGAAGCACTCGAAAATGCGCCGTTCAAAAAAAGCGTCACCACAGCTTCTAAAAAATCGTCGCGGTTTTCCCAAAGCTCGTGAAACTCGCTGGTGAACTCGATCACGGCGTACCCTAACAGCATCCCGTTCAGCAAGCTTGCCAATTTTTCGGCAGGAAGATGAGTCTGCAATTGTCCTTGCTCAATCACCATTGCAAAATAATCGGCAACATAGCGATTTGCCTGAGTAAATCCTTTTCCCAATGCCGCCCGGTTTTCTGCGGGATACTGCCCAGCTTCACCCACCACCGATCGCACGACTGCGGGAACTGCTTCTAATGCTTGCAAACAGGCTGTGGCATAGGCTTTAAGCGCCTCATAAATATCACCCAAGCTGCCGGTTTCACTGGCTTGCCGCACCAGCGCTTGCCCCAATTGAGTAAACACCGCCGCCTCTTGAATCACGGCTAACAGCAGCCCATTTTTATTGACAAACTGGCGAAATAAAGTCACTTCATTCACTTCTGCCAGTTCAGCAATTTGCTTGGTCGTCGTTTCGGTCACGCCCTGAGTTGCAAACAGTTCAAGGGCAGAGTGAATTAGCCGTTGCCGAGTAGATCGCTGGTCAACCATTGCGTAGGATGCAAGTGCCACTTGCATAAATTACTAAGGATTGTTACAGTAGAAGAAATGTAAGCAACACTTGCATTTTCTCCAGTGTAAACGGTTTTTACAGGAGCGTCAGTTTTGCGAATCTGCATCCGACCGCGCCCCTATGGAAATCATTCAATTATTAAGGAATACTGATGACTTCTACTTCGGTTAAGGTGGCTCCTGTCGAGCAGTTGCCTCCTCTAGACTGGGTGAGCGTGGCGTTTTTCGGTGCAGTCCATGCGATCGCGCTGTTGTCTCCCTGGTTTTTCTCCTGGTCAGCTTTGGGCGTTACCCTGCTTCTGCATTGGCTGTTTGGCAGTATTGGCATTTGCTTGGGCTATCACCGCCTGTTGACCCATCGCAGCTTTCAAGTCCCTAAACCTTTGGAGTATGCGATCGCCGTGATTGGCACCTTAGCACTTCAGGGCGGACCGATTTTTTGGGTAGCCGGACATCGCCTTCATCACTTGCACACGGAAGATAACGACAAAGATCCCTATTCTGCCAACAAGGGCTTTTGGTGGAGCCATATGCTCTGGCTGTTCTACCCAATCAAGAAATTTTTTGACTACGACCAATACAAACAATATGCGCCAGAACTCGCTCGTGACCCCTTCTATCGCGCGTTAAATACCTATTTCTTGCTGCTTCAGTTGCCTTTAGGAATCGTGCTTTACCTGATGGGCGGCTGGTCATTTGTGATTTATGGCGTGTTTCTTAGAGCCGTGTTGCTGTGGCACAGCACTTGGTTGATCAACTCTGCTACTCACCTGTGGGGATATCGCCGCTTTGAATCGGACGATAACTCTCGTAATCTTTGGTGGGCAGCGCTTTTGACCTATGGCGAAGGCTGGCATAATAACCACCACGCGGCTCCCAATGTGGCGAAAGCTGGGCTGAAATGGTGGGAAATTGACATGACTTGGTGGGCAATTCAGGGCTTGAGGAAACTAGGCTTAGCCAAGCGGGTTATCTTGCCGACCCAAGATGCTTCCTAAATAAAACATTTTTTCGGCTAAAAAACCTCTGTCGTGAACCAGTTCTGGTTTGACAGAGGTTTTATCGTGGCTGCCTACGCAGATTCACGCTTGATCGTCTTTCAAGGCTCGATGGATTAGGCGACAGGGCCAGAGAACCGCTCCACAGAGACTCACGGAGGCGATCGCTGCCACCCGATGCCAGTGCTTAGTCAAAGGCTGATCTGATTTGGATGGGAGGTCATTACTGGGTGGCGATTCAAAAGCTGAAGGCGGTAATTGACTCGCAGCATTAATCCCTTCAATCACGGCTCCAAGAAAATAAGCCAATAGGGCAATGCTCAGCCAATGGTTCATGGGGTTGTTCAGTGGCTACCTTGCCCAAGCGATCGCCGTTCTTCAGCAATATCTCGAATTAGGGGAAGGCGCGACTCAATATAGGTATTAAGAGTATTGGCAGTTTGAGCGTCGATCGTTTGCTGATTGGCAAACTGCTTGAGCAGCAATTTTACTAAGTCCGAATCATCAAACTGCAACAGGGTATTGACCTGAGTAGACTCGATTACAGCCCAAAGCTGTTGCATCATCTTGGCAGTGATCATCGGTCTTGACCTCTTAAGGACTTTTTATATTCTCACACTTTTCTGAACGCTGCCTAATTCCCAGGGCTGACTTTACGAATCAATACGCAGAGTGAAGAAAAACTTTCTGACCCCTGACCCCGTGAAAAAGGCTTCGGTTTCGGGTTTCAGATTCATATTTATTCCCTGACTCCTAATCTCTATCATCCATGCTGATATGCCTGCTTTAACCAGGTGAAGCGGAATGTAGCACCGCTGCCTTCCTGGGAATCGATCCGAATGCTGCCGCCTTCCGCTTCAACGATTCTTTTGACGATCGCTAATCCAATTCCGGTACTTTCTTTGGTGTCGCGGGCTTCTAGTGTTTGAAAAATCACAAATACCTTGCTGTGATAATTTGGGTCGATGCCGGGTCCATCGTCTGCCACAGAAAACTCGTAAAACTCATCTAGCTCTTGAACGGAAATGGTAATGTGCCCATTGGGGCGATCGTGATGTTTGATGGCATTGCTAATCAAGTTGGTAAAGACTTGCCGCAACAGCAGCACTTTGGTGGTGAAGGTGGGAAGATTGGGCGCGATCGCGATCGTAAATGTGGCAGGCGGCGCGAGGGAATCAATGATTTCTTCGAGCAACACCTTCACAGAAATGTGTTCCAGCGGAGCTTTGGTGCGCCCCACGCGGGAATATTCTAACAGTCCATTAATCAAGGCTTCCATTCGATGAACTCGTCCCCGCAGAAGCGTCATTTGGCGTTGGTTTTCGGGGGCAAGTTGTCCTTGCAGGTCTTCCTCAATCCACTCAGAGAGATTGGCGATCGCCCTCAGCGGTGCCTTCAAATCGTGGGAAGCAACATAGGCAAACTGTTCTAACTCACGGTTGCGGTCTCCTAGGGTGATGTTTGTTTGGGCAAACATTGTGGTTAACTGGGTCAACGCATCGGCACGAGATTGCAGTTTTTCTTGAGTTGCCTGCACATCGGTCATATCGCGGATGATAGCAAGCAATCGGCGATCGTCCAATTGCACTTGGCTCACCGAAATCGCGAGTGGAAAGGTAGTCCCATCTTTCCGAATGCCTGACGTTAGCCAAGCGCGCCCCGTTTGCACAGGAGGGCTATCCATAACGCTCTGTTTCGCATTTGTCTGCCGATTACGGGTTAAAGATTGAGCCTCGACTAATAACTGCTCAATTTCACGCCCAATCACTTCACTGGGCTGATAGCCAAACATTTCACACGCCGTTGGGTTGAAAGTTTCAATATGGCTGGCTTCATCTAAAATAATCACGCCATCGACCACATTGGAAACAATGGCGGTTAGCAGAGAGCGGCTCTCAAGCAGGTGGGCTTCGCGATCGCGCAATTCTCGATCCAGTTGGCGAAACAAGTAAATGGCGGCAAAAAATCCTAATCCGCTGATGATGGCAGTTAGCCAAATAGCAGCAGAAGTCGCCTCCTGAACGGTGTCTCGCTGCTTCAGCAAAGCATCTTTGTGGGTTTGCTCTGACCGTTGCATTGCGCCCACGGAAACGCGCAGAGCATCCATATTGGCTTTGCCTTGATACAACAAGCGCTTTTTAGAAAACACTGTTGTGTTAGAGGCTGCTTTAGAAACGGGCTGAGCATCGACGGCAGTAATCACCTGTTGCGAAATGTTCAAATTACGCTGCACGAGTTGTTGAATCGTGTTGACTTTTTCTAACCGCCCTGGCTTTTTTTGCTGCAATCGTAGCAGCCTCATGAGAGCGGGTTGATAGTTAGCAAGAGATTGACGATACGGCTCTAGAAAGGTGCGATCGCGAGTAAATGCATAGCCTCGCACTCCGGTTTCAGCATTAATTTGTTCGATCAGCAGTTTATTGCTTTCGCGGATCACTTCATCGGCTGAATCAATTTCTTGTCGAACTGTCGCTAACGCGTCTCGCGACCATGACCAAGCGGTCAGGGTTACCCCTAAGCAAAGGGCGGGAATGGCAATCACGATCGCCCCCCGATGCCGAATGGGTAACTGCGACCAACCTGCCCACAATGTTTTGAATGGAGTGCGTTTCATGGGTGAGTGGTTCACGGTTCTGGGATAGCATCTTTGGGTTGTTTCAGCCAAGTGAATCGAAAGGTAGTGCCTTGCCCAACTTCAGAGTCAACCCAAATCTGTCCACCTTCAGTTTCAACAATTTTTTTGACGATGGATAAGCCTACACCCGTATTTTCTTTGGAATCACGAGCAGTTAAGGTTTGAAAAATAACGAAGATGCGATCGTGATAGTCGGTAGCAATACCGGGTCCATCGTCGGCAACCGCAAATTCATAACAGTCTACTTGATCGGAGGCGGTAATGGTGATGCGACCATCGGGGCGATCGTGGTGTTTAATCGCGTTGCCAATCAAATTGGCAAATACTTGACGCAACAGGAGAGCACGCGCTGGCAAGGTGGGCATAGGCGCAATCGCGATCGCAAAGCCAGCAGGAGGATCAAGCGAATCGAGTACTTCTTCCAGTAAGGAACTAATCGCAACGGATTCGATCGCAGCGTAGGTGCGCCCCACACGGGAATAGTCGAGTAATCCAGTGATCAAGTCTTCCATCCGCAGCACTCGTTTTCGCAATAATTCTAGTTGCTGCTGATTTTCTGCGGGCAATTGTCCCTGCAAATCATCTTCAATCCACTCAGCTAGGTTAGAAATTGACCGTAGGGGTGCCTTCAAATCGTGGGAGGCAATATGGGCAAACTGATCGAGTTCACGATTGCGTTCTTCTAACAACGTGGCAGTCTGGGCAAGCATCTGGTTTAGCTGCTCCATTTGAGCGGTTCGTCGCGCCACTCGATCTTCTAGTTCAGCATTCAGTTTATAAACTTCGGCTTCGGCCTGTTTTCGCTGAGTAATGTCGCGTCCTTCGGAAATCAGCAATACGACTTGCCCATTTTCATCCCGCAAGGGTTTGATTGAAAAATCACAGATTATGGTGCTGCCACCTGCACCTGATATTTCGACTTCATATCGGCTGAGTTCTCCGGCTGCGGCACGGGCGATCGCCTGACGTAGTTGCACCTGAATATCATGGGAAGCCTGCCACCAAGGAGTTTGCCAAAACATTCGCCCAACCACCTGTTCAGCCGTCACGCCGCCTAATTCTAAAGCCGTCTGATTAGCTTCAATCAGTCTGCCGTCCGGTTCAAGCAACCCAACAAACTGAAACGTTTGGTCAAAAATAGCGCGAAATTTCCGCTCTTTTTCTTGCAGTCCTTGCTCGGCTAGTAGGCGATCGGTAATGTCTTGCTGCACTGCCACAACGACAGTGCCATGATCAGGATGCTCAAAAACAGCCGTAGTGGCTTCACACCAAAATAATGTGCCATCTTTTTTGATGGTATGCACGGTATAAGTCGCTTCACCGTTCTGCTCTACTTGCTGCAATATTGCCTGGGCAACACCGTCTGCGGCGGGTATATCCGGGGCATAGTTGAGGATTGCAACCGGTTGTCCGTTCAGTTCTGAGGATTCATAGCCAAACATTTGCTCAAACTTAGGATTGGCATAGACGATCAGGCGATCGCTCATTCGCACCAAACAAATGCCTTCTGCCATATTGCGAGTGATCACGGTTTGCAGTTCCCGCTCCTGTTCCAGTTCGGTTTCCACACGCCTCGCCTGACTAGCGGGGGTGAAGGTTCCTACCCATTCGACTACGGTGTTCGCCTTATCTAAAATGGGGCGACCCTTGACCACAAATCGACGATGAGCGCCATCGACTTCCCGAAAGCGCAACTCTACCTCGAAGGCTTGCTCAGTATTGATAGAGTGCTGCCATTGCCGGAAGGCGATCGCGCGATCGTCTGGATGAATATACTCAAACAGTCGCCACTCCAATGAATCGGCGATCGCCACACCCAAGGTTTCTGTCCAAGCGTGATTGAGATAATTGATCGCACCATCCGCATTGGCAATCCACATCATTTGTGGCAGCGCATCCATTAGCTGCTGATAGCGGTTGTGGGGATGTAGTTCAGGCTGACACAAACCAGAATTCACAGCACCCAACGCCTCCGCAGAATCGGACACTTCATTCATGAAACAAACTCAATCACAGGCGGATTTTGTTACGGGATCTTAATTTTATAGGTCTAGGGTTAAGAAAACCTATGGATCTAGGGCAAAAGCCTGTCTTCACCCTTAGTTTGAGAACTATTGTTTGCTAGTATCGTTATTTTTTGCCAATATAAAACGCTATATGCCAAACTGCATGTACCTAATGGATGAATTTGCCATCAATTTCTCTAGCTAAATAGGTAGACTTAATTATTTGCAGGTTGAGTTTCATCTTCAACTCAATTTGCAAGCAGTTTCAATGCAATTGTGGTTGCTTACTTATCTAACTGATAAGCAATTTTGGATCACAAATAGGTAAACGTAGAGCGTTAATAAGAGACAAATGGCTGATATTGGGATTGTGTTGATTGAAGATCACGACCTAACTCGGTTGGGCTTGCGAACTGCTTTGCAGCGGCAAGGTGGAATTCGGGTGGTGGGAGAAGCAGGCAATGCTAAGCAAGGGTTGACGTTACTGCAAGATAAACAACCCGATGTTGCAGTCGTAGACATCGGGTTGCCTGACATGGATGGCATTGAGCTAACTCGCCAGTTCAAGCAATTTCAAATAGAGACTAATAATTTCTCAACTAAAATTCTGATTTTGACAATGTATGACACCGAGAATTCAGTATTAGCAGCTTTTGCCGCTGGTGCTAATTCTTACTGCATGAAAGATGTCAATATTGACCAATTGGTAGAAGCAATTCAGTCAACCTCTGAAGGAAATTCCTGGATAGATCCGACGATCGCGAATATTGTGCTGCGCCAAGTGCGTAATCCGATCGCGGCTGATCCAACCCAACCTAAGATGATCACCATCGAAGGTGTTGAACCTGCCTACGAAGAAATTATGGATAACGTGCAACTCACCGATCGCGAACTAGAGATTTTGCAACTCATTGTGGAAGGTCTGAGCAATAATGCGATCGGCGAAACGCTGTTTATTTCTCTGGGCACCGTTAAGACTCATGTCCGCAATATTCTCAGCAAACTTTGTGCAGATGATCGCACCCAAGCTGCTGTACTCGCTTTGCGATCGGGTTTAATTAGCTAGTAACTCCGCAATAATAATCCCTATAAACACCCCTTTAGATAGAGGAATATATTAAACGTCAAATCTACATTAGTAGATACAGAAGAGTTCAGACAATATCTCTTCCACACACAACGAGGATAAAATTATGAGCGCTGAAGATAGATTAAAAGCTGTTGCAAAAAACGTCGAAGGTAAGGCTCAAGAAATCTCCGGCAGAGTCACCGGTAACCCTGAAGACGAAGCCGCAGGAAAAGCAAAGCAAGTTGAATCGAAAGCTAGACACACTGTCGAAAACGTCAAGGATGATGTCAAGAAAGCAATCGACTAGTCGCTTCCCAAAATCTAAGTAGGGAGACGCAACTAAACTGAAGATGCTTTCGAGATAGCTAAGACTTTGAGGGTTATGAACCTTACGTTTAATTCAAGTCGTTCACTTAGTAACATCTGATAAACCACAATAAGTCACCACCAAAGTCTAGGGCTTCTATATGCCTAGACTTTTTTTGTTGTGTCTCATTTACGTAGACAATGATTCTCTCCAAAGACAGTTAGAAACTGGCTCAATTGCTACTTCTGATAGATGGACTTCTTTAAGTAGAACTCTATGCTGTTATCGGCTGACGATATTACATTTGGATATTACTAATTATGACAAACCAAACCGCTGATTCTAATACTTATGATCGAGGGATTGTTCCCGCCGAGACTGCTGCTCGGATGGAGCGAGAGGGGGAAAACTATAAGGAATTGCCTGAAGAGGAAGGCAAGGACAGTTTAGATACTACGGGTGGCTTCACTGTTGACCAAGAAGGTTTACTGAACAATTATGCGATCGAACCTGAAATGTACTACGAAGTGCCAGGAGATGCTGAGCAGGCAGAGGAAGAAGCCGAGCGATCGCGTGCCCAAGAACTGAAGGAAGTTAACGAAACTAGCGAAGATGGTAAGTTAACCGACGATCATGACTCTCGCGGTAGAGGTCCTGGCCTAATCTAAAACAGAAATTGATTGGGCAAACCACAGGAGCACTTGAATGATCAAATGCTCTTTTTTTGTTGAATTTTCTAAAAATAGGGGGGTGGGGGTATTCACAAACTGTAACTTTAGAGGAATAGTAGGAGAGATTACTTACCCCACTCTGTATTCCTGTGTCTTCTCTCCAAAGAATTCTGATTACTTGGTCTCTGGTGCTTGTTGCAACCTGGTTAACCACTCAAGCGCTGAGCTATGTGGGTGGACTGATTAGTATTTTGCTGACTGCTGCCCTCATTGCTTTCCTGCTTAACTATCCAGTTGATGCTCTTAAAAACCTGCTGCCTCGAACCGCCGCCGCAGTGATTGTCTATTTGGCGAGTTTCTTGCTAGTTGTGCTGCTGCTGGTTACCTTACTGCCACCCGTGATTAATCAGGGCGTACAGTTCATTACGGGTTTTCCAAACCTGCTAGCCCAAGCTCAGGATAAATTAACAGGCTTTCAGGTGTGGAGCGATGAACATGGCTTCCCAATTAATGTTCAATTCCTGACATCCCAGGCTCTAAGTCGGACTCAAGCGATCGCTGAATCAACTGCAACTAGAGGAGTCAGTTTGGTGTTAGGCACGGTTAATCGCTTTGTAGATTTCACCTTAATTTTGGTGATTTCGTTTTATATGCTGATTGATGGCGATCGCCTCTGGCAAGCATTTACCTCGGTTCTCAACCCCAGTATTCAGCAAGAACTCACCGTCAGCCTACGCACAAACCTCCAGCGTTTTGGCACTGGGCAACTGCTTCTAGGAACCTTTATGGCGGTTGCGTTAACCATCGCTTTTTGGTTTTTACAGGTGCCTTTTTTCCTGTTATTTGCCGTATTTATTGGAATCATGGAAGTGATTCCATTTGTCGGTGCAACGCTAGGCATTGGAACAGTTGTCTTGATTGTTTTATTTATTGATTGGTGGTTAGCGCTCAAAGTTTTAGCGGTTTCTCTAATCATTCAGCAAGTGAAAGATAACTTCATCACACCCAAGCTAATGGGCAAATTAACGGGTTTATCTCCCGTGTTTATTTTTATCGCCTTGCTGCTAGGAGCCAAAATTGGCGGGTTACTCGGTAT